>Ga0210043_1000727_pt1 | contig 33815 bp, 51 predicted proteins | sample CryGeymet201501t_FD_183990 | JGI IMG/M metagenome (GOLD analysis project Ga0210043, IMG submission 183990) | Groundwater microbial communities from Crystal Geyser aquifers in Utah, USA - Crystal Geyser metaG 2015-01t (SPAdes) (version 2) | ecosystem: Environmental > Aquatic > Deep subsurface >... | reverse complement strand
TGGAGTGAATGCTTGTGGCTGATCTTGATAAACAGGGCGACTGTCTGGCTTCCATTCATTCACATGTGCATACCACGACCCTTTCTTGGATTCTTTGAGGTCGATCTTGAGCCGTCCCTTCTCGTCAGGTTCTTGCTCTTGCAACCAGTTCACAAATTCATCACGATTAATTGATAGGTTTGCTTTGACAAAATCAGGTGCTTTCTCGTGGGGTTTGAAGACGAACAGTCCATTAACAAATTGTTTTTCGCTCATATTATTTCGTTACGCCGTCGAGGTCTTCGGCTTCGAGTAAGAATAGAGATTGGAGTGCGTATCGTCGGTAGTATGTAATGACTGCCCCCATCTTCTGTGGGTCTGTTTCAACCTCTGTATATTGTCCGCCAGTCTTAGATGTCCCGATAGTTGTTTTTGAGTTGGTTGGCAACATTGTCGTCCAGGATAGCTTTTCGTCACTAGAAGCTACGATTGTTTCAAGTGCTGGCTTACCGTCCACCTGAGTCAATGGTTGCATTACCAATAGTCCGTGCTTCTTCATCAGGGGTTTAAGCTCTGCGATAATTTGGTTGATGTCGAAATACTTATAGTTGTACCCCGTCTTGTCTCGGCTCATAGCCTTGATCTCAAGTTGGATCATGAGAATCTTTTGGTTGAGGGTCATTTTTTCTTCGCTCATAACAAGTGTTTGAGTTGTTTAATCGCCATGTCAAAGTTCTCGCTATCGAACATCTTTAGAATGTCTTTAGATGTTCCATAGTCTAGCTGTGGTGCGATTTGCTTCCACTCCTCCATAGTTAGCCAGTCGTCTACGCTCTCTGGTTTCTTCCACAGAATGTAGGCAAACGCTCTGTTCTGCCCTGGTGTCATTTCCATACTAGTGTTGGTTAGGACACTCATAATCGTCGTGATCCCAGCCACACCCTCGGCATGGTTGAAATTCATCTGTCATTAATAGGTCAATCTTAGCTTCTGCCTTCTTCCGGCAGGTGTAACACACGAGCTGATCGTCTTGGACAAAGATGTCTGTGCAGGAGATACACTCACGAGGTGTTGGTACGAAAGGAGCGATATTGTAGACCCAGATCCTATTAGGGGTACGGACGAAGTCTGAACGAAGTAGAAACATATTTTTGGGATTTATGTTTTTGATAAATGGCGAACACCCCACCTCAGGCTAGTCAGTTAGACCGAGTAGTCGAGGTGGTGGAGTCCTGTCAGGTCTCTTGACCCTTCTACTACTATCTTAATTGATTAGGCGGAATACGTCAAGCGAAGTTACCCACAGTCTATTTCTTCCTTTTCCTTTGTTAATTGCTCTTTGTACCAGACCTTGCCATAACACTGCCGACAATACCCCCTTGCGTGGTGTTTTCGGTCACTTTTCTTACATCCGAGGCAGTGAGCCTGTACTTTGATGTTAAATGTATGTTTTTCCATATGTTAAATAATTTCAGCCGTTAAAAGATTGACACCTTGCAATATACGCCTAAAAGGTGTATGATGTCAATATATGACAGATCAAATCTGGGACGAGGCGTGTACTGAGGCAGAACTCAAGTCGCTTGATAACTATTTCAAGCAACGTCTAGCGGAGATTTTGCCTGAACGGAAAAAGTTTTTTAGCGAGAGATATGGATTCAAGGAACCTGAAAATTATGGTCGAGGGTTCGATGATTGCCTCGCTGAGATCCGTAAGCAAGCAGGGATATGAAACTGATCTACATTGAATGGACTGACGCTATTTCATCTACCCAAACGTGGCGAACAAAAGGTGAGATTTTAGATTGGGCTAAGGACGTAGACTATTTGGTCAAACAGATTGGTTGGGTCATAGAAGAAAACGACAAGTATCTCATTCTCTCCAGCCAGATGAACACAGAAGGATTCCTAGAACCACAGTTCGCCCATACGATCATGATTCCAACAACATGGATCAGAAAACGTAAGACAATCAAGTTATGAGGGATATGTGTGCGTTTTTCCACAGTTGGACTGAATGAATGAGGTGTGGTATCATATTTTTGCAATTAAGACCTGCTTGGAAACAGGAACACAACAAAAAACACTTTTGCTGACTCAATCCGAGCCCGACAGGGCGGTGCCTAGTTGTGTGCACTTTCCAATCGGGTTGGGTCAATAGAAGTGTTTTATTATATGGAAGACATTTTGTGTAACCAATGCGGTGAAGAATGGGGTGTTGAGATTGAATATCACAACAGAGACACTTACAGGTGTCCTTTTTGTTGTATGCCTATCCATGAGATGTTATGGGATGTTTATAAAGACGAGGGAGCCATTGAAGCGATCAAACAGTTACTCCGTCGATTTGGTATACTGAAATAACTTAAAAAGAGGTTCTTATAAAAGACCTCTGTCGTGGAAAAATAGAAACCTGATCCCCACGCTAAAAACTCGGTTCTACCGGCGGTTTCCGGCATAGAAATAACCCATTTACTTCCAAAACCCGAACGCCTAGTTCGTTGTCCGGTTAACATCCGGCGAGAGGAAGAAGCATACCGATGACAATCTTTTGCCTTGTGGCTGTGGGAAAATCCAGGCTCTGATTCCATACAGGTCGCTCCTGTATGGCACAACCCCGTCAACCTGGTCGTACTCCACAGAGCAAAAGAAAAACAGACACCTACTAAATGCCTGCCTCCCACAGAGAATCTGACACCCCGTCAGTACTCTCAAGGTAACGCATAAGGGGGGATTTGTCAATAAAATATATGGTTAAAATAAAAATAAAACCTCTTTCTGTAAATAAGGTGTGGCGTGGGCGTAGGTTCAAGACTCCAGAATATAAAGCCTACGAAAAAACACTTGGTTATCTCCTTCCGGCTTATTACCCAATCCCAGAAGGAAAATTGAGTTTAGACATAGAGTACGGATTCAGTTCCGTCCAATCAGACGTAGACAACCCAACCAAGCCTTTACTGGATATTTTGCAAAAGCAATACGGGTTCAATGATTCCCGGATTTACGAGCTAAGTCTCAAGAAACAGAAGGTGAAAAAGGGAGAGGATTACATTATGTTTACAATCAAGCCTTTTTGCGATAAAATTTAAGTAATTATGAAGACCTTCAAGCTTTCATGGGAAAAGATAACCAAAAGCGGAAAGAGCATTCCAGAATCTGCCCACTACAAGGATCGAGAATCAGCCCAGAGAGCAAGCGATGAAATGGTGGCAAACGGTAAGGTGGATAGCCAGCCTATTATTGAGGAGAGTGAGATATGAAGATTATAGCGATCATTGATCCTCCTTACGGGATTGATGTTGTTCATAAAAGTATAGGAGGTGCAAAATCGTTTGGCTCCGACGGAGCCAGTAATATTGTTAAGGCGAATAAATACAGCCCTATTATTGGTGATGAAACGACAGATACCGCGAGAATGGTTTACGACATTATTATTGCACTTGGCGTGACGAAAATGGTTATATGGGGAGGAAATTACTTTACAGATTTTCTACCCCCATCAAAGGGATGGATTGTATGGGATAAAAAGGAGAGGGACTGGGACGATAATTTTTCAGATTTCGAGATGGCTTGGACTTCTTTCGATGTACCTGCAAAAATGATCAGACACACTTGGATGGGGATGGTTCAGAAGGGTGAACGTGAGAAGCGAGTACACCCAACTCAAAAACCAGCACAAATGATAGCAAAAATTATTGAGATGTTTTCTAATGAGGAAGATATTGTTCTCGATCTCTTCGGTGGAAGCGGAAGCACATTGATTGCTTGTGAGCAAACCAACCGTAAATGCTATATTTTAGAGTTGCAGGAATCTTATTGTGATGTCATCCTCAACCGTTGGGTTGCTCTAACAGGCGGTGATCCAATTCGTGAGGATGGAATGGCATGGAGTGAGCTAAAACAAGTGTCGTAAAAATAAAGGCAAAATAAAGGAAATGGCTAAACTTGTACCACAAGCTCATGGAGGCGCAATCAATCAGCGAGAGAAAGGCGATCCTGCTTCTCCAGACGTAGGAAGACCGAAGTCATCACTTCGGCGTCTTTTGGATGAGTGGGATAAACAAGGAAAAGGACGTGCCTCAAAGACAGACATAGACCTTGCTTACACCAGAGCTATGGACATGAGCGAGGATGAGATGAAGGTGACAGCCAACGATAAGACCGCCCCAATGTTGCTACGAATCGTTTGTCGAGAATTGCTAAAGAACAGGGGATTCGACACAATGGAAAAGATGATTGACAGAGCCTACGGAAAATCAACCCAACCAATACAAGGAGATGTGAGCATTACCCTTGTCAATTACGCAGATAAACAAGACGAAGACTCTATATGACACCTGTTCAATGCCAACCGCTTCCACGCTCACAAAACAAATTCTCTATAAAAGATTTTTTATGAACAAAAAAGCAATTTTGAATGAGAATAATGAAGTTGTTTTAGAACAAGACCTTGTTAAATGGGAGAATTGGATGCTTAAAGCAAATCAGGTTGTTGGTTATGATGTTATTAAAAAAGAGCCAGAAGTTTGTGTCTTTACTTGTTTTCTTGGGATAGCTCATGATTTTAACGGAATAACATACTGGTTTAAGACAATAACTTTTTATACAAAATCTAACAAAACAAACTGGGTTACATTTCATGACACATGGGATCAGGCTGAGGCAGGGCATAAAAAGATGGTAAAAATGCAAAATGATGTTTGTGGAATGGTAAGTATTATAGAATCTTTAGAATTCATGGATTTACCAACAGTACCAAATGAGGATTCCGTTTAACTACGAACCACGGGACTACCAGCTCCCACTACTCAAGGCAGTAGACAATGGGATCAATCGTTTTATTTGGGTGTGGCACAGACGAGCAGGCAAGGATAAGACGGCGATCAACATCATCACCAAGAAGATGTTTGAACGTGTTGGGGCTTACTTCTACGTCTTCCCGACCTACACGCAAGGCAAGAAGATTATCTGGAATGGCGCAGACAAGGAGGGGTTTAGGTTCATGGATCACTTACCTAAGGAATTGCGAACCAAAACCAACGAGACAGAGATGTTTATTGAGATGGTCAACGGTTCAACCTTTCAGATCGTAGGGTCAGATAATATCGACTCAATCGTCGGTACAAACCCAATGGGTGTGATCTTCTCAGAGTTTTCCCTACAAGACCCAAGAGCATGGGACTTCATTAGACCGATTCTTGCTGAGAACGGTGGATGGGCAGGATTTAACTTCACTCCTCGTGGCAAGAACCACGCCTACGACCTCCTACGCTTCGCTGAGAGCGATCCTAATTGGTTTACGCAAGTTCTAACCGCAGACGATACCAAAGCGATCCCCCAGAGCGTTTTAGACCAAGAGAAGAAAGAGATCATCGCCAAGAACGGAGACGACGCTATTTTTCAACAGGAATACTTCTGTTCCTTCGAGGCAAGTGTCCAAGGAAGTTACTATGGACAGTTACTCCAAGAAGCTAAGGAAAAGAACAGAATCAAGGAAGTACCGTATGATTCAAGCGTTCCCGTTGATACATGGTGGGATTTGGGAGTGGGCGACGCTATGGCGATCTGGTTCACACAGTCAATCGGCAACGAGATACACGTTATTGACTATCTAGAATCAGAAGGTGAAGGAGTGCCGTATTACGTCGCACATCTCCAAACAAAGGGGTACGTGTACGGGGATCACTACTGGCCACACGACGGGGAAGCACGAGAATTATCAACCGGAGTATCACGGAAGGAGACGGCACAGAAGCTAGGACTTAATCCAATCCTGATAGTTCCTAACCTATCCGTAGACGACGGGATTCAAGCCACACGTATTTTGCTTTCTCGTTGTTGGTTCGATGTGGTAAAATGTAAGCGTGGATTAGAGACACTTGCTAATTATCACAAGGAATACGATGAGAAACGCAAGGTGTACAAGACTAGACCAGATCACGACTGGAGTTCGCATGGGTCAGACGCTTTCCGTTATCTAGCCGTAGGGCACAATCACTACAAGACAGCAAGCATTCAAAAACGATCAAAAGAACACGTTAAAATTACGAAGTATGGTTAGAAATATGAAACATATGAGACTGTCCTCCTACTTAATAATCACCTTTCTTGTTTTGGTAGTTGTTGCTTTGGAGATTTATATTTTCAAAACTAACTTTGTAAAATCATTACTTTTCAACATTTTTGTTCTAGTGTGTATCTTTTCGTGCATACTAGCCACTCGTCTTACTGAAGACAAATTATAAAACTATGTTATCTCGCACACTAGCAGACGAGCTGGTGCGAACGGCGACGCAACAACTTGAAGAAGGCTTACAAGCCAAAAAGAACCGAATGGATACGCTTGTTGAGATGAACGATCTCTACAACAACAAAACCATTCAGGTAGACGGTGATATTTTCAACATTCCATTTTCCTTTTACGCTCGACAGATCGAGCTTTTGTTGTCTAAGATCGACAACCCACCAGACCTAGAGTTTGCTATCCCTAACCGCAAGACATTGTCCGAGAAGGTCAAAGCCTCGTGGGTACAGGAGATGTCTTCCTCCCGAGCTGGTTGGAACCGCAAAGACCGATCCGAGAAGAAGCTCGCCCTTCTTTCAGGACGTGGAATCGCTAAGGTGTACGCCTCCAGCGTCGGCAATAAATATAAAAGCCATTACGACGTAGTAGATCCCTATGCGTTCGTCGCTGATCCTACTCGTGGATGGTTAGAGGACGGGAACTATCACGGAGAGACAGATATTTTCAAAACGACAACCTCTCTGCAAGCACTCGCTAAGGCAGGTTTTTACGACAAGCAAAACGTCGCACAGCTTCTAAGTGTTGAGGGGACACAAGCAGACGGAGATCAAGACGTGAAGCAGTACCGTTACGACCGATTGAAAGCAACAGGCATGGACGTAGAGCGTACAAGCTTTGTTGGACAGAAAGGAGTGAACATGACCGAGTGGATCATGCGTCATGAAGACGAGTGGTTCTATCTTCTGTTCGATCCAAAGACTCGTCTATGGGTACGAGCTGAGAAGCTGGAGGACGTGTTCGAGAACGGCAAGACTCCGTATATCTCATGGGCAACGCACTATGACGAGTATTCATTCTGGTCAAAGAGTCCGGGTGATGACTTCTTCCCATTAGCAGAAGCGGCACGATTCCTACTCAACAACGCCTTAGAGAACGCTAAGCGACAGACACGACCAATGCGAATGGTTGATTCTGGTTCTTTGGTGAACATCAACGAGTTGCAGGACTACATCCCAGACAACGTCGTACTACGCAACCCAGGACGTGATCCAAACATGGTAACGATTGAAACCCCACAAGCTTCCATGACGTTTGACGTGGTGAATTACCTCGACAACCTCATGCAGTCCTCATCAGGTGTATCAGACCCGTCTATCCGTGAATCAGACGCTAAGGTAGGTGTGTTCTACGGACAGTTACAGCAGGAAGCAGATCGAATCGGAATCATCAACAAGGAATACTCGGAGTCTTATTCACACAAAGGCTACCGCTATTTTTGGGGACTCAAGGAACACCTAACTGAAGACAAGCAAGTCGAGATGTTGGGCAAGTCAGGAATCAAACTCCAACAGCTTGAACGCTTTGAGCTGAAAGATGTTGATGACGTGGATGACGTGATTGTTCACGGCGGCTCAAAAGAAGCCGAAGAAACCGAAGTGGACAAGGAACGTAAGAGCAAGGCTATGCAAGAGTTGTCAGGTGCCTACCCAGACAAGTTGAACCCTGTGTGGATGATTAAGGAACGAATGCGTATCGCAGGGTTTGACGAAGATGAAATCACCTACGCTCTTGATTCACAGAACCAAGCTAACCAAGAACTTATGGAAGAAGCAGACCAAGCTATCCAAGACGTGATCCTCGGACGACCTCTCGTGCTCAATATGGACGCAGACCAGATGTATATGCAACGTATTCTTGACTACGTTCGAGAGAACCTGAACTACATCAAGCTCGACAGTAAGGGGCGTGAAAAAGGAGTGGACAAGAAGAAGAAAGAAATGTCAGACAAATTGCTTGCATACGTCCAAGCTCATCAGAAGATTGTCTTGCAGAACATGGCTCGCAACATTACAAAAATGCAGACACAGCAAGGACTTCAACAGCTCGGCGTGCAGGAGCAAGCGAAAGCAGACCAGTCTATCGAGGGTCAGCCTGTTTCAAGACAGAAACAGCAGGAATCATCAGCCAAGCCTTTTGAAGGGTCAGGCACACCACAAGCTACTGCTAGCACCTCCCAAGCTCTAAGTGGAATCATGTCTTAATATGGATTTGATACAACAAATAAATAAAAGCATACAATATCCATGTTGGTGGTTTAATATAGGTTGCGGACACCCAAGAACAATCGGCAAAAAGATACTGCGTCCAATAGGCAAATTCTTTTTCAATCGACAGAATCCGATCAACAAATTGTATTGGTGGACATTCAAAGAGAGAAAACAACTAGAGACAATGGTTATCATTCAACAAAACGGTTCCCCATCCTCTTGCTATTTTCAGAAAGAAACATCCCTACAAAATAGACTTTGGGGTATCCCGTACTATAAAAAACCTTTTGCCTTAATGTTTTCCTTTGTTAAACAACAATAACTCACACTTGTATGGACTTATCACAACAAAAAGAAGAACACCCAGAGAAAGCCATGCGTCTTACGAACATGGAAAAGACAGCCAAACGTGCTGAAATGGTTATCGACTTACAAGAACATGACGGGGTCAAAATCCTCTTAGAGGAACTAGATAGCCGTATTCAAGCCATAAACGAGAAACTGTTGTATAATGTAGATATGACAATGGAGGAGCGTAAAGGAATGATGACTGAACGAAGTTGTTGGGTGTGGTTTGTTGAGCAGTTTGATATCGCCAGACAAGCAATTCGTAACGTAGAAGAATATGTCAAAAAACTATGAAACAGGATAAACAACCATTGTACGACAAACTCGACTCGCTCGGGATTGAGTACGACAAACGGTGGGGCATAGCCAAGCTAGAGGCTCTGATCCCTTCGGAGGCTGTGATTGAACCTCCAACCTATACAGAAGAAGAGATCCAAAAGATTGCTGAGTCAGTCTCTAAAGTGAACGAAAAGCCTGTTGAGGTGGTACTCGCTGAAATGACTGTCAATGACATGGGAGATGTGCAGACACCCAGTGGGGTTATCGTACCGGGTCAAGTCCTAGCAAACCTCCGTAAGTCAATCTGGGAGTATTACTTCAAAGAAAGTGCAGACGCTTGTGTGGTGTACAAAAGCCACAAGAACTACAAGGAAGAAATCAGAACGTACAGTCGATCAAAGCATGGCGACAATTACAAAGCATTGGCACAAATGTTTGTAGATAAAAACAACAAGTAAAACTAAACCAAAACAACGGCGACCTTTGATAGCTTTGCGCTGGCTATTAAGGGCTAAGTTACTTCGCCGTTGTCTTAGTCCTTAGTTACCAGCACCACGCTATCAAAAGTGTGGTGTTTTCTTGCGTGGAAGCGCATTACAAACCTTTGTTCTCGGTTGAGAACGCAAATAATAACCTGTGCAGTCAAGCACAAAAAAATATCTTATGTCTGAAGAAGACCAAGAGCTAGATCAGCTCGAAAACGATCAAGTAGAGGAAACTACTGAACAAACCGAAGACGTAGAGGAGTTGGAACAGGAACCTAGTGAGGAACCTGAGCAGGTCAAGCCTGAACCTGAAAAAGAACGACCCGTCTACACCATGCCAGTATCTAAGGCTCAAGAAGAAAAAAAACGGGCGGTAGAGAAGGCAAGAGAAGAAGCTCGCCAAGAAGCCGAAGCACAAATGCAGAAGCTCAAAGACGAGTACGAAACAAAGCTCCGATCTACCAATCCAACCTCTTACGAGGCAAAGCTGGAACAGGTGGCGAAAGAGCACGGACTTGATCCAAGCGCAGCAAAAAGCCTCCTAGACGTGTTCAAGGAAGCAATCCCTGTGCCGGATATGTCCAAGTACGACAGAATCGTCAAAGAAAAAGAGATTGAAGGATATAAATCAAAAGTATCCAACGATTTCGATGAGTCTGTACTCCCTTTACTCAAACAAGACTTTCCCGAAGTATCTGACGCTCATATCCGAGATGTGAAAGCCCAAGTTATGGAGCTTGCATTCACGGAAGGTTACAACACCTACCGTGTCGAGGATATTTACAGGGTTAAAAAGGATCAATTCGAGTTCAAGAATAAAATGTCTGCTGAACCCTCTGGTGGTCGAAGCTCTGAAATGGTGAGCTTCAAGAAACTGTCAGACGCAGAAGAAATTCAACTCGCTGATTCAGACCCAAAGGCATACGCAAAGTATGTGAAGTGGTCAGAAGGACAGGAAAGTCGATACAATTAATCTATGGCAAATACAAGTATCTTCGAGACAAAACTCTCGAAGCGAATGCAGGTTACTCGATACTCGACCCCTGTATTTACCGCACAAGCCTCTTTCGAGGAACGTGCAACCTTAAACGATGGTGAAGCTGTCGTTCGCCCAACCTTTGCTCGTCTTTACTCTGAGTCTTACACACGAGGATCAGACATGACCGAGCAGGGTTACACAGAGGCTTCTGAAACTCTTACTGTAAACCAAATCCCAGGAATCCTCTTGCGAGTGGACGACTTCGATGCTCTCCAGCACAAGTCAAACATTCAAAACCGTGTTGCCGGTGACGGTGTGCGAGCTATCAGCAAGCGCATTGACTCTGACTATCTCGGAGAAGTAGCTAACGCAACCAATACCGTTGACGCTGGTGACGTTGGTGGAACAGCAGGAACAGGAATCTCACTCGACACATCAAACGTGTTGCAGGTGTACTCCGCGGCTCTGCGAAAGCTCCAGTTGGAGGATGTGTCAATTTCTGGTCAGCCAGACCCACGACCTGACGCTGGAAACATGAAACCAATGGGAAGCTCAGGTTTTGCAAACTGCAACCCAAACTTCTACGAGAAGTTGAGCCTCTCTCTTGCTGGTCGTGAATCCGCACAAGGAGACATGGTCGGAAAGAACGGTTATATGAGTTCATACTTCGGTTTTGATAACTACATCACAACCAACGGTTCATGGACGGGTGTTCTTTCAATGGCAACCAACCCAACTGATGGCGACACACTCGTCATCAACGGTGTTACTATTACCTTCCAAACCACTCTTACAACTGCATCAGGTGCAGCTGAAGTTCACATCGCTTCCACAGTAGACATTACCCGTGCAAACCTTGTTGAATTCTTGAACTCAGCAGGTGCTGATTCAGAAGCAGAAGCAACGGACACAGGTTACTCTTCTGTGAGTGCTGCCAACCAACGGCTTCTCGCAAACATTGTCTGGACAAACGACAACGATGCTAATACCGCAACTGGTGTTGCAGAGGGGTATGGTTACATCGTTGTGAGCGAAACGCTTACTGACACAACAGACGCTTGGACTTCCGAAATCTCTCACCAGATGTTCGGACAGAAGGGTGCAGTTGATCTCGTTATGCAGAAGGAAGTTGGAGTCAAAATCTCTGATATCCCTAAGCAGTTCGGTGTGTACGTGAAGCCACGTGCTCTCTACGGTCTCAAGACCTTTACAGAGGGTGCAGACGCCCTTGTGAGTGTTGATATCAACTCCGCAGCTTGGGTCTAAAACCAACGGCTCTAACTAGGTAAGACGGGGCTAGCAATAGCCCCCTCTCTCCGCTTCGAGCGGATTAAGAGACAATTATGAAAACATTTAATCGAGACGTAGACCTCGCAGGAGGATCACGGCTCATGAAAGGTAGTACAGTCCTTGTGGACGCAGACGGGAACATCGTTGCAAACATTCAAGACTCACTTGCTTCAGGAAAAATCTATGTTGGTAACTCTTCAGGAGTAACAGCAGAAGTCACCATGAGTGGAGACGCAACGCTCAGCAATACGGGTGCTTTGACTCTCGCAGCAAACACCGTTTCTCTTGCTAAGTTCGCTCGTTCAGACTCATCAGGGAAGATCCTTATTGGACAAGGTTCTGGTGCTGACGCTCAGTACGCTGCCCTCTCAGGTGACGTAACAATGGACGGTTCTGGTGCAGTGACTATTGCAGCCGGAGCCGTTGAGAACTCAATGGTTGCTGATACTGCTGGTACAGGAACCCTTGCTGTCGCAAAGGAAGCCATCGTCGTCTATGACTTTGATGTTGATGGTGGAGCACAGGGAGCGATTGCTCTTACTGGCTCACCTACGATCCCAGACAACGCTATTGTATGGTGTGACTCCTATGAGGTGTTGACAACGCTCACATCTTTCTCAGACGCAGCAACCTTGACCCTCGGTTTTCCAACTGACGGGGATCTGTTCGCTGCTATTGCGATCTCTGACGGAGCAAACCCTTGGGACGCAGGTATCGCTGTTCAGGGCATGGACGCTTTAACAGTTACTTCACAGACTCCAAAGAAAACCGCCGCCGCTCGAACCTTCCAGGTGACAGTCGCAGGTGGTCAGGATGTGACTGCTGGAAAAGTCGTGTTCCACTGCCGTTACTGGGTATCACAATAGTTCTTTCCCTCTGATCCTTTACAGGGTCAGGGATGAATGAATTACCAATATGGCAACAGGATTAACAATCATCACAAAGTTCGAGAACATGGTTCAGGACACAATCGACAGCGATTTTGCCTACCAGCTTTTGAACGACGCAAAAGACGAGGTTGAATCCTCGCTTGAGTGGGAACAACTTAAAAAGGAAACGTCATACAGTGTTTCCTCTGGTTACAGCTTTACATCCACCATTGGTACACTTCCAACACGCTTTGCTATGCCTGTTCGCATGGTCGAGGATACAAGCTATGTAGACTATGCAAAGGTAGACTTCGACGACCGATACGCCCGAGCTAATCACCCTCTCGGGTATTTTATTGATCTTGCAGGAGGCAACATTTACCTTTCAGGGTCAAACCACAACGCAAAGACGATGTACTTCTACTACACAGAGTATTCAGCAGACATCACGAGCGGATCAGAGTGGTCTTTCCCTTCTCGTTTTCACTCAATCCTTCCTCTAAAAATGGCGGAGCTTTACTATGCTTCAGACGCTGGTGAGAAATCTCGCTCTTGGGATGATCGCTGGTCAGCACAGTATGAACGAGAACTGAACCGAATGATGAGCTGGAACGATAAACTAAAGATGGTCAATCGCTCACCTAGACGACGGGCAGACTATAACAATCCTAAAGGCGTGAACCTCTAGTATGAGAGAATTTTCGGTCAAAAACTTCACGAAGGGGACAGTGAACTCAATCGAGGATCACTCAATCCCTGAAGAAGCCGCCAGCAAGTCGCTGAACTGGCTTACTTCAGGTGATAAGATCGAATTAACAGGTGGATATTCTATTATTGGTACAGAAGCAACCGGAACAGGGAAGATCACAGGGCTGAAAGTCGCTGAAAAGGTGGATGGGACGCTTCTACCAATCAGAACTCGTGGCAAGAAGATCGAATACTACACCACAGACTGGACGGAAAGTGGCTCTGACGTGCTTGGAACGGACGCTGACGGCGAAGACGTGGCAATTACGACCTACACGTCCCTAGCAGGCTATCAGGCGTGGATTTCAAGCCCTAACAGTGGCTACTACAAGATGATGTTAGCGAATCCCGGCTCGATCAAAGACTTGTACGACGCAGCTAAGAACTTCAAGGGGTACATCACAGCAGAAAACGGACGCATTCACCTCTGGAACCGATTGAACAACAAAAACTACATCTACGGATCGTATAAAGACCTCCAAAACAGCACAGTCTATACAACCGTAAGCTCAGAGGCTATCGGATCGTCAGGATCAACCAACTACACAGGCACGCTTGCAGCTGTAACAGGTGATCGAACGTGCTTTAACGCCGTCTTTACAGACGGGACACTTACAGCACAAGACGACAAGAACGGAGGATTTGTCGGTGACGCCACCGGAACGATCAACTACGCCACAGGGGCATACAACATCACATTTAGCGGAACAACTACGGGATCAGTCACAGCAAACTACGAATGGGAAGACAGTACAGCACAAGGACTAGCAGACTTCACTTTCTCTGGTACTCGTACAGCTTCACAGGGGTTCTTCTTGCCACAACCAACTGGTGGAGACTTGCAGAACATTCTTTTCTACAAACAAGACGCTTACATTCCTCATCAGAGGAACTTTTGGATATTCAATATCTCGCTTGACGATCTAGACGTAACCAACGAGGTATTTCGTGAGAATACAGGAATGCCTAACTGGAGAGCTGCCGTTTCAACTGGTGACGGTATTTACTACATCGACAACTCCAATCCGTCAGAACCACGGTTTAAGCTGATGACCCTAGACCTTCAAAACGCCGAGGTCGTCCCAGTCAGCATTTCGTTCAACGTAGACCTTTCATCGTTTGATTTTAGCGATTCTGTAGCATTCCGTTGGGGTGATTATGTTCTCTTCTCTTGTAAGACCGAAGACAGCGATAATCCCGATCGAATGTTTGCCTACCACACCATTTGGAAGTCTTTTGACATGACCGACTATTTCGTTTCATGCATGGACGACTACAACGGTGCATTATGGATTGGGGACAGTGCCTCAAACAATGTCTATCAAGCGTTCACAGGCTTCGCAGCCAACGACGCCATTATCAACAACTATTGGGAGGGGAAACTAACCGCATTGGAGGTAGAAGAGTTGAAGAAACTGAAACGGTTTACTGTCAAAGGTCAGATCGGAGTGGATCAATCAGCCACCGTTTCACTTGCTTATGACAACGGCAACTTCGAGGAAGTGGGAACCATAGACGGCGACGGAAGCTATGTCGCAACATCAGAATCAACCAACGTAGGAAGCCCACAAGTCGGCTCACTCGCTGTTGGTGGTGGTGGAAGCGGTATCACTGCAAGAGACTACACACGAGAGTTTAGAATCAACTCTGACTATTTTGACAAGGTAAAAGTACGCATAGAAGCAACGAACGTCGGGTATCTATCTGTAACAGAGCTAAACTTCTTTGACATCCGAACATACGGCAAAAAGAACCTAAAACGATTTAGAACTACATAATATGCTACCAAAAGTATTAGCTAACTTTGAAACATCGTTAGCCTCCAAAATAAGTAATACTGCAACGACTGGGACACTCAACACCAGTACCGACGCAGACAATACAACTCTGTCCGGTGATTATATTTTGACCATTGACGAGGGACAATCAACCGAGGAACACGTCCTTGCGACGCTCTCAGGAGCTTCTATTACTACTATGACTCGTGGTCTTTCACGGGTAGATAGCGCAACAAGCAAAACAAGTAGCCCTGACAACAGACACGAACACGGACGAGGTGCCAGTGTGAAGATCACGAACATGAACCTTGTCTTGATCAATCGGCTCATCAATGCCGACGATGAGTTTGACGCTGACAACATTATGAAGTACGACGCAGCACCTAGCTTTACGACGGCTTCTAACGAGCTTGCAACGGTCAAGTTTGCAGAAGATCAAGCAAACGCCGGAGCGGCTGACGCTTCGACGGTTCAGAAAGGACTTGTTGAGGAGGCAACAGAAGCAGAGATTGACGCAGATACCGCAGCAGGGGGCACGTCAGCCAGACTTTTTGTGAACCCAAGCACGCTTGCAACAAGTAAATACGGTACGAGACTACCGAGTGCAGACCAGAAGACTCTTTTAGATGACATCACATCAACAGCAGCAGAAATCAATACTCTCGACGGCTATACAGGGGACGTGAACGATCTCAATGAGATGAGTGCGATTGTTCAAGCAACTGATATTACAGGTGCTGAGTTAGAGACACTTTCAGATGGAAGCAACGCAGACGCAGAGCACACTCACGGTATTATCCCAGAACAAGTGCTTTCTTACGTTGTTTCCACAACAACGACTTATGCTTCTAATGTAAAATTTGCAACAAATTCAGATGGTTCAATTGGTGTGATTACGACTTATGTAGGTGCAAATTACTATATCTATCGTGTCGCTAGGGAGCAGGGACAGTATGTTATAACGCACACAACTTCATTTTCAGGTACGACAATCAACGAAGCCAGCTCAATGATTTTAAGTAACTATATTTATGTCGAGTACGACGATAATGGAACGAATAAGATTGACCGCTACGATCTTGCAGACCTCGCAAACGTAACGTCAATCACCATATCAGGAACAGGATGGAACACAGGTAGCTCGTCTTTTACAGACGGAACAGACCTCTATGTTTATACCTCTTCAAACACGTTCGCTCGTTACACCATTTCAGGTACCACAGCAACGTATGTCGCAGGGGTTACTTACGCAACAGCAGGTGCTATCAGTAATGGTGGTGCAACGTGTGACGGAACGAGTGTGTGGGTCACAGAAAACACGTCGGGGGCAATAACAATTAGGAAGTACGCTCTGGCTGGTGGTGCTGCAACAGCAACTGTTATTCGTTATTTCTATCCTGATGCCCAACCTAATCACAGTCAGATCAGTCTGTTCTTACCGTATAGTACATCTCTTGGTGTGGCTTACGGTTTTACCGTTGAAAGCAATGCTGGTGTTGAAGGGTCTTCAATTCGACTTCTAGCAATCACACGTACATAATCATATGGCAACATCAGAACAACAAGCGTTAGAGGACATCCTGAAGTCTCAATCAGAAGGCGGAGCGGCTATGGCTGAGGGGAGTCTGGGGGCAGGGGCAGACGTGCCTTCTGTTCTTGATTCTTCACCAGCAACAACACAGCTCGTAGAGGAGTCTATTGCGACCCGTACAGGCAACGTAGGAGACGCTGTAGCCTCCTCACAGGCGTTTACAGGGCAAACTGGTACTACCACACCTGAGAGCACTACAGAGGCAAGACCTGTGCTCAACCAGATCGTTTCTACAGGAACAGATGCCTCGATGTATTCTCAAGCCAATCCTTATGCTCCGGGATCAGCCAGTGCAAACGCTTGGGAGGCAAGAAACGCACAAACAACGGAATCAACTGCATTGGATTACGAAGTCCCGGAGCCACGATCTTTAGAAGAAATCCGTCAGGAACAGCTTGAACAGGCTCAGAGCGTCATCGACGCAACAGAACAGCTTTACCAGACAGAGATTGCACGCCTTGAACAGCAGGGGCGTGAACAACTAGCAAGAACAAGCTCGATATCCGTCGGTGCAGGTCTGGCTGGTTCGCCGTTTCAGCAGACAGCAGAAGCTAAGACGCAAGAAGCAACGGAAGACGTACTGGCAGCCAGACGAGCAGAACGCCAAGCTCAGATTGCCCAGCTCATGGCGGCAGCTCAAAACCAAGCTACCGAACAATACGACAAAGAGATTGCACGTTACCAGCAAGAGCGTGAATTTGCGGTATCAGAACGAGACAAGGAGATTGTTAGACAAGAGGCAGCAAAATCTGCTCTTGCTACTACAATAGGAAACATGGCGGCTGGTGGTATCTCGATTGACGACATGAGCGAGGAAGAATATCGAGCCATGCTAGAAGAAAGCGGAATGTCAGACTTTGAAGCACGAGCGATCTGGGCGCAAAGTTCACCAGAAGCTAACGCACAATATTCAATCCAAAACGGACAGCTTGTCGGGTACTACTTCGACCCAGTTTCAGGTAAACCTGTTGTAACAACTCATGCTCTCCCAGAGGGACTTACAGCGTCCGCCTCCGCAACGGCTGACCTTGAGTTCTACACAGACGGAACAGGTCAAGGATATATGTTCGACCAAAACAACCCAACGTATGACGCACAGGGTAACTTGGTTATGCAGAGGATTGGAGCACCTGATCCTATTGAGGAAGGAGAAGACGAAGGAGCAAAACTTCTTTCGCTTTCTGATGCTGAAAAGTTAGGTCTTCCTTACGGAACAACCGTTTCAGAAGCTATCTCACAAGGCATTGTTGTTGGAGCAGAAGAAGAAGCACGAGCTGACGAAGAAACAGCTAAGATTAAAGAGGAATATGAAACTGCTCTTGACCGAGCTATCAGTGATATTCAAGGATTGATAGACGATCCAGGACTTGATTCAGCAGTAGGTACTTACAAATTAGGTAGATTAGAGACTCCTCTGAATGTAGGAGATCGAACAAGATTTATTGCAGACATTAAACGGCTCATCAGTGGAGAAACATTGAATCAACTCGCAACAGCTAAAGAGCGTGGGATTACATTTGGTGCTTTGAGTGAGCAAGAAATGAGAACTGTTGCAGAGGCAGCAACATCACTCCAAAATTACCTTGAAGAATACGAAGAAGATATCCGAATTGGTAAGGCTCCGTTCTTCCCTAATAGTGGTATTCCTATTGCTAAACAGGGACAGGAATACCTTCGTACAACAGAGGAAAACATTGTTAATGAACTTAATCGCCTGCTAGAACCATTGTTACAAGAAAAGGAATCACTCACTACTAGTCAGTCTGGTGGTGGAGATGAAATAGATTCGTGGCTGGACAGCTTAGACGGTAGTTCACAGCCTTTTAACTCTGAGGGGAGCGACTCGACCAAACGCTCAGTTCTAAGCCTCGGTGAAATTACAGGTTTTGGAAGTAAATATTGGGAACATGGATTAGATATTGACTTGAAGATTGGTGATCCAGTACCAAGCCCCGTAAGTGGTCGAGTGGTATTTGCTGGAACAAATGGAGGTTTTGGAAATCAAGTTCAAGTTCTTACACCACAAGGAAACAAGGTTTGGTTGTCTCACTTGGACTCGATAGGTGTTAAAGTCGGGGATACAATCTCAAGTGGTCAAACAATCGGTAAAGGCGGAAACACAGGGAATGTCTACTCAACAAGTGGTGGTGATGGTTCACATCTCGACCTTACAGTTCAAAAACCAGACGGGTCGTATTACACAGCCAGAGAAGTCTATGACCAACTAAAATCATTTGCTTAATATGTCTAGAGAAATTGAAAGACAAATTGTAGAACGTGCTCGTGCCCGTGGTTGGTCAGAAGACAAAATCAAAGAGGCTGTTTTGCAATATCGTCAAGAACAACCAAGTCTCACAACGACACCGGCGCAAACATCTACACAACCAACACAAGTAGAGGAACCTGAGAAAAAGGGGTTTCTGTCTTCTGTTGCTGAAAGTGCGAGAAGTCGTTTTGGACAAGTCAAAGAAAGTTTTGCACGGGGTATGTTCAAGGACGGAGAGAAACCTGAACAGTCTCCTGTATCAACTGCTGTTCAAACTGTTGGAACAGGTATTGGATTTTTGGGTGACGTTTTAGGTGCTGGTATTGGATCGGCAATAAAAGCTGTAACACCAGACGATATTGAGCGATCTGCCGTTGAGAAAGCAAAAGAGTTGGTTGCGACACCAATGGGTCAAAAAGCGATGGAAGCCATTTCAGGTGGAATGGAAAGTTATCAGTCGTGGAAGCAAGCAAACCCAAAAGATGCCGCAAACCTTGAAGCAGTTGTGAACATAGCTTCTTTACTTCCTGTTGAGAGAGCTATTACAGGCTCAACAAGAGGGTTAAATCGACTTTCACAGTCTTTGTCTCGTGTAACACCTGATGTACCCCCTACGGGGACTCCACCTCTCGGTGGTATTCCAACGCCACCTCCAAGCACTGCACAGAGGGGATTAGCTGGTCTTGGGACAGAAATGCTTGAACGTATCCCACGAGCAGGGAAACGAGCTAAAGAAGCATTGGAAGAAGCAGCAGAAAAGTCAGTTCGTATGGAAGATGCGACACCAGCCGTTCGTGAAGCGATTAAGTCGAATGTGAATGATAAGATCATCAACACAATCAAACAAGCTGACATACCTACGGTTCAAGACTATAAGAAAATGGTTGATCTTGCTGAATCTGATACAGGAGTCTTAAGAATGAAAAAACGACCTTCTGTGGTTGCTGGAGAATCGGCAGCTAGTCAGTATGATCTGATCGATAAAGCACGAAAAGATGTTGGTAAACAGATTGGAGAAGCCACGAGAAACCTTAATAAAACAGACGTGGTCGATGTAGACACAAATCGCATAAACCAAGTATTGAGATCACTCGGGGTGGAAGATGTCGAGGGTGGAAAATTGGTCTTTGGTTCCTCAACTAGAATCTCCAAAGCACAAAGGGCTAAGGTTCAGGAATTATTTGATCTTGTAGAGGAAGGTTTAGAAAATCCAACACCATTTGCAGTGTGGAATAAAGACCAGTTGTTCTCTACTCTCCAAAGAGAGGCACGTTTTGAAAAGTTGGGAGAGATGATGGTTGATTTACCAGAAGGAGGTGCAACAGACGTTTTTAGTGCTTTCAGAAATATCTTTTCAGACAGTCTTGAAGCTGTTTCTCCTGAGATCAGAGCACTAAATAAACAATACCGACCATTAAGAACACTCATTGATGATCTTGAGTCTAGCATATTCAAGACTCCCGGGTATGAAGCGGTAAAAGCAACTGATCCCGCTGACTTTGCGAAGATTAATTTGCGAAGAATTTTAAGTGAAGCACAGAGCGCTACGGCTTACGATGAGATTGTTAAACAAATGGATAGTGTTGCTCGTTCTCTCGGTTATAAGGGTTCAAATCCTGCTGATCTCATTGCTTTCGCAGAGGAATTAAAAAAGATATTCCCAGACACTATTCCAGCTACTGGATTTGCAGGAGGAATAAATCTAGGACTTCGTGGTCTATTAGAAAAAAGCCTGGAGGTTGGTAAACCAGGTCTTAAGGATCAACAAAATGCCCTCAAGAAACTTCTCGACGAAGTTTTAGAAGGTATTAAATAGCCTCCAATAAAGCTAGTACACCAATCACCGCAAATAAAGCGAACAGGAATCCAATGTTGAACATTGAGGCGACAGCTAGTGCGATGACTAAGATAATCAAACAACCCATATATGCTATAATTAAAACATGAAAGACTAGCATTTAACACATAAAAAGTCAACCCTAATCACTAAAACAACGGCTTATCGGGATTTAAACACCCGAAAAAGCCGTTTTATTTATCTCTATGTCACAAACTATCCAAAAGCTCACACAGTCCACGAACAGCGGTATTGCAAGTGCAACCACAGCCCTAGCGGCTAACGAAGCTCGTGTTAGCTACGAAATCCAGAACCTCGGTCAGAATGCTCTCTTTGTCAAAGAGGGTGCTTCTGCCTCTGCCACAGACTTTACTCGTGTTCTTGTAGCCGGAACCGCAAACGACAACGGAACAGGAGGAATTTACGAATCGCCAGCAAGTCAAATTTATACAGGAGTTATTACTATTGCTGGAACAACCCCACGTTACGTTATTAGCGAAAAGTCTGAATAATATGCCAACAATCTCACCACAACGTGTTGAGCTTCCTGAGAAGATTCAGGAACAAATCAACGTAGCAAACACTAAGATTGCTTTGCTCAAAGAAGACGAGATCGCTATTGCTCGCCAGAAAGTCGAGATTGAAAAAGAAGTTGCTCGACTTTCAATTACCAAAGACACACTTGAATCATCACTCCCACAGCTTGAAAAGGATGTAACTAAAGCACAGGAGGAGCTAGACGCCGTTCTTGCTAAAAAAGGACAAGCGGAAACAGACCTTAACGAGCTGGGACAGTCCATTAAAACAGCAAACAAGGCTTTGAAAGAAGCAACAGATCAGACACAAGATCAGGTTACAAAACGTGAGGAGATTCTTTCTGCTATCCGCAAGGAGCAAAAAGAACTTCAAGAACAAAAAGAACAGCTTGACAAAGATGTGCTTTCTTTCAACCAACGACGTGATCGTGTTAAAGAACTGTTAGCATCCGTCTAGTATGGCACAGACACAGGGGTTGACCTCCACAACAGAAATCGAGGCGTTACTTGGCTATCTTGTTGGCTTTGAGATTCCAGCACATGATTACGTTGCTTGCACTTACGTTGCGTCTGGTAACGGGGAGGGGCAAATAGAAACGGCTACTTATAAAACAGGTGGGTCAGGAGGAACGACGGTCGCAACACTTACTCTTGTATACGATTCATCTCATAGGATTTCATCTGTAACCAAGACTTAATGTGTCGAGAGTCGTCTTCAATCCATTCAACCCAAACAAACCCTTCGACCTTTTAGAGGATCGGTGGATTTCTAGTTTTGATGGCAACACAAAGATTTGGGCAGAACAGACCATTGGAGAGAACACCCTCCGTTTCGACGCAGGAGGCAATGCAGACGTTCTTAAAATCACCTCAACAGCGTTTGTTTGGAATGACGATAGCGATGCGATGAGCTATCGGTTTGAGACCGTTGGTGACGAGCACGCTCTGTATAACGGTGGAGCGAACGATACCTGGTCAATGGGGACTTCGCTCACAGAGTTGACGATGAACGGCATTACCGTTAAACCCAAACTCCTTGTAGATCGTAGTGGAGGAGATTCCAACATCAATTTCATTTCATTTTCAAACCAAGATACTGCTGCTGCGGGAGCGTTCATGTTGTGGGCGAGAGCTAGGGGTTCCACGACAAGTCCGACTACTCTTCAAGCTGTCCAAAACGGAGATCGAGGTGGTGTCTTTCGTTTTGATGCACACGACGGAACTCAGTTCATCACAGGTGGAAACTTTTTTTTCAGCGTTGATAATACTGTCTCCACGGGTATTGTTCCGACAAGCTACACTCTTCAGCTCATGGACGCATCAGGATCGCTCAACACAGTTTTAACTATTCAAAATACTCAAAACGTAACTTTTTCTAGTACAGCAGGAAACAATGTAAATATCCAACCTGGCGGTGGACTGGTTGGAAACGTATCTTCACAATCTCTTAGTACGTCTGATCTCCGCTGGCAAGGTGTCTCAGGATATCTAAACTTGTTCAGAGTTGATGCAAGTGCCAATCAAGTGAACATCGGAACTGCCACGCAGGGGGTGACAGCATCGTTTAGGAATAATCTGATTTGGTTTAATAATACCAATGCTGACATCGACACACGAGTAGACACACTAGGAAAGGATTACACATTCTTTATCAATGGTGGAGCAGATGCCGTCGGGTTTAATACAAGTGACCCAACGTGGATTCGAGAAGGTCAAGCAAAGCCTTCTCCATTCTTCGCCTTAAAAGATGATTCAGCCACTTCCACAGGTGGTTCGTTCTTCCTTGCGTCCAGCACAAACACACGAGGTAACGACATCTCATTTGGTAAGTGTGCAGGTACGTGGGCTTCTAAGACTGCTGTCGCGTTGAACGCCGTTATCGCCAACCTCACATTTGTTGGTCACGACGGAACAGATTTTAACCAAGGAGCACAGATTCGTGCCACAGTTGACGGAGCGGTTTCAGGGAATACCGTACCAATGCAGTTGATGTTCTTAACTTCTCAAACAAACGGAGGAGGACTTTTACATCGACAGAGTATCTCTTCTAGTGGAATTGTCCGTTTTGGAGGAACTCCAGGAGCACCAAACATTACTTTTGATCCGACAGGAGCCTACGTTTTCAACGAGCAAGCTGCTGATGTAGACGGAAGATTTGAAACAAGCGGAATGGTCAATGCCTTTTTCATTGATGGAGGAACAAACCGAATCGGTATTAACACCGATGCACCGGCGACACTTTTAGATGTTCAGCAGACTTCTACTACGGCTGCACTTCCAGTTGTATCAATTACCCAAGACGACACAGATGAGCCATTTATGAAGTTTATCGGGACAGCCGCCGCCGCTGATCTCACCCGTAACATCGTGAATGTCGCGGATGTTACTACCGCTACCCTCGCTGGATACGTTAAAATAGAGATTGACGACAAAGGGAATCAGATTACAGATCAAGATTATTTTCAACCTGTTTATACCTTAGCCTAACCTTATGCCAAACCAAATCAAACGCAAAGAACAACGTAACGGTGTGCTTACAGAAGTTACTTACGAGGAAGTAACAACCGTTGCTCTCACCAAAGAGCAACAGATCATTGATATCCTTGCAGAAGCAGGAGTAGAGCCTGAGAACCAGTCAAACGCTAAACTCGCTATATTGAATTTGTACAAGCAAGTATGTCAATCGAGGTTAGCATGGAGGGTATGAAAAAAGATATAGAGTACATCCGTCTGAGGATGGACGACTTTGTGTCCGCTCATGAAATTATGAATAAAAGAATTAAAGCTCTGGAGGATTGGAAACTGGTGTTTGTTGCAAAGTTTTCTGTCTACGCCATGATTGCCCTCACGATTGGTTCGTTCGGTGCGCAACTCTTTCTTAAATATCTAGGAAACTTTATATGAAAGACCAAACAACTGGTGCCATGTGGAACGAGGAGGATTTGAACGATCCACGGAACCTCGCCTATGACGAGATGAGCATTGCCTTTGGGGCAGGGATTCCTGAAAGTGGAAACATCCTCGCCAGACCAGCTCACGTCTACAACCAATACAGAACGACCGCTTGCACATCTCATTCTACCTGTGGGGTTATTCACCAGACAGAAGGACACCTGCTCTCCCCTCGCTATGCTCAAACAATCATTAAGAACGATCCGAAGTACCCGAGCTATAACCTCCCGTATGGAGCGTTTATGCTCGATAGCGTGAAGCTGAAAATATCAGACGGGATCGCTGACCTCGAAACCGTACCAAACGATGAGACAGATAATAACGAAGCCTACCTTGCCTTGGATATTACCCCTGAAATGCGTCAGAACGCTCTCAAATACAAAGGAGGATCATTCCTCTATCCAACGAGGGAAAGAGGCTCAGAAGCGATTTTTGACGCTACCGTGAGGTATCTGTACGAGCAGAAGCGACCCGTGAAGATTGGGGTCTCGTGGAAACAGAATTGGTCTGGGTACAATCAGGTACGTAAGACGGGAATTTTCCCTGCTCGCTCTGTTGAGGGGTCAGGATCAGGACACGACATCTATGCCGTAGCATGGAAGTGGATAGATGGCGAGCCGTATCTCGGGTGTGTGAACTCGTTTGGGTCTAGCTGGGGGGACAAAGGGATGGTCTGGCTCCCGAGGAATTACACCGACTTTCACTCCCCAATTGCCTTTGTCGAACCGATCAAAGAAAAGGATTTGAGGATTGAGAAAGACGTTGAGGTGGTTATCACAGAAAAGAAACCTTGGGCAGAAAGAGCCAATGCTCAGGAACTAGAGGCATTTGTAAACAAGAAGTTCCCACTAGACGTATCAATCGCACAAAGAGCGTCGAACATCGTTGCAAGGGAGAATCACGGACGTAGAAAGCACGTATTTATGAAAGCCTGTACTTATCTCGGATGGAACTTTGAAGACGTTATCAATCATCTATACGCACTCTCACGAGGTAAAACAGAAGAAGAAGCATACAAGTTGAACTTCAAAATCTATCGTAAAGATTACTTTAATTCTATTAAGAACTAATCTTATGAACAAACAATGGTATCAGAGCAAAGGTGTGTGGTTAGGTATTATCACAGCCCTTGTCGGATCACTGGAAGTCGTCCGATCTGCTATCGAAGCAGGTGATCTATCCTCGCTAGGAATCGCTACTGCAATTCTAGGAGTATTGAAAGTATGGGAACGAGTAGCACGAACCATCTAATTGCCGAGTAACCTCGGCTCTTCCCTCCCGTCTTGAACGGGGTCGCTCCTTGCTGTCATACTCTTGGAAACTTCCACCTTTAATGGTGGGAGGGAAGACTTGGAAACTAAAAAGAGCCTATTTACTAGGCTCTTCTTTCTTTTTGCTATCTGCGATTTGAATTGTTGGAAACATATCAACGCCGTATTTTTTTGCGAGCTTTAGCACTTGCTCTTGAAACTTCTTCACTCTCTCCTCAAAAGGCTTTTCTTGTTTGAACATAGTATATTTTACTTTGTTAGAAAATGCCAGTTCCAGGTACTGGCAGACCTATCTAACGTTTAGGAAACATGACGAGGTTGTCGATTGGGCGACAGTTCTTGTCCATCGTCTTGACGACCAACTTCTCTCCACAGTGGTCGCACCAACAGATGATGAAGACACCGCTCTCGGAGGCACTTGTGTGGGCACCTCGGCTCATGCCGGTGATCTTCTTGCAGCACGGGCAGACGACCTCATGCCCTTTGAGCTTGCGCATGATCCCTCCTGAAGACTGACAAGAGGATTGCCAAGATGACAACTGACCAGAAGATGACAGCACTCATGGCTCACTCCCGCTGAAGCGTTTGATACGCTCACGTAGGTAGTGGAGGTCTTTACTCGTCCACTCTGTGTTCGGAACCAAGATCGTATCGAGGAAGATACCGTACTCTTCCGGCTTCAGATCTTGGAACACCTGGTGAAGTGCTCTATGGAAGCCTATGGGGAGCTTGACGATGTTGTTGCGTCTTCCTCCTCGGCGACTTCGAGGACGGATATGATGTTTATCCACCCTGCACCTCATAGTGAACGACGGGAACCCCAGCAAGCCACATGGACTTCCAGTCGTGGGCAGAGAGGTTGATCCATAGACGGATCGAAACGTGGTCTGCACACTCACCACATACAGCGATGTAGGCGATCTTTCCGTTATCACACAGAAGTGCGAGACGAATGAGGCATGGTGTACCGCAGTCTGGACAAGCGATGTACAGACGGTCAGGTGAGTACCCCTCACGAGAGGGGATTCTGAGTGATGAATTTCTCATTACTCCTCCTCTGGGTTGAATCAATACTTTCCACGAAGGGCTAGGTCTAAGGTCTCCAGTTATTCATCGGCTGGGGAGACTCCACGAGACAAATGTTTCATAGCATTTCAGCTAATCATCAGTCGCTTTAGCCCGAAGGCTGCCGATCCAGATGTTCCCAGTTAACCTAGCAGGGAACCCACGAAGAAAGTATTGATTTTTTTTACCCCATCCCTCCCCTCTGATCGACGACAGAGGTGAGGAATCAAGTCACGAGTCTCCTTCTCCGTGGCATATACCTTACTTGAGCCACTACTCGTGCGGTAAGACCATCCGCTCCCTATGGGAGACCTCCCAATAAGGGTGGTGTGCAGTTCTTACTTATTTATTGTAGCACGTTGAAAAAAAGTGGAGAACAGGGGGCTACGACTCTATGTGTAACCCCCTTATTAAATTGTTAGAGACAAACGACCCAAAGTGATGAGGTGCCTTCGTTTATCACATCATCACAACGTCTGTCCCCAAAATAGATTCTGATGAGGTAGGGAGTGCCAACTCCTTACTGTTACGCAACAACATGGCTGAGCATGGGTGTAATGCATTACGGCTCACTATTTGCCACTCATCAGAACCTATTTTGGAGAGCCGAGGATTAGTCGGCTATCTTTTCTTTGTCTTTTTCTTTGGTTTCTCTAACGCTGCAAATAGATTGACCACGATGTGCTGAAGTAGGTAGGTGTATATCTCTTCGCTCTCTTCAGAGTGTTTGATCCCCGCATCCTTGAGTTCAGCAAAGACGAAGTGAAGTACCTCATGAACGACTAGACCTAGTTCTTCTGGTTCAGTGTTCACACGCTCGAACCAAAGGAATCGCTCTCTTCCTTTCTTTGTCTCAACAGTAATGCATTGGGCATTCCCAGCAGTCCTTGAGTTTGTTTCCATGAGTCCGTACCCAAACTTATCATTGAGGTAGTCCTCCTTTTCTGTGTGTGTACCAATGAGGATGTCGAATGCCCTTGGGTTAGGGAACGGGGTCATGCAGTGTACTATTTTCATACTTTACCTTTGAACTTCTTCCAATCTCTTATACATATTTCAACAGGTCTTTCCATTTCTTCCTCTCGCTGGAACATCTCCTCTGGAGAGTAATCATACTTCAGATAGTCCACCATGTCCGAGAGATTGAAGAAATGATCGTTAATAAAAAGGACACCACCGATTTCAGAACCGACCCAGTAAGAATCCACCGGCACATCAGAGAAATACTTCTCAATGAAAACCCCTCGCAGGTTATCTGTTGCTCGTTCCCATTGTTTGAGTTTGTTCATAAAAGCTCATGATTTATTTTCGCCATAATATCGGCTACAAATGTCTCATCGTCCATCCATTCTACTCGACGGTACTTTCTCACTTCTTGTTCAAGTCGATGTTTGATTGAGTTGAGTTCGTCTTGGGTCATAACGCATAGCTAAACGGAGCAAGGATCAGTCCTGTGAGGAGGTCGATGAGGGGAAAGGTCATAAGAGTTTTTCTAGATTTTGTGGTTGATAGCCTTGTACTTCAAGCGAGATACACCGATGATGATCTTGAGGGTTGTACTCACGGTGTATGGCTTCGTGGATATGACCATGAAAGTTCAGGTCAAAGTCTGGTCGCTTGGCTTGTGGCACGTGAGTAAATAACAGTCGCTTACCAAACTTGTTGAAAGAAAACGAGTCACAAACAAAATCCCAGCCGTTTTGCAGATACCAAGTATCACTTTTCTTGTCGTGATTCCCTTTAACAAGAACCTTTTTTACAGATAGAGGAACAATAAACTTTGCGTGGTTCGACTCATCATTCCCAATACACACATCTCCAAGATGGATCAATACATCCTCTTGTTTAAGAGCTGAAAGTCCTCTGAGTATTCTTTGTTCATAGTCAGTGGGTCGTCCAATCTCAAGCATTTTATCATGTCCAAAATGTGTGTCTGTTGTGAGCCAATACTTCATATCAATTTCCCATTAACACCGTCCCACAGACTCGTGCTGGATCGAGCTTGTGGAGGGATCTTGTTCAAAGACTCGTATAAGTTCAGTAATAGCTTTTATTCGCTTGTCAATGAAACGTATCTCATGCTCTAGTCGTTTAATTTCCTCTCTCAGCATTGGAATTGTTATTAAAGGTGAGGTAATTGGCATAGGATTAGTTTCCCATTAGAGCGTTAAGACAAACAGTCTCAGGTGATAGCTTCCACATCACATACATATTATAAGCCAGCGATGCAAACACCACCCAACAAAGCAACCGTATCACCCTCATCTGTCGGTCGTGGATGCACTTGTACTTGAGTTCTGATGTCCACTCTTCGTACCCGCAAGCCTCGTGGTCGTTGGTCTTACAGGTGGATAAATGGTTGGGTCGGCAGACGTGTACAGGGTGCTTGAGTTCTGTGGTTGCGTCGGAGTGGCAGGTTGGGCATGGCATAGAGGTTAGTTAAAATCTCGGTGTTTGATCTTGGTTATCAACCTATCCCCTCGACGTGTTCGCAACTCGGTTGCTGGACGAGCCACAATACCCTCTGCAACAAAGTCTCCCCACTGGGACTTGAATCCTTTGCGGACAAGCTCAATACCCTCTTCAAGGGTTCCTTCTCCAATCACGGGAACAACATCAATACCTAGCTTCTGTGCGATATCCTCTACGTCTTTACGCTGAAGCCAGAGTCCTCCGATAAGCACATCAAAGAGTACAAAGCTCTTGTCATCACGGTAACAACCACCTTTTTGAATCCCTGCCCCGTAACCTTCACCATAAAGGCAGACTTCTACCTTACCGTCTTCTGCTGGGACAAAGATTTCTTGGAAGAGTTGACGCTTAGAGAGCGTCTCAAACATCTCTTGAAGTGCTCGGATAAGGTCGGTGTGAAGCTGAGCGTTGTCTGTTTTTCCGTTGAATGAGACACGCTCTCCGTCCCACATAACACGAATGTTTGTACCGTCCACCTTCTCCGTGAACACCCATTGATTATCTTTAAGCCATTCAAACTCTGGAAGTGTCCATTCTCCCATAAGCATCTGACCTTTTTTTGTCATGTCTCGCTTAAACATTGATTGAATCTTGTGGTATGTGGTCATATATTTATTTACAGTTAGTGCAATAATGATAAAACTCTTTCAAATCCTTGTCGTACACCACACGCTAGCCGTCTTGTTTGATAGCGTGTGGTTTAGAGTGTTGGTCGGTCAAGCTGGCGGTGATTCGTCTTTCAGATAATCTAGTAGTACCCGTGGTGTGACTAACTTGTAGTGGATACCTTTTGCGTCGATTTCTCTCCACCGAGCCATTTGCCAATGACCACAAGAACATTCAAATAGATGGCGAAAGGGAGGAACAACGATAGATTTTAGCTCTTCCATGCAGTCCCCGCACATTTCAATCTCCACTTCTTCTGTTTTTATTTTATGTTTTGGAAACATTGTTTGCATAGCTTTTAGTGTCTTGGGTGAACATAGGGGGTTATGAAATTTGACAGATTCTTGTTTCTTTATTTTGAGGCATTTGTTTACCACTCAATAATTTCCCTGAGATATTCCGTGTGTAGAATAGGCTTTTATTTGTACGGAAACGTCGAAGAATTGATAACGGTTTCTTGCAGTGTGGTTCTTGAAGAATATATCTCCAATTTAATCCACAACCAATACACGCAGAGTCTCTATAATCTATGAACCAGTGTTGTCGATTCAAAACATACCAGTACCTTCTTTTCATATATCAATACAAATTACTCTATGAAGCCAGTCTATCGTTTCTTGTGGTTGCTGGGAGAGGGGGAGACCGAGAACCCATTGAGGCTCTTCTTCTGGTGTGCCGTGCGTATCATCGCTTTGCCACAGAAAGTATCCATCTAGATCAAGAAGGTAGCGATCTCGTCTTACTAAATGAATTGTCTTCAAAACATCTTCTAATTTGATGGGGTAACTAACAGGCATATCTGCGGTTACCTCCACTACTTGACTGTTTACTTGTGTAGCCTTCATCCCATTTGTAAGGTTAGGAACCTTACCTTGTATCGCTTTTGTGAGTTGGTTGAGTTTGTTCATACATCAATCTCTTTAAGCAGTTCCTTAAAAGCAGGGAAAGAATTGGCTGAAGAGACTACACCACACCTAGCACAAAGAACAAACCGTGGTTGGAAACCCTCATCAAACTCATACCAAAATTCATCGGATACAACGTGACCAAACAATCTACACAGGATAAGTTTCTTAAATGAGTTCATACATCAATTCTTACATCACAGTCATTACATTCAAGAATCTCGATAAACAATTCTTGGTGGATGTCACATATTGCGGGAACTTTAGTAGTTTTTTTAGAGTTGCTTTTCGACAAATGTCTAAGTTTCCACCTCCCAGTTTACCAATGCCCCAACACACGTTTTTTAGGTCTTTCCTTTTGCTCATACATCAATCTCTTTAGCCCATATAAGTTAGTTCATTCCCTCGACAACCTCTTTAAGTTTCTCATCGAGGTATTTGAGGATGGAGTCACGCCTCGCTTCAATCGCTGTTCTTAGAGGTTCACACCCCCAGAATTCACAATCAATGCCTTGAACATACATCCCCCTCACATTTTCAACCATCTCCTCGTAGGCACGAATAGTTTTGAGAATTTTAGGCAGGGCGTTGTGGAGGGCGACGATGAGTTCAGCGTCTTCTACACTCATTACCCCAGGTCTTTCAGAATGACCGCCGATAATCCTTTCAGAATCTGCTAAGTCAGCTAGTGTTATTTCTTGGTTCATTTTTGAGTCATACTTTGAATAGTCTTTTATTATCCACTCCCCTTGTGTGGCGTTCTTGTATAGCTCTTCAAGATGTTGGAGGTTGAGGGTCATAGTTATTTCTTTGGAGGATTGAGCTTTACTTCACACTTAGGGCAGAATAAAAATGGTTCAGGGTCTTTACCAATACGTGCTGTGGTTCTGCATCTGTTACAAGTAGAAAAAAATTCAGTTTTATTGCCGTCATACACGCCACTGACCTGTCCACGATCTGCCCAACCTTTAGGGAAGCCGAGCCAGTTTCTTTGTGGAAAGCTCATACGTCAGGGTTATTTCTTCTCAATCTTCAACAGTTGCTCGGCGACCTCTGTACGTCGAGTAGCCCAGCGTTCTTTGTAGAGTTCTTCTTCCATAAGATCCATAGCTTGTGTGGTCATGTCACCGTGCTCGTCTTCGAGATTGTTCTCACGGAGGATACGGTCGGTGTCAGAGAGTAGGGCGTTCTTGAGTACGTCTTTGATGTTTTGCATAAGGGATTTTTTAGGTGGGTTATTGTATTTGTGAATAAAATCTGCCTTCTCTGGATACATCTCTTTGAGTCGGGCTTCTGCTTCGACTACAGTGATGATGGTGTAGCCGTCTGCTTCCAATTCCTCTTTTGTAGAGCAAGACCAGTATCTGAATTGGTCTCTAAAATTCACATGAATGTTTTGTACATAAGTAAAGGACGGAGACCATTCTGTTGCTTTAGTTCTACTCGCCCACCTCCACCCCACAATATCGTAAAGTTCCATGAGGCGGTCATAGGATTCTTTGGTTGGTATGTGTACAGCTATGGTCATACTTTCTTTGCGTAGTAATTCTCAAATTCTTGGACACGATAATTGTATTCCCTCTCTACTTCTTCCGGCTTGGCGTGTTGTCTCTGATCTTTCAAACGGTCTATGGCGTGCAGGATAACGAGTTCGTACCAGTCAGGGTCTGACTTTGCTGATTGGTAGAGATGGCGGAAAGAAGTTTCAATGCGTTGTTGGGTTTCGGTCATACTTTTGTTTTAAAAACTTTTTCTCGACGATCATTTGTTCCCCTAGTTTATACTTTTTCAGTTCTTCGTTGGTGATATTTTGGTAAGCAAGGTGGCGGTTGAGTTCTTTGCTCAGCCCAGCACCGAGATGATGGAACCAACAGAGCCAGATACAGTTCCATGAGGCTTCCATTTTACGTCCAAAGGCGTGCTCAATAGTCATTCGACCAGAGCAATCTAGTCCAGCCCTGGCACAGACTTGTGGTCTATCCAACATCTGTATCAATACTTTCTTCTGCATTGACTTCATATTCTCGCTCCAACTCGTCAAACTTACTAAACTGCCACTGCATCCATTTCTCGTAGTCGTGACCTTTCCCCTCGACCAGTCGTCGCCACTTCTGCGAGCGCGAATATTTGTCTTTCGCCTGCATAACCTTCTCGCCTTTGGTCAGGTAGATCTCCTCACAGAACTTGGCTTTGAATGTCTCGTTAAACGAGCCGTCCTGCTTGCTCCCTTTGTTTACGCCATAGGTAGCGATCTTGCCCATGAACGTATACTCACAGTCCATTTCAAGCGGTTGTGGGATGTTTACTTTGCCTGTGATAGAGAGCCAGTGGTCGTTCATATATTCATTTTATATTCCCAGATTGCGTCGGCTTTCTTCCGGCTCTCTATGTCATAGCCTTCGTTCTTCAGGTCGTTGATCCTGCTTGCTATGCGAGCCACACCCAAATGGTTTTTTCCATACACCACTATCTGAATGCTGGGTGTGTCGTGCCATAAGCCGTCTTTGAGCAGGTTGAGCAGGCGGTCTTTCTGTGTCTTGCCTGTTACCTCAGGCTTCTGAAATTGCTCTGTGAGCCATTCCACGTCTTCTTCGGTACATTCTTCCACGATAGGATCTTGGAGGTTCTTGTGAGCACGTAGGGCCTTAGCGTACCCGTTAAAGTCAATCTTCTTATCTCGTAACATCTGGGCGTACTTAGCGTGTACTTCCACGGGGGTCATAGCCTTAAAGATTTCACGCTCGGCATTGGTCATACTATTTCAAGTGATTCCAGCTCATCCAGTTCACGATGACAGGCGGAGCAAGCATAATGACTCCGATGATTGTCTCTGAATCAGTAGCCGTCAGAGCGACAAGAGATAGGATTGCAGTGTAGATGATAGCGATAACAAGGTTTGCAGTTTTCATAATGGTTTTTCATTTTCTTAAAAAGGGATATCAGACATTTGAATATCGTCTTGTCCACCAGACTGTGGTGGAACAGGTGGAGTGAATGCTTGTGGCTGATCTTGATAAACAGGGCGACTGTCTGGCTTCCATTCATTCACATGTGCATACCACGACCCTTTCTTGGATTCTTTGAGGTCGATCTTGAGCCGTCCCTTCTCGTCTGGCTCTTGCTCTTGTAACCAGTTCACAAATTCATCACGATTGATTGATAGATTTGCTTTGACAAAAGCAGGTGCTTTCTCGTGGGGTTTGAAGAC
>Ga0210043_1000721_pt1 | contig 33977 bp, 52 predicted proteins | sample CryGeymet201501t_FD_183990 | JGI IMG/M metagenome (GOLD analysis project Ga0210043, IMG submission 183990) | Groundwater microbial communities from Crystal Geyser aquifers in Utah, USA - Crystal Geyser metaG 2015-01t (SPAdes) (version 2) | ecosystem: Environmental > Aquatic > Deep subsurface >... | reverse complement strand
GCTCTGATGTCAGCCTCAAACATCACATATTGATTAACAGCAGATGATATTTTTAAATTTTCAATCACCGCATTAGGATATGCCTTTTGCTCAATATCCCCTCTTTTAATTTCAAGAGTAAGAGTAGGGTGTTGTGCAGATTGTAAAACTGTAAATGTATGATCGTAAACACCCGAGTCAGCACTTTCAGCACTTGACACTTGGCCAAGAGCACCAAGCAAGAAGTAACCAAAAGACTTGTCAAAAATTTCTCCTCCGATAACACCCGAGGCAAATTTTTTAACAACAACTTGGTCATCACTATCCTCAATAATTCCCATTGACCTCTCTGTGGCCACGACCTCCGCTTGGTCATTAAAATCCTCACTTGTAGGCTTTAACCAAATAGCGGGGGCAACCTTAGTCCCTCTAACACTTTCTTTGCCAATCCCGATGTTAAATTTTCTTTTTAAAATTTCACTCATATTTTTGTAAGTTATTTAATAATTTTTTTAACTTTCTCATCAGCCTCCTCTTGGCTGTTAGCCTCAACCGTCACCCCATATTGTGGGTAGCAGTATTTTTGTTTTTGTTTCTTTATTTCTATTATAGCATTTTTTCGTCCCTCTGTCACCTTTTTTTCAGGACTTAGTGACTTGTCCTCAAATTTTTTAATAGCCATATATTTATTATTATTATTTAAGTTAGGGAGGAGTATAAACCCCTCCCGAGTTTCTACTTTTTTTTACTTCTTGCCCTTTCAAAACAAACTTGGCAAATCCCGTGGGATTTTTCATCTGTGTCTGGGCAAGCCTTGTGTTTACAGGTAGAGCAGTCACTTTGTTCATTGTCATCGGGGTGGTAACACCCCATAAGAATAAAGCAACCACAACACTCTCGCAAAATTCCCTCACCTATAATCATTTTGACCTCCTTTTTTAAAGAACTATGTTAATTGTTTTAATTTTCTACATTCAATAGTAATCTCTAAAACTCTCATCAACAACTCTCTATCCTCCCAAATAAACGCAGAGCTAACACTCACATCATCGCAAACACCTCCAAGGGTATCGTCCTCATCAAAAGCATTGTCTATCGTATCCGACAACCCAACTAAAATGTTCTCTCCGTCCTCCTGTCCTCTTGCCTCCTCATTGACCTCTTGTAATATCTGAACTTTAAATTTGTAAGTTTTCATTATGGTTTTAACACTCTCTCTCACTTTTTCATTTTCCGAGCCGAGTATTACAGCCACGGGGTATTTAGTAAAATGCCCCTTATTGTATTTATAGACTTCTTTAATCCCACTAATTCCGTCTAATTTATTGTAGATCGCAGTTATTAAATCATTCCTCATATTTTTTGTGTTATCTCTTTGAGCATATCGTCAAAGATTTTATTTAGTTTAGGCTCTGCCTTGTCCCTTGTCCTTTCAACAAACGGGTTAGCCTTTTGTCCTGCAACTTTTTTAGCAAATATCATCTTGCCTCCTTTTTTAAATGCCAACACCTTTGCTCTCTTTGGTCTGATGTAATCTTTTCTTGGTCCGTATAATCCAGTCCCCTCATTTACAAATACCGCATATCCCGAACTTGGCCACACCTTAGAACTAATTGGCGAATAACTAAATTGTATATTACGCCTTAAATTTCCAGTCCCAACGGGGGCCTCTTGTTTCTCAATGCTCAAAATAGTCTTTCCTGCATTTTTAACTCCAATCTGCAATCTTTCGTTAATCACTTTTGGGGCTTTCTTAAACTCCTCAACCACTCTGTCCAAATTGTTAATCTTTATTGTGTAAGCCATACTAATTATTAGGCTTATTGATAAACGCCTCAATTCTGCTTAAACTTTTAAAATTAAACTTGCGAATAATTTTAACAATATAAACCACTCCGTCCTCGTCAACCACTTTGTCAGCCTCTTTCAAATCCTCATTTATATCGCAATACAATTTAAAAGATTTTGCTGGGTCACCGTCAGTCAGCATTACATCTTCCGCCTTTACGGGCATTATAATTCCCTTGATCGTCCCGACTTCTCCATATTCCTCCGAAGTAGCATAAAGGTTAGGCCGATGAACTGTAATTGTTTTATCAAAAATAAACCTCATAAATTTTTACTTTTATACGGACTAAGCATTGCCTTAACTTCATCACTCAAAGCAGTAACAAAGTTAACATTAGCCCCGTCCAATCCCTCCGAGCTTTCGCCCTCGGATTTTCTTTTATTATAAACTCCACTCGCCAACTTCAAGCAAGCCAATTTCAAATCACTTGGCACATCAGCCGAGTCACCCGATAAAGTATATCCTGCGGTATAAACAACCTTGTAATTATTATAACCCGATTGAACGCCCAAATTTTCACGGGTAAAATTCAATTTGATTATTCCCTCATTAGAAAGCAAGGCATAGTTATCTCTATCCTCTGCGACCCAAGACGGGCTCGCCTCTGTCCCCGAATTATAATAAACAGCAACCCCCGAAAGATTAACCCTATTCGTTAAAAATATCTGGTCACCCTCCTCAATAATATCGTCCCCGTTAAAGTATTCCGTGACTTCTCCTGCTTGCAGTTTGTTTTGGCAATATCCCTCAACAAACTTATTAACTCCTGCCACAATCAAATCTATCGCACTATCGTAAGCGGTAGAAGTTAAATCTATAAAATTTTTGAACTCTGTTTTAGTAATCATATTTTTAAATTAAAATTTATATTTTCCGTTGCCTTTTCCTTGGCCTCTATGATAAGTTTTTAAATCTTTTAAATAAACACTTAAATAGCCATTCTTTCGCCAAAATCCACCCCTCTCAATATCTTTGGCAACTCCTTGCCCATTGTTTTGCTTAACCATTAAATCAAAGGCCTCAACTGGTATAACCGTAAACATTCCTCCTGTATGTGTGCATATCCTAACCGAGAAAGACCCCAGTTTATCCCTTTTGTCAACTATGTGCGGTATATAGTCGGGCAATATCTCCAAATCCAACGGGGCAGTAATATACTTATCGCCATTCTCCTCATAGAACTTCATTATTTCAGCCAAAATGCCCTCTGTGGCTATCTCGCAATCATTATCATACTTCAAGACATAATCGGGCTTAAATCCACTCTCAAGAGCAAATCTGTATGCTTTAACCCAAGCCCCGATAATTCCCAAGTTCTCACCATTCTCAATAACAGTATAATTATTCTCCTTGAGCCATTTAACAGTATCGTCCTCCGAGCCATTATCAATCACAATATGCTCAAACGGGTATCCTGCTTTTTCTTTCAATTCTTTTAAATATTGTTTAGTGGTTTCCAATCTGTCAAAGGTGATCGTGATAACCAGTATTTTTTTATAATCCATATTTTAATATTATTCTACAATTTGAAATTATCATTTTATCGGGTTTCATTCCTGTCCATTCCTCAATCATCGGTATAGTAATATTATGGTGCATTACATCATTAGGGCAATGCCACATATAAGGCAAAGAGATAACGATATTTTTAGCAATCCTTTTCCACTCTCCAAACACTTCTTTTTGCAAGGGGTGTAAATGTTCCAAGGTCTGCAAGGCAACTAATAAATCAAACTGCTTGTCCTTAATGAAATCATAGGGCAACTTAGTCGCATTATATTCGTAGGTCAAAATCTGCCCCGCCTTTCTTTCAATATCCATAGTTTGACTGCCCTTGATAATTGGCAAACTTTTGCAACCAATCTCCAAGCAATTATCAAACTCAATCCCCTTTATAAAATCAATTACAGCCTCATAGTATCCCCACCTCCCTCGGTAATATTCGTCTTTTGAAAGTGCTTTTAAATAATCATCTCTGTTTATCGTTTCCATATCTCCATAAACTTAACTTTATTAAATTTCACAACCTCCCCCTCTTTCATCATTCTGTTATAAAGGTCGGGGTTTTCCAAAAGCATTTTCGGGTCGTGTTTCATCTGCCTCTCCTTTTTGTCTTTAACATCTTTAGCATTTACATACCCGAAATGTTTTAAAATAAACTCGGTATCCTTTCTCTGCTCATAGGCATATTTAGGCACAGAGCCACAATGCAAATTCCTATCAAAGAATTTCTGTGATTGCTCTGGGCAATATCTAAATAAACGCACATTCTTTTGATGAGCAAAAACTCCGTCAATTCTCACACTCTCCTCATCTCCCCAATAATGGGCCAACACGAAATCAAACGCAACTCCTTGATTAAGCAAAGTCATCAAAGCATATCTGTTAATCTCCTCATCAAAGAACTCATCACAATCAATCGGTATAATCCCGAACGGGTTTTTTGAAATCGCATATTGTATCGCCCTCTCTCTCAATAAATTTTCAGCCTCTCCGAATAATTTAAAATTATGATAATGAACTGTAACCAAATAATATTTTTGTAATTCCTTTAACTCATCAACAGTCTTTTTGTCCGACTGATCGCACACAACCACAACCTCATCAACTAAATTTCTTTTAAATAAATCAATAATCACCCTGCTCATATATCTGTCACCCTCGTTCCCTGCAATAATAGAGCCAATAATTCTTTTATCTCCTCGCCATTTCCTATTAAAATAAGCGAGGCCATTGTAGTAATTACTACGCCAAAACTCCGAGGCTATGTTTACACTCTCACCGCCCTCGTGCTTGGCCTTTGCCTCGCTAACAACTATTTTATAACCTCGTCTTTTTACATTCTCGCATAAATCATTATCCTCAAACATAAAAAAATAATTCTCATCAAATCCCCCAATCATCTCAAACAACTCTCTGCGAATACACATAATAGACCCATTCAAGCCCCAAGAGGTTTCAGAGCAGGAAGTTCCAACCATTCCCACCTCCTCGTCCTCAAAGGGCTTAATAAGGTTATGAAAAAATCCGCTTTCTGATAACTCAACATCATCATTCAAGAATAAAATAAACTCTCCCAATCCCTCATTTAATTTAGCCCCGTCATTACAAGACTTGGCAAAGCCTCCGACCTCTTGGCTAAATTTTCTTTCCATTAACTCAAAACTAATCTTTCCTTGTTTCTGATATTTTTTAAGAACTTTTAAACTCTTAACTCCGTTCTTGTCCATAGTAGGCACAACAACATCAACAACTCCGAGTTTGTATTTTTTGCCGAGAATATTATGCCCTTTCAATTTATCTCTCTCAATCTCATCGGGGTTGTAGACTTCCTCAAGCATTTCCGTCTTTTCTACAATCCCCTTTTTTTTCAGTTCTTGGTATTCCTTAACATCTACCGCCCGAATATCCCCAGGCACATAAGTTTCAAGGCCTTTGATATATTTGACTAATACCTTGGCCATATAATTCTATTTAGATTTTTTATAAACTTCTGCGATGTCATTATCAATTAACTTCTCCGCAAGTTTCTTATTAAATCCCGCAACTTCCCCTCTAACATAGGGTGTCCAAGATTTTGTAAATTGAACGATAACAATGTCCTTGTCCAATTTTTCGTTTGTTTCCTCATTTTTTGCTTTAGCCATAAGATTAAAGTTTAGTTTGTTAATTATCCTACAAGGCCCACCTCCGAAAGGAGATGAGCCATAAGGCTATTTAACGCCAGTCATTTTCTTACAAGCGGCAGGTAGAGTGTAAACTCCGTCAACTGCTTGAGCAACTACTAACTCAATTTGTAGTTTAGACAATACTTTGTCAGTATCCACAAACATTTTTTCCCCGTCCTTAATCCAGTAATACCACATATCACCAAAATAAATTTCAGTAGTATTGGCAGAACTTCCAAGGTTTTCAGGAATGTCAGAGCTTTCAATAACAGGTCTATTAAACATTTTTTGGTCACGCAAATCAAAGATTGGCACACCATTATCGTCAACAATCTTTCTAATCGCTTTCATACCAAGAGCAGAAGTTAAGAAAACTGCATTTTCTCTATACTGTTCAGGTAGAGCATAAAATAGATTGATTATATCGTTATAAGCCAAAGAAGTGCTTGCTTGAGCCTGTGAGCCAGTTAAACTTGCTGATCGTAAACCAGTAGGTTTGCTTGAACCGTCACCTGCAACAAAAGCAGTTTCCTCGGTATCTCTCAACTTACGAGCACATAGTTCACCAACATAGTTCACAATGTTATAAGCAGAGGTATTTAACAACTTTCGTGGGATTAACACACGAGCCGCTAAATAGTAATCAACAAGAGTTTTCTTGCCGATTGTAGGGTTGCTTTCAGTAATGGTTTCATTTTCACCCACCCAGTAACCAGTCACGCCAGTTCCCTCGGTTGGTAGGTCAAAATTTCCTGCCATTTGAAATACGAAAGCCAATTTACGCATTTTCGCAATTTTATCTTTGGCTTTTAAGATAAAGTCACTAAGTTCGGTAGGCACTGTATACCCGAACGAGTCGGTTGTAGAGTCAATAGCTTTCTTTTCAAGTTCTCCGTTGCAAGCCTTACGAATAAAATCCGCGGACTTTTCAACTTTCTCCTCATCGCTATTAACTTTAACCTCATCTTTTAAACTGCCTTTCATTTCCTCTAAAATTTCACTTTTTAGAGCAGGGATTATTTCTTTAACCCCCTCGGCCATTATAGACTTTAATTCGTCCATAGTAACCTCTTTCACTTGTTCTTTTTCCATAGGTTTATAAGTTAATTTTTAGTAATCCTAAGCAAGTATTGACTTGCTTTAAGATTTTGTTTTGCTACTTGTCTAATACGGAGGATTTTTTTATTAGGGTTGCTATCGCCCTCTCCATTATTAGTGCCGACCTTTGTTTTGTGAGCCTTTAACTCACTTTGATATTTTTTAAATTTATCACTCATTTTATAGACTTCCGTTTTCTTTTCCTCCCCGTCCTTGTAAAACAATTTAATAGTTCCACTTTTTTCATCTACCTTAACGAAGTCAATTTTTTTCTCCTCCTCTACTTCCTCGGTTTCTTTTTCCTCATCATCTTTCTTTTCTTTTTCCTCTTTCGGCTGATCGTCTTTAATACTAATCAATTCAGTATCGGGATTAGCACCTGCAAGAACTGGTGACCATTCGTATAAACGGGCCTTTGTAATAATTCTTACATCGGGGTCGTCATCACTCCACTCATAACCCAATATTCTAAATCCGATTGAAAACTCGTCAATAACTCCCTCTTTAATCAGTTTATAGGCCTCGTCTGCTTTCTGCACGCCCTCAATAAACTGTCCACGAATATAAAGCCCCTTTTCGTCCTCACGGGCCTCCAAGGTCTTAGCAATAGGCTCGTCCCAATTATGAGCCCAAACACCTTTTGGCAATTTCTTTGCAAGGCTTTCAGCAAACGCACCTCTCTTGATAATATCGCCAACAAGGTCAACATTGTCAAAAATAGACACATACGCCTCAATAATTCCCTTTTGCCCGTCAGCCTTACTCTCAATGATTTTAAACTTAACAGGTATATTGATTTTTACATCAGCCTTTGCCTCGGTCTGAATTTTTTTACTCATATTTTTGTAAATTTATCTTAATAATTTTATTATAGCACATTTAAACTATTTCATAAAGGCTTTTATTTACCCCCGTTCTTTTTTTTAATATCTCTTATTGTTTGAGCCATATATTTATAGTTAATTTTTATAATGGTGTAAAATCGCATTTGCAATTTGGGTGAACTGGTATCTCTCCCTGTATGCTCTTAGTGGTCCAACTATTCCCTTTCTTTGCAATACACTCCGAGCAAGCCCCTGGGCTTAACAACCACTCCACATCTATAAATCCATAATACTCATAAGTCTGTCTGTGGGCCTCGGTAATACCTCTTGCGGTTTCAGTTCTCGCAATCATCTCGGCACGGGTATCAGTAGCGAAATCAAACACCTCACTCACTCTCTTTTTTAATTCTCCAATCCCCTCACCCTCTGCAAGTCCTTGTCTGATTGTTTCATCAAATGCGGTGATCGTGGTGTTATTGATATTCTCACCAATCTCCTCTCCCACTTTATTAAGCCACTCTCTTAAAAATTCAAAGTCTGCAATAGCAGGTTGTCCGACCAATTCACTTGCTTGGTTAACTCCTCGCATAACTGTTTCATACATCAACGGGCTTATAACCTCAACAGTAGCCCCCAACTCCTCTGCAACATCAATCCCATACTCTTGAGCAACTCCTTTTTTGTTTTCCTCTAAAGCAGTTATAAATCTTTTCTCTTGCTCTTTAAAGAACTTTTTAAATCCATTTTTCCAAATCCCCTCTAAACTTTCCTCCTCTTTCATTCTTGCTTTATACCAAGTGTCAATCATCTCATCAGTCAATCCTAATTTTTTTTTTACCTCGTCAGCCTTTTGGTTAACGAGTTTCAAAACTATTCTCTTTTTTCCCTCTAACAATTCGTTAGCCTTATTACTGGCACGATTGACTAATTGCTTGTTGCGATAATTTCTGCTTAAAATTCTTTTCTTAATGTATCTCTCTTTTTTCAAATCAACTCTGCCCTCATCTTTAGCACGGGCACTCCCGATTTTCAAAACATCGTTAACTCCTTTCTTTTCTCCTCCGACCATTGGCAAAGTAGAAAAAGGCATATAAATATAATCTCCTCCCGATATAGCACCCAATCCGTCCATTTCTCTAACTTCATTTATAGTTTTCCATTTATTAACACTTGCCTCCTTGCCCCTAATAGACAACTCCTCGTCCTCCTTAGCAAGAGGCTCAAAGTCTAACCAAACATCATCATCAAACTTCGGCACTAAAAACTCATTCAACTGCTCGCATATTTCAGTAGCCAAAGGTTCAAGAGTCCATTTGTTAAATTGATATTCTCCTGCTTGAGCAGAGGCCCTGTTTACATCATCAAAAGTCAAAAGAGATTTTGGCACACCAAAAATCCCAGCAATCTCATCTCGGTTAAGTTTTCTCCCCTCAATAAACTCCAAATCTCTCGGTGGTATAACATTCGGTTTAAATTTCATACCTCCCTGTAATATCTGAATTTTATGGGCATTTTCATATCCTGCCATTTTAGCCTTGGCTTTCTTTTCCAATCTCTTAACTTCTTTGCTATCCAATATCTCCTCGGTTTCTAAAAAGCCACTTGAGATCGCACCCTCTTTCAAAAGATTATTATTTGACTGCAACATATAGTCATCATTTTCAGCAGTCTGTCTTACAGCCTCCAAAACTCCAATCCCTTTGTCAGGATTTTTCGGATTATAATTTTTTAAGAAAATAACTTGATTAGTAGAAAATTCTTTTTTATAAGTTCCAATCTCATAAACATATTTTGTAATGTTTCCGTCCTTATCTCTTTCTGCTCTAAAAAACTCTGGTCTTGCAATAGACATTTGAGTAGGATTTTTCCCATTCTTATCTCCACCCTCTAAAATCCAAGGGCTTGCACCAAGCAAATCCCGATAAATAATAGATAACTGAATAAAGTTAAATTTAGTCATCTGTGGGTTAACTCTGTAAAGTAAATCTAAAACGGGGTGTTCTAACACCTCCACAACCTTATCGCCTTTTAATTTATATGCCTTGAAATCAATTTGAGCCAATCCCATTGACCTCTTAGTAACACAAGCATAAACCCAAGACTTGTAAAAATCCAAGGCGTCTGAACGGGTAACAATGTTTGACATTATCCCCGAATTATAAAAAAACGAATAAGGCACGCTTTTTTTCTCGCCACGATTAAATATTTTATCTAATAGCCCCATATTTTTAATATAGTTATTATGTAATTTTATTATAGCATATTTTGTAAACCTCGGCAATAAAAAACATCACCTTAGTCAAGGGTTATAATATCAAGCACCCTCTTAGGCTTAACAAGTGGCAACATTCTCATCATCACCATATCCGAATAATCGGGAGATCGTCCAATGTTTTCTTTTATCTTATCTTTACCAACTAAATAAATCTTTCCGTCTTTGTCTAAATCTCTCTGCTTAATCTGTCCCAACTCCTCAATGTAATCATCTTTAGCCTGCACATCAAAAGCCTCCCCGTCAATCCCCAAATCTCCTGCCTCCATTACTTCCGCTAATTTAAAATAGCATTGGGTTTTTAAGTTCCCGTAATTAGTATAATGCTCTCCCCTCTTTTTAGCTAACTGCTCTTGTCTTGATAAAACAGGGCTTGAGCCATTTATAAATCCAATACAGCCCCTTATATTATCAACCACGCCACCACCAACTCCGTCCTCATCTAAAATAATCTTTCCACTTCTCACTCCCTCTCTCTGTGCGGTCTTGATTATAAACTCGGCACTCTTAGCAGTATTCTTTCTAATATCATAAGGTATAACAATAACTTTCTTTAATTGTAATCCGTGCCAAATACCAATAGGCATATTATCTCGCCCCTTTCTACTAACATCGCCAGTAATCCACCTATCTTTTTTGTCATCAACCTTGGTAGTAAACTGGTCTTGTATTACATCTAACTCAAACAAGCAAGCTGGGTCATCATCATACTCCCAATTACCATTTAGCAATCTCTCTCTCGTTGCCTTGTCTTTAATTCTTTTTAATTGATTGATGTAGTGTTTAGATATAAACGGATTATCCTTTGCAAGGGCCCGAATAAAAGCCTTGCCAACATCTTGGCATTTATCTTTAAAAGGTTTGTAAAAATAAGTATAAACCCACCCCTTAGACGGGTTACAAGTTCCCAATATTTTCGGTATCAATCCATACTCATCTAATTTAAAACGAATACGGGAGTTAATAACTTCCCACGCCTTAAAAGTAATTTGGTTAACCTCATCAATAAAAGCCCCTGTTAATTCCAACGACCCAAGCTCATCGTAATTTGGGTCACTTGGTTGGTGGGCCAAATCAGCCAACAACACCTCACTCCCATTAGCAAATTTAATAACTCCGTCTTGAGCATTATATTTAAAATGTTTATTTTGTTTTAATCCCCACATAGCACAAACCTCAAAAAATGTTTTCAATGTGGTTTCTTTCAATCTCTTTAATTTCTTTCTACCAATAAGCCAACGAGTTCCTTTATACCCTATCGCCATTCTGATAATCCAAGCACAGCCCAAAAAAGACTTGGCACCGCCTGCACCTCCGCCGAATATAACTTCGGTCGTAGTATCATCAGTCAGGTAGTGCCAAGCCTGTTCTTGTTTTTCTGTTTGTTCCCATTCAATCCTCGGCATTTTCGTCATCGGTTATTTTTTTAGTCTTGATTATGAACTCAAAAGGCTCTAAATCCTCACCTTGTCCAATTCCTAATTTGTTTCTATATTTTTTCATACAGGCAGAGGCATAAAATCTAATCATTGCCCCGTCATTGTTTAATATGCCCTGTTTAATTCTATCATCAACAATAACCTCAATCTGCCCCTGTATATCATCAACACCCTTAGCAAAGTCTTTGTCATCTCTATACCAAGTATAAAAAGTCACATTGCTCACATCAGCCTTAGCGATTGCATTGGTGACTATTCCAAAACTATCTTTCAACCCCTCTAAAACCAAAGCCTTTTTTTTAGCAATTCTTTCCTGTATTTTTGTATCATCATAATTCTCATTTGCTCTCCCTTTCTTTCCCCCCTTAGGCTTGTTAAGTTTATTATTCTTATTTACAACCTTTTTAACAACCTTAACCTTGCCAACATTCTTTTTTATTGGTTTTTTTTTGCCCTTTATAATAATCTCTGGCAATCCATTATTTTTGTTTTCTTTTTTTCTTGGCATATTTAACTATCTTTAAAAACCCTGCTATAAAGTTTGCAATTATAACTGCTATGATCGCCTCAAGCATACTTAATTCAATTCCGATAAACTTAACAATCCATTTCCCGATAATCGCTTGAATAAGAATAATAGCCCCTGTTATAAATATAGCACTAATCCAAATTTTAATCGCCCTCTTATTAGCAATCTTTCTTAGTCCGTTTATTTCTTTTGCTTGCTCTTTGGTTAACTTCATATTTATTCTAAATCTAAAATCATTTTTAAAACTTCGCTATCTCCAAATTGCTCTTTCAATATTTTAGCATTAGGGATTATACAATGGCCTCCAATCTTTCCGTCCTCGGGGGCATACAATACTGGTCTAATAACATTCTCTTTGCCGAGTTTCTTATACCCCTCATTGTAAGTCCCATTAAAATCAGTCATCACTTTATCAAAGTCCAATCCATTCTCCTTGCAAATTTTATTTGTATAGTTATGAAAAGCAATCGCCATTCCGTAATAGGTAGTAGATAACAATTTGCCCAATTCAGTGGTCTTTGAATTTTCAAACATTCCAACATCTAACCCCAAGTCATCGGAGAAGTGAGTAGCAATCATATTCCCAACATCAAACTCATCATAGCCGATATACTTAACAAAGGTCTTAACTCCCTCATACAGTTTTGGGTGAACTCCCCTGATCGGACTATGCACCACTCTCCCGACTTTATCGTTTAATCTTTTAGTAGTCCCGACTTTAACAGTAGAGTGAATAATAGTAATCCCTGGGTTATACTTTTTACATACTGCCTCAACCAAATCCTCAAACTTCTCATTGTAAGGTAAACAGATATGTAAATATTGCATAACATCTCCCTCATCGTTTGGCACTTCAAATTGATAAAGATTTTTAGCTTTATCGCAAACGACTATTTCAAACTCTTTCCCTTTTGGGTTATTCAAATATACTTCCTTGATTGCTTGGCCCACTTCGCCAAGTCCTAAAATTCCAATTTTCATAAATTTATAATTAGTTTGTTAATATTTTGGTATATAGCAATTATGCTTTTTTAAAAACTCGTCAGCCCCCTTGTCAATATTTCTCTCATCTAAATCTCCCAATATTTCCCTTGCTCTACCCAGTCGGCAGTAAAAGCCACATCTCTCGCATTTAAAATTCTCATTGTATCTCCTCTTGATATTCTCGCCACAAGTCGGGCATTTATTTTCTTTTAGGTTTTCCCATTGTTTCATATCCCTTTAATCGGTATCCTCACAACGGGGTTAATGCTCATATTGCCCCCTTGAGTTTTCCTTTTAATTTCTACAATCTGTCTGCCCCATTTCTTTTGAAAGAGGTTAGCTTGGTCCTCCTCTTTTTTCATAGTCCGATAAGAGGCACAACCGCCTTTCTTTTTTATGTGAGCAGAAATGTAGTGATATTTATTAAATCTTAAAACCTTTCTAAATTTTCTTAATGCCTGTATTGAATAATCATAATCCTCTTTAAGTCCAAGCCTCACATCAAATCTCAAATCCTCGTCCTTGATTATCCCCATACAGGGGCCCAAAATTACAGAGGAGAGTGATAACGGGCTATATTCCCGATAAAACTTTTTGTCACTCTGTAAATTGAGCCCCCAAAGTTTTGTTTTTATTTCAATGGCCATTCTAAAATTATTCTCAAATAAATCATAAACTTCCCCCTCGGTCATTATAAACATCTGCAAATTTTCGTAATATCCAAATTGCTTAATGTCATCATCAAGCATAACTACTTGCTCGGTTTTCGTATTGTCTAAAATAAAATTTCTGATCGTGGCCATACCTTTACCTGCCAACTCATCGGGTATCACAACAATTTTGTTTTTGTTATGTTTTTTGTATTCCTCAACTTCAAACTCGTGGCAAAAAATAACTCCCCGACTAAATTTTTTAGCAGTCAAACAATCATTTGCTCTTTTATAACTTGGTATAGCAATAGTAAACATAATTTTATAGTAAAGCACTTAATACGAAAATAATAGCAATCAACATAATCAATCCAAAACAGCCCATAGTTATTTTTATTCCTGCTTTAAATAAGTTCATATTATTTTAGGTTAACGACATAAGCCTCAACATTATGCCTTAGTTTAATTATATCAGCCACAACCTCCTCGGGTATTTCCAAAAGCAGAGTATCTTTTGAAAAATCCACTTGACTAACGGTTGCAGTAAAATCCTCAATCTCCAACTCCTCGGCCTCTTTTTTATCCAACTCAACCCCCTTAATATTATCTTTTAAGGATTGTATTGTTCCCTTGTAATCCTCAAACATATCGGGCTTAGCCTCGGCATTTTTTATTTTATTATTTAACTCCTCAACTCTTTGAGCAAAATATTCCTCATCTATTGAGATGTTAATTGAATAACCGCATTTAGCCTCGGTTAATCCAAACGGGCTTTTAATTTTCATAGCCTACTCCATAGCCTTATCATTCGCAGATAAAGCAAGGATTTTAAATTTCATTTTTGTTTCCTTTGCCATAAGATTAAATTTATTTAATTAAATCCAAAAGAGCAGAGCCGTCCAATACACGGCCAACCCCTTTGCGTTTATAATCAGTCTTACTGTCTTTTGCCAAGACAGATTTTAATTTAAAAAAATCGGAGATTGCCAACCAATCAACCGAATTATTAAAAGTAAAAACCAAATAATTATTTTCCTCTAAAACCTCACTGCTAAACTCCTCCTCTTTTCCATTCTCTAATCCGTCAGCAAAAACTTTGCTCAATTCTTTTTCCATAAATCCGACCTCCCTTAACAAATCCTCATCAAGGCCAGCAAGTAAATCAACATCAAACTCGCCTTTGTTTTTATTCAATCTTAAATTAAGCTCTTTCTCCTCTTTCGGCCCAAGATTAACACCAACGCAAGGCACTTCAACCATTCCCAACTCCTTAGCAATCTTTAATCTTTGGTGTCCACCAATAACAATGTCCTTCCTTTTCGGATTAACATTGATAACAATGGGCTCAACAAAATCAAACTTTTTAAGTGACTTCGTCAATTCCATTTTTTCCTTAGTGCCAATCTTGCGGGGGTTATACTCCGCAGGCTTTAACTCACTAACCTTTTTTTGTATTATTTTTAGTTTGCTCATATTCTTGTTTGCCTATGTTAATTATTAAAAGGCTCTTGATTTTCTTTCCCATAAATTCACCTTTATCAATCACCTGCTTAATTGCTTTCTGTGCCCTCCCAACAACCTCATCAGCCTCTTTCTTGTAATCAACATCAAGGTTAAATTTTTCCTTGATCGCCTTTTTAACATCTTTTAAGTGTTCATACTTGGCCCCGTGCATAAGCCTCAAATACGGGTCTTGTTTAACTTCAACAGGTATATTTATAATTGACCTCTCTTTGCTCTCGTCCTCATATTCAATAACAACAGGCACACTCCCGACCAAATAAAATTTAACTTCCTGCTTAATTCCTTTCTTGGTTTTTTTATACCTCCCGTCAAAATCTACTTTAAAAAATAGGTTTCTTTTTATTGTTTTATTTATATCCATAAAGTTATTGCTTTATTTTGTATTTAACCCCGTTAAACTTTACAGATTTTCTCAATCCATAAAGAGCACCAATCAACTCAATCCCGTCATCATTAAAGATAATCAAGGCGGCTAATCTATAAATCCATTTAGGCATAAATCGGGGCCTCTTTCTTAAAAAGATTATAAAAGAGTGCTTAGTGCCTTTGCGGATTTTCTTTGATGTTTTAGCGTTCATTGTTTTATACTAAATTTATTTTTTAAACTTTCTCTCACTATTGCCAACTGCTTATCTATTCTTGCCTGTTCCTCGGGTGTCCTTGGTCTATCCCTTTCTGCTCTTTCTTTTCTTTCCGCCTCCTCTCGTCCTTTTCTGTCCGCCTCTCTCTTTGCACTCTTTCTCAACTCATCATCAGTCGGCAACTTTTGGCTTGGCTTACTCCAATCCCTTTTATTTCTTTTCCAAGTAGCCCACCTCTGCCTCATCGCAAAAGTTGTCTGTTTCTGCCAATGCTCTTTTTTTCCTCCGTCATTCTTTGCGGTCCAATAATCCAAAAATGCTTTTTTTTCATCTGCCAACTCCGTGACTACCGGCCCGACCTGTTCCTCAAATCTCTCTGCCAATGTCTTGACCCTCTTTGTGTCCGGCATTGGTTCATTCTCAACAGTTGATTGCGGGTAAAGTTTCCTTTGGTTTCCCGCCTGTCCGTCAATATAACTTTTTAAAAATCCTCTCTCACATAAATCGGCAATCAACCGACTTGCTTGTTTTGGTGTTATGTTAAACAACTTCCCAAAATACTCATTGGAGGCCCAACAGTAACCTTGAGCATTGCTTAAAGCAGTTATCTCCGCATAGAGCAATTTGGCCGTTGACCCGACCTTTTCGTCATAACGAACAGTTGCCGGAATAACCGCCCAAAAACTTGGTTTTAAAATTTCAGTTTCTTTGCACTCCATATTGTTATTATAAACTATTTTTTAAACAACTGCAAGACTGTTTAATCCCCCAGTTTTTCCACTATTCCGATTGATCGTAAGTATTCCTCCCGGACTGACTTGCGACCCTCTGCTTCTGCGATTTTCCATTCCTTGAGCCAATCCTCAATCCTAATAAAAATCATCTCCCTGTCTTTTGCTCTCTGTCCCTTGACATAAAAAAAGACCACAACAAATGCCGGGCTCTCTGAAATAAAAAAACAGTCAAAAGGTTTTTTAGCGGTAAACCTGATTTTTGTTTCAGCCCCCCAAGACACCGGTTGGTCTGTTATTTTATGATAACAACCAACCCCCGTCACTTCTGTCAAAGCAACTCCCTGATGTTCCCTTAATTCGTCAAACCTTATTGACTTTGTTTTGCTTAACTTCAACTCAAAAACCGCACACTTTCCGAATTTGGTTTTGATATAACTTTTATTTTTTATTGCCCAAGCACTAAATAGCGTTTGGAAATTTTTTTCCACCATACGATTGACAAGCACCTAAATCGTTTAGGTTATTAAATTTTAAAGTTTTGGTGGCGTGAACTCAACCACATCAACCACCTGATTTGTCTTGTATTTTTCAACAAGATGTTTTTTAATCTGAACCCAATCTCTTTTTGGCATACGCATTTGCAGATCGCTAATGTCTGCCCTGATAATCGCCCTGTATTGGTTGTAGCCCTTATCAAGGCCATTCCCTCTGTGGTGGTAAGTGCAAACTGGCACAATCGCCCATTTCTCGTTAATCTGTTTCCCTGCGTAAATCCAAGCGTGTTCCCATTCTATCTTGCCACGACACTCATTTTGTCTTTTTAAATCGCAGTAAATGCACCGAGCCATAAACGGGTCTTTGGCAATCTCGGTTCTTAGTTTCATCGGTATTGGTCGCATACTATAAAATCAAAAGTGCCATTCCAAGAATTGCCACGATAAACGAGGCAATCGCAAAATTGTTTCCAACTCTGCGACTGCACCCGTTAATCAAGACAACCCCGACAACGACCTCCAATGCTACCGCTAACAAAATGTAGATTGTGACTAAGGTGTCCATATAATTAAGTTAAACTTTTCTGTTAATCACTTCTGTTTCAAAAATATCCACTCCCGGAATAACCCTTGCCCCGTCCTTAACTGCCTTTCTGATCGCAACGAGGTCAACCTGCAAATACTCTCTCGGAATTTTCAACGGGTCAATGACTTTGAAATCCCAAGTCTTTTTGAAGGTTGCTGACCCAGTTTCGGAGTGGACTGTCTTTGACTGTTTAAAATCACTATCATCAAAAACAAAATCGTCCTGTTTAGCCTCCTCAATCTTGGCCGCCTTTTCCTCCTCAATCCGTTTCAACTCCGCCTTTTCCTCTTTCTTACTCAACTCAAGTTTTGCAAGTCTTTTCTTTTCAGCCTCTGCCTCTTTTTCAGCCTGTTTCCTCAACTTCTCCTGCTCTTTTTCAAACTCCTTGCGTTTTCGTTCCTCCTCTTTTTTTCTTTCTGCCTCAATCCGTGCCATTTCCTTTTTTCTCCAATCAAGCAATTTTCCGTCAATCTGCTCAAGCATATCCTCCAATGGTTTTCGGACTGCTCTAAACTCCGCATTGATTTCATTAACCTTTCGGGTTAAATCCTCAACAAAAAATTTCCTCAACTCCTCAACTCTCTTAATCCTCGCTTTGATTTGGTTGCTCAAGTCAATAGCACCCTTTTGTTCACTCTCACTCGTGATCGTCATATTCCCGACCACAGGCACAAGGTCATTTGTGCTTTTTTGAATTTCGGCCAATTTAACGGCCTTTTGTTCTGTCGCCATAAAAACAAATTAGTTTATAAAAGATTTGTAAAATTCGTTAGCGAATTTCATCGCACGCAATTTTACCATATTTGCCTCGCCTTTTTTAAGTCCGTCAACCCCGAACAATAGTCGGTTTTCCCTACTCTTAAATTTGAAGTCCGTGCATTTCTTTCCTGTAATCAATCCGGCAATCTTTTCATCGGGGCCAAACTTATAAATCCCGACACAATAACCGGATAAGCAAGGCTCAAGGCAAATCTCATAATCTCCAAACTTTGCCGATAAGTAATGCTTACCCTCTCCCAATTCCTCCCTTTGGAAGTCTTTAATTGTCAATGTCATATTTTTAGCGGTGATTTGTTTCATCATCTCTCCTCCGGGCAAATGTATAAAATTCCTCTAACCTCTTTGCCAACTTATCAAGAGCCCTGTAATCAAAATACTCCTTGGTCAATTCTGCTCTCTCCTCCGCCTCTTTCCTGCTTACTCCGTGATCGTCAATGATTTTAGTCAAACGGGCTTTGTATAACTGCCTCTTGTAAATCAAATCCTTGTCCAACAAATCCTGCATTGAAAGGAATGTCATTGCTGTATCACTCCAAAACCCCGAGGCAAATGGTTTTTTGTTCGCAATCCCGTCCCGGATTTTGTTCAAGGTTTCCTCAATGTAAATAATTGCCTTGTCCGCTTTTTCACGCCAAACCCTATCGTCTGCCCCGTCCCTTAACTCATCAACAGTAGGGGGCACGCCCTCATCAATAATCTTTCCGCCGAATACCTTGAGCAGATCGTCAATCATACTTTTTCCCTCGGTTCTCAAACTCTCTAAAAATAACCCCAACTTTTCAACCTCACCAACATCGTATTTCCCCGACCCCTGTATTTTGTTTAACAGGGGCACGAGTTCATTATCAAAATATGCTTTACGGATTGAGGCCTCCGATTGACCGCAAATAATCATCTCACTCTCGCTTGTTTCAATTTTTTTTGCTTTCGCCATATTGATAAAATTTAAAATGGTATATTTTCAACCTTAATCTCCTCCTCCGGCTCTCCCTGTGACCAATCATTTGCCGGTTCGGGTTGTGAATAATCTTGCTGACCTTGATTTTGTTGACCCTGATTAGCAGGTGTCAAAAATTCAAACTCACTGACCACGACCTCCGTGACATAACGCTTTTGATTATCTTTCGTCATATAATCACGGGTTTGTAGTTCTCCCACGATTGCGACCTTTGAACCTTTACGCAGATATTGAGCAAATGTGTTTGCGGGGTTTCCCCAAACAACTAAGTTGTGAAATTGCACAACCGATTGAACTTGTCCGGCTTGGTCTTTATACCTTTTGTTGGTAGCGATTGAGCAGGTGGCAACCGCCTTTCCGTTGGTGGTGGTTCGCAATTCAACATCTTTTGCTAAATTGCCGATGAGCATTACTTTGTTCATAGATTTTAAATTTAATATCTTAAATTATTAGTTTTGAATAATTGGTTTTGTTCGGGTTTTTTTTGTTTTTCCTGCTCAATCTTTGCCAAGTTAATATCAAACCACTGCTTGACCCTCTCTTTCATAATGTCACAAGCCCTTTGTTGTTCGTTAATCCGATTTTGGAACTGGTCAACATATTCAGCCAACTCCTCAACTGTTCGTGGATAATAATACCCCCTGCTGTTCGCACAAACGACTTTTCCCTTGTCCCTTAATGTGTTTATCACTGATCGCATATTCGCACCGGCTTTTCCGTCCTTGTCTTTAACTCCGAGGATTAACGACAACTGCCCACCGGTCACCTCTTTCCCTGCGTGTCTTTCCCGGATAATATCCAATGCTTTTTGCTCTAAATCAGTCAATGGATTATTGTTCATATTATTTCACGATTGCCTCAACCTCCGACTGTATAGACGAAAGGTAGTGACAAGACAAAAATGCTTTATTAAGTTTTTGGCTGATTGTGAAATCCTTGACCTGAAAATTAGCGTCATTTTGTCCAAACCGGACAATCCAACATCTATCAAAAGGTTTCTCGGTTTCCTCCTCGTGGGCTATGCCATAACCGCTAACCTGTAAAATATAATCCCAATAAATACCATTGCCACTCTTGAAATCAATCAAGCAGTATTCTCCATTGACTTCGGCAATACAATCCAATGTCCCGACAAAATTGTATTTTTTAGAATAGACCAAAACCTCGGTAGCAATAAATTTGACATTGTGTTCTGCCTCCCAATCTCTAAATGCCAAATAAGCATTTTCCACCTGTTCATCTTTAGGCATTGCAGGTGCTTTCTTGTTTACTCCCAATTTAAAATTGATGTATTGACTGACAAGATCGTGAATAATTGTGCCTTTCTCCGCAGACTTGTCACGCTTTTCTCTCCAAGCGGATTTTGAGGCCTCAATGTCGGTAATCACCAGCTTTCCCTTTTGTGTAGCAATTTCAACCAACTTCTCTGCCATTACCTTACAGGCCCAAGGGATTAAAGCCGGTTTGTCCAAAATCCCCGTGGCCTTTGTGACAGATTTTAACCACTCACCATTGTCACGCCTAATGTAGATGTGATTGTATCGTCCGTATTTCTCATAAAAATCAATCACGACCTCTCCGTTGTATTTTTCAAAAGTCCTTGTTGGGACTGCATTAAGTTTCGCCATAAAACTTTTTATTATTATTTTTTAATTCTTTTCTCAATCTCTCTCAACTCGGCCTCTAATTTAACAATCTCTTTTTTCTTGTGGTCAATTTTAGATCGTATCTTTCGGGCCTCGTTCATCAAGATTTGGTCTGCTTTATTGATTAACATATTATTTTTTGTTAACCATTATCGGGCAATTTACGAAATCCATTAAATACTTTTGAGCAGTTTGCTGATTGACCTTTAAAGACTTAATGTTTAGCCCTGTATATTCGTTAAACAAGTTTAAAATATCACGCCACTCCCTTTCAGTCGTCTTGTCGCTTATTTTAACACCAGCCTCTCTTGCAAGCATAGTGATTAACTTTGACAGATAATCAACATTGTTATTCTGTGGGGCTTGAACCTGTGCCGGTTGCTGATTAGCGGGTGGCAATGCTTGGACATTGCCTTGCTTGACGAACTTTTTAATCATCTCAATCGCCATTTTCTCCGGGATTAACTTACGCTTGGCATTTCTCTCGGCCTTGCTGACCGCCTTTTCCAATGCGAAAGTGTTATCATACTCACCATTGCGACCTGTCTTTTTATAGGGCTCAAACTTTGCCCCGATCGCAGTTTCCCCCGATAACATATTCTCGGCCAATAAAATGACTGACACGCCTTTGACACCGCCCTCCTCAACATCTCTCTCAATCTTAATGCTATCAGGGACAATGCGAATTTTAATTCCACTGTCTTTTTTCTTGGTTAGTTGTCGGCTCATTTCATTTACACCGGCAACGGTCATTCCTGTCACTTGCTTTCCGTCCTGTTTGAACGAATAGACATAGTGTTCCATTGCTCTGCCCATTAACTCGGCCTCAATGGCCTCATCATCGGCAAACTCCGAGGCAACGACAAACTCCTGTGTCGGATTGGTGGGGTTGTGAACCACGATGTCACCACTCAAAGCCTCTTGTTTTGGTTTCAAGACCTTTTCCTCCTTTTTGGTCTTGGTAGTTTTTTTAATTGCTTTCTTTGCAACTTCCTTTTTTTTCGCCATAAAATTAAGGTAAATTTATAATGTTTTAATTATACACTTTTTTATTAACCTCTTAAAGTCCGCTTTTCAACTATCACGATATTTCGGTTAATTCTTTTCCCGTCATTCTTGATCGTGATAATTCTGCCCTTGTCCTCCAATGATTGAATAAACTTTTGAGCACCCGGAGGGGTAAACTTAAAATGGTCTGCTATTTCCTGACGGGTAGGTGAATAGCCATTGTCCACGATGTAACCGAGAATATATGCAAATACTTCCTCCTCTCTTTCCGTCAATGGTAGATATGCTTTTTTAGCCATAAATTTTTTTGATTATTTCTTAATTGTCGTATTGATATTATAAACCTTTTTTTAAACTCTTACAAGCCCTGTCTTTCCTCATAAATTGAGCCAATTTTGTCTTTCCGCTAAACATCATCAATGCCCAACAATTCCTTTTTAGGCAATAGTTGATAACCTTGCCACGGACAATTACGCCCTTTTTATGCTTACAGTAAAAAATCATAACTCTTTCGGGCTTAAACATTCCCTCAACTCCGTATCATTTTCAACCTTGTTGTAGAAATCACCAACCTCCAAAATCAAATCTGCTTGACTGTGCCACTCCGGCAACTTATTTTCCGTGACCTCATCAAGAGCGACCAACAACTCAATAGCCTCTTTCAACAATTCACGATCGGAGGCCATAATCAAATCCCCCTCATAGAGTTCCCGACCAGTTTCTGCGGTTCTCTTGTCTGCGACTTCTTTGATAACCTTTAATTGTTCCCGGGCTTGGTTGATAAACTGAATAATCAAATCGGCCTCCCTCATCAAGATGTTGTCCGGCAAATTTTCTAAGTCTTGTCTTTTTGTAAATTCCATATAATTAAATCTTATAAATTTTATTAGCAATCTTTTTTGCAAGTAGCTTTTCCGTTACTTCTCCGACCACACAATCAACCGCCCGCCTTTTTATTTCATCTCTTAAAACTTCGTCATTCTTTAAAATAACCCCGAGGCTTGTTGAGTTGCTAACCGCAACCTTTAAAACATCAAGCAACTCTCTCGCCTCAATCTCCCAACTGATAACTTGCCCGATAAAAGAGTCAATGTCATCAAACTCTCCGACTGCGTCCCCGTCTAAAATGATTGACTTCCCGTGGCAAGTGTTAGCCAATTTATCACGCTTTACTCTCTCGTCTGTTATTAGCGTCCCGAGGTCGCTTGAATAAACCGCAATCTGTTGCCAACTTGACCCCGTGTTCTGTATCACATCATAGTCATAGCTGATAAGCATTTCGTCCGACAACTTCTCAATCATTCTCTCAATCTCAAAGCAGTCTTTGACATCAATGTTCTCAACTCCGAACTCTTTGACGAGGACCGCTAAAATCTCGTCATTGGTTGGTATTTTTACTTTAGCCATAAAATTATTTTTTAAATAAGTGACTTAGTCTTTTTAAAGTTTCCGAATTTACCTTTGCCTTAAATCTTTGGCAATATCCCTCGTGAAGTCCTGTCGCCAATTTTCCGCAAACGCACATTATTGATTGCTTGTCGGACATCTCTGCCTCAACCACCTGCCTCATTTTAAACCATTCCCCAAAATGATTTTTTTCTATGTAGGCCAATTTTTCCTTTAACTTCATAAAATTATTTTTTATATTTATTAACATTGTTGACCCAATTTTCGCAATGGGTTTTCCCGTTGCTTTCAACCTTATTCGCGAACTTCCCGCCAATCCACTTTTGGCAAATCTTTTCGGGGGTATCTCGGCCCTCATCTAAATAGTAATTTCTTAAAGACTTTGCAACAGTTCTTGCACCTGCCTCATCACTCACAAAACATCTCAAATAACTTCCGTCCGCTCTCTTGGTCATATTACCGCCCTTTAGTCCCCACCAGTTATGGCAATTATCCCGATCGTAATCAACAGCAAAGTATTTTCCCAATCCACTCTCGGCATTAGCAATCCCGATAATCAGCCACTCCGGGACATTAAACTCTTTGCTTGCATTTCTGATAGCCAACTCCATACCGGCCAACTCCTCCTCCTCAACCTTTTCAATCTCCTGCTTTAATGTTTCCGGTTTAGGTTCTTGACGATTGATAGTAATTTCAACGGGTGTAATTTTGCTGATGTCTTGACCCAAGCGAATTGCAAAGCAATTCACAACTAAACTTGCCACGCAGACCGCTATTATTAAAATGTAAATCTGTCTTTTAAACTTCTCTCTTTTTTGTTTTTGTTTTTTGTTTAACATACTTTTATTGTAACTGTTCCAAGTCAATGCCTTTTGCATAACCAAGATATTTATTTTTAAATAAAGTTAGAACCCCAAGTGCGATTTTTGCGACTTCCTCGTCCGGCAGTTCGCAATACTTCTCATCAATCATTGTCCCGTATAAATCTTTAAACAACTGCTTTTTTAAATCCTCCTGCCTTTCTTTTCCCTCGGCCTCCCTCTCGGCCTCTGCGATTGACCCGTCAAAGTTTTCCGGGTGGTATCGTCTTTCTAATTCCTGATCGTGATTAAATTCACTCATATTGTTATCTTAAAAATTTTATTTTATTAAACGGGTAAAATGTTCTCCCGTGTTTTTTTGCAATCTCTTTTCCAACCTTGTTATAAAATCTTTCATAAGCCAGCAACTCTTGGCTCTTTATCGCCTCCTCATAGGAGAGGAGGCCTGTGTGCAGTTTTCTCTTTATCTCGTAGGCCCCCTGTTTGATTTGTTCATTGCTCATAATTATTTCTTAACTGCGATTATTGATGTCCCGCAACAATTATAAATCTCAATGCCTCTGTAATCATCGTTTTCCCATTCCTTTAAGTAATCTCTGCTTTGACCGACCAACCAAAGACCATTTATTCCGAGGTTATGCTCATTAGTGAAATCGACACTTGCCACCTTTCTGAAATTATCCTCAACCTCTTGCACACAGTCAGTCATTCCGTCAAAACTTGATTTTACTTTTACGAACAAATTATCTTGATTTTTTTTGATAAAACTTTTTAAAGTTGCTCTTGTGATTTTCATAATGTTTGGTTTTTTAATTCTTATATTAGCATTGTATACCATTTTATAAACCTTTACAAGTCCCCATAATACACATAAAAAGCCCTTATTTTTAGGGCTTTTTAAATATCACATAAACCGCTTTATAAACTTATCCACAGCACACCGACCGACAAACAGGAAAAAGTTAATAACTTCTCAAATGCCTGTAAAATAAGGCTTTTAGTAATTGCTTTCTGTTATGATCGTATCTGTTTCAGTCAAAACAAAAACACCCCAAAAAGAGTGTTCTTGTTATGGCGATATGGCCACATCAAGGCGGAGTGAACCTTTAATGTGTCCGTTATAATAATCCCTTTCGGGTTTATTATTTAAGTCTCATTGTGCCCTGTATCCATTTATCCCAATCAACCGACCCGTCCGCTTTCTTTGGCACTTCAAGCCCGAAATTCTGACAATAGCTTTCAAGAGCCTGTGGGCTTGTGGCAGGCAACCAAATCCCGACTGCCGGGCTATTCTCGTCCTTGATTATCTTAACATTTGATTTTGTCATATTGTTCCAATTATTATCTTTATCAATTAAAGTCCAAGGCGAAATTACGCCATTGGCCTCAAAATAATTTGCTTTTAACTTTTGCCACCCATTAACACCGATGTTCCCCCAAGAGTTTGGAAATCCAACAAAGGGTTTTCCGTCTTTATCTAACTTGGCAACACCGGCAAAAAGGGCGTGTCCCCATTTCCTGCTAACCGGAGGTTGTGGGTATTCACTTGACCAAGTCCCGTTGTTTTCTCCGTCAACCGCAAAATAAGAACCGAACCCGAGCAACATCTGCCAAGCCATTTTTTCCATTCTCTCCAACCCCCACTCGGTAACTGCGAGTTGATATTCCTTTCCTTGTAATGCTAACCTGATCGCTTTCAATGGTTCTGTTTCCTCTGGCTTGACCAAGTATTCGTCCTCTGTGAACGGGTCAACGAACTCCCGGCCATTAACGACCTGCCTGTGATAGCACGGCACTAATTCCTCCGTGCCTATTCCACGATCGCACGCCAATTTCAATGCGTCACGCAAATAAGCCCCTTGTCCTTTCCCAAGCGATATGTAGGCATAAATATCCCGGGCCGAAATCTTGACCCATTTGCCTGTTTCAATGAAATTCAAAACCTCTAAATAGTAACTCAATCCTTGTCCTGTGCAAGAGCTTGAGGCCCCTTGGTTCTTTATTGGGATTTTAAAGGCAGGTATGCCATTCTTTTTGACTTCTGCGACAATTTCCCTATATCGGGTCACTCCCCACGCCTGACGGCCACCTTGACCCCAAAATTGAGCCTCTGACGAGCATTGTGCCCGGTATCCGAGCAATAGCTCAATATCAAATCCCAACTCCCAATCAAACGGGGCAACCGAGGCAAAAGCAATATCTCTCTTGTCCTCTACTTGAGGTAATGCACCCGTTCCAAATTTTCCCTCCGCTAAATTTTCTTTTTCCGCCATATTTTTGTTATTTTATTTTTTTAAAGTAATCAGCGATGTTTGCACCCCACACAAGACCGGAGATCGTCACAAAAACCGTGCAAAGAGTGACATCTGCCCCCTGCCCGTCAATCGCTCTTTTGATTGTTGAAAAGACGAGCAATAAAGAGGAGACGATAGTGACAAACCACTTCATTGCGTGCTTTCCGTTCTTTTCCTCCGGCATAATGATTTCTTTTATTTTACGATAGTATGTTGACCAACTTATCAAGCCAACGATATTTGTGCTGTAATGTTCCCCCCACCATAACACCAGCAAGGAATGTCACGATCGTTTGAGCAATAGTGTTTAGTATTTCCATAGGTTTAAAAAAACTTAAATTCAATTAACACCCAAGCAATAAAACCAAGGCTCAACCAAGCGAGGCAATTTAAAATGAACCAGACGACCCTAAATGTTCCGCATAGAACATTCCCGATTATTTTACTTGCCCGCATACGGTTGGCTGTTATCTCCTTTATAGGCAAAGAAAAACCCTGCCACGAGTAGGATAACCTCTTTAAAAGGTATTTGGTCTAAAACATTTTGGCCACTCAATACCGCTTTAATAATGGCAACAGCATAGACCACACAAAGGGTCATAATCATTCCCAATAAAACGACTTTAGTGACTGATTTTAAAATCTCCGACATAGATGTATTAAGTTAGATTATTAAGTTATATTATTTAGTGGACAAAAATGTCCATACCCTCTCCCCAAAAATGTCCATACCCTATGGACAAAAATGTCCATACCCCCCCCTGTTATGCTAACATTAACAACATTTTATCCACAACCCTATCAACAGTTAAAAGTATTCCCAATTAACCTCTCTCATTGCGACTGCATTTGTGTTTGAGGCAACATCTTTTAACCTAACCATTCCGACAAGTTCCACTCCCTCACTATCCTCATTGATCGCCTTAATAGTCTTTGAATAAACCAAAAGCATTACTGTATCGGAGTTTTCAAAAAATATCTCTTTTAATGTCATTTCCTCTTGGCTTTCCCCTGACCCAGTGGGCTGTAAACTGCAATATCCAACACAATCAATGCGAAAGACTTTACCGGAGGTTGTGAAAGAGTTTGCGAAATTATCTGTCATCGTGAGGACATTTGTATTTTTACTTGCGATAGTATGGACCTCAAACTTAGTCCCCTCTTTAACAACCACCTTGTCGCCAATTTCATATTTAGCCCCGTTTGCAACTTGGCAATTTTTTTGACCCGCACTAACCGAGGCACCGATTAACTCATTAACAACCACATCTTGGCGAATATAAGCATTAACAGTTATTGCCGGACTTCCGGTTGTTATTTTTTGTGTAAAGTAAAAGCCATACTTTGTGTAAGCGGTGTATCCTGTTGAGTATCCACTTGCAAGGGTTGGTGTGCTTGTGCCACTAATTGCGGAGGCCTCAATCCTAACTCGACCCGCCCCTCCATTTCCTCCATATGCCTGATTATTGTATCCAGTTCCACCAGTTCCACCCGAGGCGTGGATTAAACCTGTCCCGATAGTAGCAGAACCAAGGCAAAGAATACGGATTGATCCACCTGCACCGCCTCCGCCTCCGCCACCAACTCCTTGGCCTCCGTATTGTTCATAAGCATTCCCGCCATTATCTCCGTCACAATCAATGCTTCCTGCAATAGATAAAGACAAGCAACTAATGCGAATAATACCGCCACCATTTCCACCCGCACCGCTTCCGCCATAATAATAACACCCACCACCACCGCCAGAGCCTTTTCTAAATCCGACAGTATCATTTGTCATTCCTGCGTCATTATAAGCTACCCCGCCATATCCATATGCCCCATAATAAGCACCACCATTAGAGCCATTAGTTCCAAATGCACCGCCACCACCACCGGCTCTATAATTTGCGGATTGGTCTGTTATTGCACAACCACCGCCACCACCATTCGCATTTCTATTGTTTAGACCTGCACCAAGCTCACTTGTTCCTTGTCTTGCACCCCAATATCCAGTCCCGACCTGACCAACACCACCTGCGTGCCCCTGTCCTTTTGCGGATAATTTACCGCCCGAGTTGATCGTAAATGCACCTTGGCATTTTATTTCAAAATCTCCGTTGACTGTTATTGTGTGACCGTTTTGGATTGTGACTGATGTAAAATTTTTCTCTGTTGACCAAGTAGCATTTCCAGAACTGACAAAAGCACCGTCAGCACCAGTTCCTAAATCGGGGGCGACTTTTCTTTTAAATTTTCTGCTTGCTGTATCCAAGTATCCGATGTATTTACCAACAAACGAACCTGCCCCGTATGTATTTGTAAGATTTGCTGTCATCGTCAAGGCATTTGTATTTTTTGATTGGATTGTTGCTGTTTCAAAATTGTTAGTTGATGGGTCAAAAATAATCACACACTCCCCAACAGAAAAGTTTGCACCAGTCCCAACACTAACAACTACTTGACCCGAGTTTGCTTGAGCAGTAAGGTTGTCCTTTAAATCATCATAAAGGTCGGTATTTTTAAATCTTTCAATTTTTATTCCAAATAATTCTGCTAACATATTTTTAAGTATAATAATAAATAGTTTTACTTGAGCCGATCGTGATTGTATCTCCCGACCAAGAGGCTGTTATTGTTCCAGTAGCACCCGATGTCTTGCCCTCTCTTGCAATTATCATATCTCCCTCATTTGTTGTTATAACTCCAAAATTGGCATCCTCGGGGGCAGTCAAAGATGTTCCAGTATCACTGCTTAAATAATCCCAATGCCTATTTTCATTCAAGGTTAAAATATTGAGCACAATACTTCTCAACTCTTTTAAAATATTATTTAGTTCAAAGGCAAACCACTTATCGCCCGAATTTTTATTGTCTAAACTCATACTTTTTTATTTAACCTTTCTTTTTGAATATCCCTAAAAACTTTTTTATTTTTCTTATTCTCTTTCAAAAAATGAAAAGGTGTATTGTTCTTATTAAACTTTTCTTTATATTCTCCGTATGTAGCACTCAAAACATTAAACTCAAAAGCCAACTCGCTAACAACTTGGTAAGCCTCAATATCATCATTAACCTCAACCTCAACAAGGATTGTCTTTTTTTTGTTTAAGTTTTCGTTTATTTTAATCGCCATATAATTATATTATAGCACATTTTTAATCTTTATGCACTTGCAAAAGTATATTTACAACTCACCACCAAAGCAGTAGAACTATCCTTAACCCAATTTAGTCCTTTGAGGTGTGACCACAGTTGCCCTGTGTCAGCAGTTCCAGTCCCATCAATACAATTTCCGAACTCTGTAAATGTTCCACTACACTCTCCTTCGGTGAAAAAGGCAGTTAAATAGGCTATATTAGAGCTTGCAGTCGCACTCGCAATATCGTTTCTATAAGCCTCGGTTTCCAAAGCAGTATCACTCGCAGAGGCAGAGCCAGTCGCACCAGTTCCCAAAAGAGCCTTGTTAATCTCTCCTGTATAAGTAACATCACCAACAAGCAAACGGGTGATCGCATTAAACCCAGCATTGCAAATAACATTCTTATGCTCATCAATAAATTTTAATTCCCCAAACCGATAAAGGTTAAGAAAATTTTTATTGACGAATTTGCGAACGAAAAACGGGGCCTCGGTTTTAGCCCATTCAATTATTTTATTTATTTTTTTCTCCCACCCTTTAAGAGTAGATTGGTCATAAGCCTTAGCGGTAATTTCTCCCAAGACCTTAACATTTGTATTTAGTTCCATATTTTTAAAATTAAATTTATTATCCTAAAGTCCCCCTGTCCAAAAAAAACTCTCTCTTTGGGTCACTGTTTGATGTGGGTATATAGGGGCATAAAACGAAATCGGGGGGCACTCCTGGGCCAAACGGGTCTTTCTCAATCTCCTCGGTAACTTCAACATTTTGGTAATCCTCCTTTTTATCAAGCAACTCAATCTCCTCTGTCACAACTACTCTTGCAGTATCTCTATAATATTTTTCCAAAACATCATTTTCGTTCATCTCAATATTATCAGCACTAAGCAATCGGTCTTGTAAAAACTTGATAATTCCCATTGTCTTAGTAGTAGCCAATTCAACACTCCACTCCCCTTTTGTTCTGCTCATCATTCTCAAATTAACTCTTTGAATAATGAAGTCATCAGCAACTCCGATATTAGTTAAATTGATTGAAATAGTCTGCCCCGATTTTAAGCCACTCTCATAAGTTCTAAATCCACCCTCCCGAACTGATTGGCCATAACTATCTAATTGAGCTTGAGCATAAAGTTGTGCGTCCTCCGAACTTTTTAAATCTTTATTTACTTTTGAAAATTCAAACCTCCCATAAGTGGCAACACTTCCCAAATCCTCAACCTGCACGATTATAGGTATCAATGGGTATCCAGTAATAACAATCGGGTGAGTATCAGTCGGCTCTGTTTCAAATCTGATATATTTTTGGTTATAATCCCAATAACAATCAAATCCAGTTGTGTCTATGTTTTCAGTCCCAACGGTTTGAGCAACACTATTAACAGTAACAGTCGGCTTGCTCGCAAATTTATAATCAGTATTGAAAGTCTTTTGCACTCCGTCACCTGTGTGAGTTTTATCTCTTGTATTAGTAGCGACTTTATCAGCACCTCTAACAATCACAACATTTCTCAACTGGCTCAAATCGTTTATCAATTCTAAACTATCACCAATTAAATAATCACTGTCATCACTGATCGCAAACGGGGCACTCTCCGAGTTCTTGGCCATAAAGTGAATATCCTTGTCATAATCAACATACCAAATATAATTAGTCAGTTTAGCCAAATCATTAAGGCACTCTGTGACAGTCTTGCGATTAAAAGTAATTTTAGTAATCTCAATATCACAATCAACATTAGTAACAGTAACACCCGATAAATAATTGGTATTGATATAAGCAATAATATCGTCAACAGTTTCATTATTAAAACTATCAATTACTCTAATTCTATCTAATTCAGTAGTGTAGTCCTTACACTCAATCTCATAATAAATTACATCTCCCTCAAAATAATTTCTTATACTTAAAATCCGTCCTCCGAATATTTTAGTAGCCCCGTCCATAATAATCACCTCATCATTGGCAGAGGGCTTGTAAGATTGACCAGTATGCACCTTAATTATAAAAGAGCAGATGTCAGGTTGCTCATTAGCATTATCCTCAATAGTAAAACTTGGCCATTCAATAAGGCTTGTTTTATCTACTCCTCCGATTGTGATTGCTAAATCCATATTTTAAATATTAGTAACCAATTTTAATTTGCGAATAATCTGATCGCCAATTTTTTCTCCTGCTTGTCTGTCTAATAAAGTATTTCCATTAACATAAACATTTATGCTTGAGCCACCGCCCCCCATTCTGTTATTAGGGGTGATATAACCCGACTGTGACGGGCTAAACATCTCTGGCCCTTGTTCTCCCACTAAATAGCTCGTTCCACCTCTCACAAAGCCACCTGTGGCCTTTCCTCCACCGAATACAGAGCCAACAGCCCCACTAACAGCATTATATCCCGAATATTTTTTTAACCACTCCAAAGCACTTTTAATTTTTTCTATTAAATTATCAAAAAATCCAATCATTTTATTTACCTTATCACTAACCCAATCAACCCCGTCACCAAATACATCTTTTAAAAATTGCCAAAACTGGCTCGCCTTTTCCTTTATTAAATCCCAATTTTTCCAAAGCAAAACACCAACAGCGATAAGCCCTGCAATAGCCAAAACAACCAAGCCAACGGGCCCAGTCATAACAGTGAAAGCAATGCCTATTCCCTGTATCGCCATTCCAAGAGTTCCCAGTATCATAAGCAACGGGCCAATAGCGGCCACAAGCCCAACAACTACCAAGATAATTTTTTGAGTTCTATCATCAAGGTTGCTAAATTTCTCAATCCATACAGTAGCCTTTTCAATAAGCGATGTGACTATTGGCAATAATTTTTTTCCGAGTTCATCTTTTAAGTTTGTCATAGAGGCGGTAAACTTTTCCATTTTTTCCTTATTGGTTATTTGCACCTCACCCATAGCCTCCAACTCCTCTTTTCCTTGACCAATAACAGCATTAACCAATGCTTGCTTTTGTTCCTCTGCAGTTAACTCCTGCACAGTCTTTCCGATTGACTCGGCATATTTTTCATTAACCTCTCCGACCTTTACAGTAATTCCTAAGTTATCCAAAATCATAGCAGAGCCACGACCCAAACCAGTAACCAAATCATCAAAGGCTTGTGTCATACTCAATCCCATATTTTGACCCTTAACACGGGCAACCTCCATAATCGTAGCCATTCCGTCAACATCTTTAACAACTCCCAAACTCATCGCTTTATTAGCGGCCAAAATCAAATCCTTATTGCCGATCGTCCCCATACTAACATCTTGCATTTTTTTAAGCATTTCATCTCCTGCTATTCCCGTATTATCTGATAACCTTTTATAACTATCCTCTAAACTCGCCAATTCTGCACCACTCTTAACAGCAAAACCACCCATAGCGACAATAGGTGTAGTAGCAAATAAAGTCATTTTCTTTCCTGCATTAAAAGAGTTCTTGCCCAAAGAGCCAAGTTTATCGCCAAGACTTTCCGATTTTTTCTCGGTGTCTTTTAAATTCTTTTGAACGGAATTAAGTGCGTCCTTAGTATTATCAACTCCGTCAACTATGATTGTAACTCTTTTATTATTTTCGGCCATATTTTTCTATTTATTAAATCTTGCCTTTTTTCGTCTTTGCTCATAGACCCACAAAATAGCCTCTAAAAAATCCTGTGTGTTCTCCTCTCTCAACATTTTTTCAGTCCAACCGAGCTCAATGCAAAGCACCGCCTCATTTTTTAGTTTTTTTTTAGACTATCGCTAAACTCCTTGACCCCGTCCACAATTTCAGTCAGAGCCTCAAAAGAAAGCAAATTGATTGAGTCAGAAGTAATTGGCAATAATTCCTCTTTATCATTTTGAAAATTCCAAGACTTTATAAATTTAGGTAATACCTTAATTAGCTTGGCAATGCTTTCGGGATTTTTCTGCAACTCCATTAACACATCTCCGTCCCTCGCCAAGACAGAGTTAAAAATCTCCACCTCACTTTCGGGATATTCTTTTAAACTAATTTTTTTTGTTTGTCTAAAATCTTTTAATACTGGCATATAGTCTTTGCTTAATTTTTAAAAGGGCCCCGCCCCGATTGAGAGCAGGGCCCGTTATCTTAGTAGCTTGCTTGTAGGTTAGTAAGTATCGCCTTAATACTAAATGCCTCATCGCTTGAGTAAAAGGCTTTAAACTTAACCTCTATTTGAGCAATATCATTATTGCCTCCTGTAATCGGGGCCTCACTAAATTTCACTTTAGCCAAGTCAACAACTAACTCGGGGTTTGAAGTAGCACCAATAGTCACATCTGTATTTGCCATTGCAATCCTCATCGCCTTAGTAGTTCCGTCAAGCATATAATTCTTTTCGTAGATCGTGGCAAAGTTTAAAACCATAGTCCCCTCAATAACCATTTGCTTATTTAAAAAATCACTTGGTCCGTCAGTTCCCAAAACATCATCGTCCTCAATGTTTTTAGCAATTTCAATATCAACACTTTTAACATCAATAGCCTCGGCACTTCCAAGGTCGTCATAGGCGTCAGCCAATTTAACCGAAATGTCTTTTGCTAAAAAGTAATTCTCTACAACATAACTCGGAGAGTTGCTTGCAGTTTCACCAGTCTTGGCTCTGATGTCAGCCTCAAACATCACATATTGATTAACAGCAGATGATATTTTTAAATTTTCAATCACCGCATTAGGATATGCCTTTTGCTCAATATCCCCTCTTTTAATTTCAAGAGTAAGAGTAG
>Ga0210043_1000720_pt1 | contig 34007 bp, 45 predicted proteins | sample CryGeymet201501t_FD_183990 | JGI IMG/M metagenome (GOLD analysis project Ga0210043, IMG submission 183990) | Groundwater microbial communities from Crystal Geyser aquifers in Utah, USA - Crystal Geyser metaG 2015-01t (SPAdes) (version 2) | ecosystem: Environmental > Aquatic > Deep subsurface >... | reverse complement strand
CCTTTACTTGTGTTCAGACAGAAAAACCCATAACAGATGTCATTATAGTTTGGAAGAAGTTGGAGCAGAACTTGTTAAGCAAGGAATCATTAAATTTAGAGATGGAAAATACTATCTTAATGAGTGATACTCAAAGGTACAAAATGATGGGCAACGCAGTAACTGTCAATGTAATTGAGGCAATAGTTAGGAGGATTTTAGATGGAAAATAAGATAATTCATGGAGATTGTCGGCAGATTTTAAAACAGATACCCAATGATTCTATTGATTGCATAATTACGGATCCCCCATATATGATTTCTCAAAAAGGTAAGTCAATAGGGCGAAAATCTCTTTCCAATAAAAATTGGAAGAGAAATATGGATATTAAGTTAGATTTTGGGGAGTGGGACAATTATGATACTGAAAAGGAATTTTTTGATTTCACAGAAGAGTGGTTTAAAGAGTGTGCAAGAGTCCTAAAACCTAAAGGATGGATTTATATTTTCTTTGACAAGCAGAAAACAGGTTATTTTGATTTATTTTTAAGTAAGAAGTATGGAATTAAGGGAAGAACTGTCTTTGCGTGGCTCAAATCCAATCCAGTGCCTTCTTTTAGGAAAGTAAATTGGTTAAGTGCGAGCGAGTTTATTTGGGTAGGAAGTAAAGGAGAATGTAAATTAAAGAATTTTCTTAAACAGACTGAGATGCACAATTATATGATTACCCCCAACAAATCTGCATATGGGGAGACAATACATCCCACAGAAAAACCATTAGTGTTAATACAAAAATTCATTAGTGTTAATACAAATGAGGGAGATATTGTTCTAGATCCCTTTCTAGGTTCTGGAACAACGGCAGTAGCGAGTATCAAACTTAATCGGAAATTTATTGGTATTGAACAATCTTTGGAATATGTCCAGATTGCGGAGGCAAGACTTAAATCTTATCTAAATCCCATTCAGAAAAAGCTGTAATCAAAAGATTTAAATTTTGTTAAAGTCTAATCTTTTAAACTCCTATCGTCTAGCAGGCAAAGATGTTAGGTTTTGGGCCCAAAGACCCCGGTGCGAATCCGAGTAGGAGTATTGGAAAGATTTATAAATTTGAAGATATTAGATTATTTAGGCATACTGCGAGGAAAGGGGGATTAAACCCTCCTATATGTTCAATGGCAAGGAAAAAACAACTAAAAACGAAAATAAGAGAGTTATTTGACTTAAATAATTTGAAATTTAAGCTAATTGCATTTAAATCATTACTTTTTTACGCATTAATCTATGGACTTATACTTAATTATTCTCTTTGGGTAATCTTTGGTTTAGACATTAATTGGTATACTTTTCCAGCTTATGGTATAATGCTATACTTTTTAAAGTCTGAATTCATCTATATAGTAAGATGGTGTTTCCACAAAATCCCAGGAATAGAACAATGAAAAACATATATTGTAATCATTGGAGAAAAGAAAATGAAAAAACATACACTTATATTTATGAGTTAATTGGTTGTGATTTAAATTTATGTAAGAAATGTGAGAAGAAGTTGAGAAAACAGATAATTGAACAAATCGAGGTAGAAAAATGAAAATGTCTGATATTAAAAGAAGGCTTGAAGCAATAGAAAAGAGATTAGATAATATTCAGGAATCTGCTTTCAGTAATGAAGTGGGTGTGGGCGATTCTGGTTCGTCTAGTTCCACCAAAATTCCTGAACTGGATGCCCCTACCCACAAGGATGGGGAGTTAGAGAAATCTGAAATACAACATCCAGATAATATTCGGGAAACCCCAAGCAGTAATGTTGGGGTTGCTGATGAAGTGGTGTCGTCAGGGTTTAAGTTTCCTGAACCCTCTACGAAGGGCGATGTTCAAAAAAGAAGAGGAAGACCTAAAAAAGTAGAAAATGATTAAAACATTAGCGCAGGAGTTTAATTTAGGAAAAGAGAAAGTCAAAGAAATGGCGGGAGTTAATCTAGGGGCATATAGAGAAGGAGGAATTATAAGTCCATTTGATACCTTACAAGGTTCAGGATTAAAGAGAGTTGCTAAAGATAAATTAGAACAAGTCTATTTTGAGAATTCAGTAATCAGAAATTCTATAAGGCGAAAAGTCCAAATGATAGGTTCGGCAGGATATAGGATTAAATATAATGATGATAATGAGAAAAAGATTTTTGAAGAATTTTTCAAAGATATGGGACAAATTGGAGATGATTGTGATTTTGATGAGATTTATGTAAATATTCCTAAAAATCAGTTTATTTTCGGTGCTGGATGGAATGAACTGATTTGGGATGAAAAGGATGAGGAAATTGTAGATTTACAGAGATTTGACCCCAAAAAGATGGATTATGCTAGAAATGCGAATAGAGAGATTATTCTAAATCCTTTAACTCAAAAATCAATAGGATATACTATGAAGGTTCCTAGTTTATCTAGAGATCAAATTAACTCATTAGGAGATGAACTTCCAAGCGAATATAAGAAATTAGTTCATTTAGATGGACAAATTTTCTTATTGCCTAAAAGAGTTGCTTTAATCAGATTAGAAGAGGAGGGAGACGGTTTAGAGTTTTGGGGATTAATTGAAACTATTTATCGTGATGCTATTAGAAAAGGAAAATTAGAAGAGGCTGGATTTAATTCGGCATTTCAGAGATGGATGTCTCCTTTAATTGGGTATATTGGAGATGATAAACATCCACCTACCCCTGCTTTGGCCAAGCAAACATTAGAACATATGCAGAAAATGAAACATGATATGTTGACTACATTACCTTACTTCACTAAATTGGAGAATTTGAAAGGAAATGAGATGGATAGCTATATAGAAATGCTAAAATCACTTAGAGAAAACGAAGCTAGTGGGTTGCAAATGCCTATGCCTTTTGCTATGAGTGGAGGAGAAGCTACAAATCGAGCCACATTAAATAATCAACAAGCGATGTTAGAATTTGGTTTGAATGAATTAGTTAAATTAAATGCCAAACAAATTACTAAGAGGATATTCAAGCCAATAGCCCTGTCTAAAGGACTTAATACTTGGCCAGTTTTAATTGCTAATAGAGTTAGTGTAGATGAAATAGACGATAGGGCAATTAGGTTTGGAAATTATGTAGCTAGAAAGATATTTAGCCCAGAAGAAGTAAGACCAATCCTAGCCGAAGTCGAAGGGATTGAATTAATTAAACTTCCCGAAGAAGATTCTGTTTCCAAAAATGAAGAAGAATCTAAAGATTCTGAAGAAAAGTCAGATAATGAAGATTTATCTGATAAAATCTATGAAGAACCTTATGATTTTATAAAAAATGTGTAGAAATCTACTTATAGATTGATATAAAAAGTAAAGATTTATATACTTCTACTTGTATAATAGTTTATGACTGATGATGTACAGGTTCCCTTAATTGTAAAAGATGTTACATTAATGTCCCCTGGAAAATGGAATGGTTGGAATTATACCTCTGAAGAATTAAATAAAGCCTATGTAAATACTGATTGGACAGATTCAGTTAATACGGCAATCTTTTTAGACCATCCATCGAATCCAAATAATGCGGCAGCAAGTTGGGTAGGAAGATTAAAAAATATTAGGCAAATGTCAGATAGTACAATTAAAGGTGATGCAGAAATTTGGGATCAATCCACGATTTATAAATTAAAAATAGCTAAAGCCAATTTTGGTCTTTCTCCAAGAGTATTAGGATTAGATCAAAATTTTGAAAATAAAGAAACTATGACTGTTCAGAATTATGCCTTTAACAGTTGGAGTGTTGTTTCAAAACCTGCTCAAGATACAGCCTATCTTAATTTAAGTGATAATTTCGTTTTCTCTGGTTTAGTTAAAAACTTGAACAAAGAAGATAAAATAGAATCTAAAGTTTTAGCACACTCTCCTGAGATGATGATGAATTTAATAAGTAAGATGAGGAATAAAGAAACACTTACAGAAGAAGATATGAATTATATTGTAACTCATTTCGAAGAAATGCTAAAAATGAAAAATAAGATGCCTGAGATTGAAGAAGAAATGGAAGAACCAAAGGAATATGTTAAACATTCATACTCAACCGACAAGTTGAAGAAAAAAGTGAAAGGAGGTCGAAAAGAAATGAGCGAAAATCAAAACACAGAAGAAAAAGTATCTGAAGAAACTGAAACAACCGAAGTTGCAGAACTTTCTGATGCTGATGTTCTGAATATAGTCAGTGAAGATTTCGATGGATTTGGTGCTTTCTCTAAAGAAATGAGGGCTACTAATCCTTCAATTTCCTTGAAGGACCTTGCTAAAAAGTTCAAGGAACATAAAGAGAAATTGAGTTTTGTAGAAGAGTTATCTGAATCTGAAGCAACAGTTTTGTTAAAGAAACTATTGGCAAGAATTGGAGTAACTGAAGTTCCAAAATCTACTGAGAATCTGGCTATAAAAGAGATGGCTAAAGAACTTTCCTCACTTAGAGAATCATTCAAGGAATTGAGTGCTAAGAAAGAAAAGATTGCTTCTCCTAAATCTGTAAAAAGTGTTTCAACACCCAATATGGAAATGAATCTTGTAGGGAAACCTGCAAGTGAAGGGGCAATGGAACTAGCTCAACAGATATTCGGGATGAGAAGATAAAATGACAGAAATTTTAGAATTCACACCAACACAATATCAAGAACTAGCAGCAGCCACGGCGACAGAAACAGCAAGCGTTAGAGGTGCTTCAATATCGGGTTTTGGTAACCAAGGCATTAAATTTCTTAATGAGGTAGTCCAAGCGGCTAAGCAAGAATTTTACTTTGCTAACTTCGTAAAGGAGATAATGGCAGAGCCTGGAACAAGCCAAGTTTCAATCCCACTAAAGTCTATACAGTTGAATAATGCTGATATGACTTGGAACACAACTGGTGGGGAATCTGGTGGTTCTGGTGTCGGTACAGGTCCTTATGCTAACACGGTAGCGGATATTTCATTCACTACTTACAATCCACTAACTAGCGTTACTGCTACAATCTTAGCACATGGTGCAGGTTTCGCATTGAGAAACTTTGATATGTTCAGGAATGTAGTAAATCTACTACAAGAAGCTAGGGATGATTTGGGTTATGCTATTGGAACAAGAATAGACATAACATTAGCACAGGAGTTTGGTACTGCCGATGGTTTGACATTTGCACAGTCTGGGACAAGAGGAGCCATCCAACTATATGGAGGAACCGCTACTGCTGACTCTGGATTGGTAACAGGAGATGTTATAACGACAGATCTTGTAGCAGATGCAGCTAGATATTTGAAGGGTACTGAAAATTGGTACAGAGATGGAGTTTCTGGTCTATCTGGAACACTAACTCTAGACACTACTGTAAGGAAGAACGGTTGGATGCCTACTACTGATGAACCATTTGTTCTATTCATAGGTGTTGCCCAAGAGGCTTCATTTAGAAAAGACTCTCAGTTTGTTAATGCAGCTGAATATGGTAACAGAGAGATTGTCCAAAACGGAGAGATTGGTAAGATAAGTTATCTTGGAGTCAGGATACTTGTTACTAATCATGTAGAATCCTTTGCAGCAGGTGCTACAGGCCCTGATAATACTACAGTCGCAGCAGGATTAGCTGGTGGAATGACCAGATGTATCTTGATGAAGGCTAAGAAATCAGCAGCTTTGGTTTGGGGTAAACAACCTGAATTGAAAGTAGTTGATTGGGCAATATCAGATCAGGTACTAATTATTGTGTGGTCTTATTACGACATAGTTGTATTGCATAGCGATGCAGTTGTCTGTATAGACGTAGCAAATAGCTAAGCAAATTTTATTTTTTATTTTCTTCATTTATTATTTAGAAGAAAATCATAGTCAAAAGAGCGAAACTAACCTTAACAGGTGGTTCTAACGAACCTTAAACTTTGTTTCGGATAATCTCGTTCTTATAGACATAAACTTTGAAAGGAGGTAAAAAGAAAAAATATGGCAAATAGAAAATGGGGATTTCATAGTGGCAAAGGAACCATGAGGCAAATCAGAGTCGGAGACGGAACAACTAGTCCGATTGATTTACCTCTAGCTGGAAAACACTTTGAAATCTATACAGTAAACAATACAACCGATGCCTCAACTAGTTTTGAGCCAGGATTGTTTTATACTACAATGAGTGGTGCAGGACAAGTAGGTGGAAGATATAGGTTCTTTATGACTACTAATGTAGCACTTGGTGGATGGGCTAACGCCCTGAAGGCAGAAGTTACATTTGGAGCGTCTGGAAGTGTGACAGGATTAGGTTCTGCCCTTTTGGCAGAAATGACCTTATCTGCAGGAACAACCTCTGGAACTTATGCACCTGTTGAAATTGAATTGAATCTAGGCAGTGGTGCTGCAATAGGAACCAAAACATCTTTAGCGTATATGAGTGTTAATGGTGCTGACAAGGCGACTTTTGATACTAGTGGATATATCTTTAGTATTAATGGTCTAACTGCTGCAACCGGAAAAGTCTTCCAAGCCAATACAGCTGCAGCTGCGACACACGCGCTCCGAATTGATATTGGTGGAGTAGACTATTTCATAATGCTTACAAATACAGGGGCATAAATTTAATTTTTATTTTTTTATTTTCTTTTTTTAGGGAAAGGTTTAAATAATTGTATTCTTAGTCATACTCATGAGAAAGATTAAACTGAAAAAGTGGAAATCAAAGGTAGATGAGGATAATGAAATCGAAGAGGATTTATTAAGTGTTTTTAATGTCCTGTTGGCTAATAAAAAATCTGAAGATATACCAAAAGGGATAGATAAGATGAGATTATTTAATAGAATCAGAAAAGCATTTGATAAAGCAGATGAAACAGGAGAGTTAGTTTTAGAAGAAGCAGAATATGAATTTTTAAAAAAAAGTATAGAGACTGATGCTCCTAGTGTATGGGGTATGAATTCTAATATTTTTGATGCTATAGATGAATTTATTAATTTAAAATCAGAATAGAAACTTTTAAATAGTTTTAAATTATCTAATTATATGAGTGAAATTAATTGGGAGAAGTTAAGAACTGACGAATTACTTGGTAAGTCTCCAGAGAAACCTAAAGAGGAAAATTCAGATAAAGAATCTGTGGAAGAAGATAAAAATACCAACACTGATTTTGATTTAAATAATGATGGGGTTTTCGATGCAAAAGACAAGTCTATTGCAGGCAGGGTTTTGAGAGCAAAAAAACCAAGAAAAACTAAATCCAAGAGGTAAATACAATCGCAGTTACAATAACAGTTTTAACAAGGGGGGGGGGATTTAAAGTATTCAGTTCTGTCAATGCTACTTTAGCAACCGCAATTAGTGAGGTAATAAATGAGGTTGAAGACTAGAGATTATCTGGAAAAAAGGTTCAGTTCAATACCACCTTCGACGACACAGGGCAGGAATATGTTGTCGTGGCCTATGTTTCTACAGGTTCTGGCGTTGCAAATGTCTAATGGAAAGTTATAAAAACTTAAAAAATCTATAATTCTATGGCTTTTACAGATGCAACAACTGTTAGACTTTTAAGTAATTTGACCACTTCGGATGTTAGTGATGCAGATGTAGCAAGTATTATTACTCAAGCAACAGCCCAAATAAATAGCGATTTAAATATTAAAATAACTAGAGAGCCGGTTTATCCAATAGATAAAGTCCGAGAAAACTTAATTGATGGTTCTAATACAGTTTATTATACTAGAAATTGGTTTGGAGTTTATTTGGCAGATACAGATAATAGTGGTGTTGTTGATACTTCAGATGTTATAGTTTATCAAGTTGATGCTAATGGAAATGAAACAACTCTTACAGTTAGTGCAGTAGATGATGATGATTGCAAAATCACTCTGAATTCTGCACCTAGTTCAGGGGTTGAATTATATATTAGTTATTCTTATTCTTATGTCAGACAAGGAACAGTAGATGCTAGATTGAAATTAGCCACTACTTTCCTGACTATTGCCTATTGTTATGCTAAGATTAACTTCGGCAGACCATTAAGTGAACAGTTCGGAAGTACTAAATTAATGAGACATATGGATTCATTTAAAGAATATTATGATAGGTATTTAGACATAATCAGACAGATACAGTCTATTGGAGGAATTGTTCAGAGTGGAGAGAATATTTGGACTATTTAATGGAAAAAACATTTGAAGAATTGTGGGAGAACGAAGAAACGAGAGAATTAATGAAGGATTTAGTTATCGAAAGATTAAAACAATTACCTTCTAATTTTAGATTATCTGTTGGAGGATTTTAATGGCAAAAGTATTTGTGGGTTTGCCAGTGTTTAACTTAATTGACCCGAAAGTTAAAGAGAACCAAGATAACTTTTTGAGGAATACAAATCACCAAATCACTTTTTCTCAAGTAGTTGGTGCAAGTGTAGAACACGCTAGACAAATATTAATAGATAGATTTCTAAAGACAGATTGTGAATATTATTTCACGATGGATGCCGATATAGTCTATTTAAGTGATTATTCTGATCCATTAGAAAGACTTATTTCTTTAGATAAAGATATAATCGGAGGAATTTATTTCTATAAAAGACCTCCCTGTTTGCCAGTTTATAGGCCATTAGATTTACAGGAAATCTATGAAAAAGAAGGTAAATTTCCAGAAAATTATAAATTTATAATTCCGGAAATACCTTTTGAAGTCCGATGGATAGGCAATGGATTTAAATTAGTCAAGAGAGAGGTTATTGAAAAGATAAGGGAAAAGATATTAATACCTAATTTGCCTATGATTCATATGAATGAATATGTTAGTGAAGATTGGGCATTTGACCAGAGGGCTAGAGAATTAGGATTTAAAGTTTGGGCAGATCCTGAAATTAAACTAGGTCATCAAGGACAATATATTTATACTATGGAGGATTTTAAGAGATATGACACTGATTGACAACCAAATTTGGACTAATTCTGTAGATTATTGGGGAGAAACTGTAACATTAAGAGTTGTAACTGATACTACTTATTCTGATTATGGAGATGCTACCGAATCTACAGCCGATACTGCTAGTATTAAAGCGATGGTTAATGATATAACTCCTGAACAAATTAAAGAAACTGAAGGGGTATTAAATGGGGATGATAAGATTTTCTTCTTCAAACCCGGACAGGCGAGTATTATAGAAGGGAATAGAATAATTCACGATTCCTTGACTTATGAGATAATTCGAGTTCTAAAAAGACAAACGGCGGGTTCTACTTTTGTTCAAGAGGCTTGGGGAAAGAAAACTTGAGAGTATTATCTCTTCCTTCCTTTTTTAAGGTTACTCGGATTTGTGATAATACTCTCTCGTGACATATTTTTATATATATTTTTTCCTATTTAAATTTATCTATTTGGGTACATTGTTAAGTTAAAGGGACTTAATCATCTAAAAAAATTAAGTTAATTTGAGTTGCTCATTTTTTGGCTCATAATTTGTAACAACCACCTCATTTATTTTACCCCTCTTAGTTGCGTCGCAGTTTATCATTCTTGTCGCTTTAACAAATGATATGTTAAAATCTTTATACAAATCTCTAATAAATTTAGTATCTGAATTAGAAAGCATAACTTTACAACCCCTTTTATCCAACTGCTCACGCCTGTAAAAATTTAGATAGAAATAGTATAAGCATAGAATTAGATAAGAGATATTGTGAGATAGGGAAAAAGCGACTTCAAAAGATTAGTCCATTAAAAGAATTTGAATAATTATTTTTCTTCAAATAGCAAAGGATTTTTTAACATTTGATTTAGTGATATAAGTTCATTTTTTGAAATCCCTAAATCTTCATATTTTTTCAAAATAATTAAATCTAACATAAAATAAGCACATTTCTAAAACTTAAAAACTTACCTACCAACCTTTAAGGTAACAATGTACTATTTGGGAAAAGGTTTATATAGTTGTAGATTATTATAATTATAGATTAATAGATTTCAAGAGAAATCGAAAGTTCAAGAGAACAAAAATCACGGGAGTGAAAAAATGGTAAAGCAAAATGATAATGGACAAACTCTTTGTAAACCTTGTCATAATTTGACTAAAATCGGGAGGAGGAAAGATTGATTTCAAAAGATACAATTTTGAAAGATGTATTCCAAACTATCTTTAATAGATTGAAAGATCAAGTTACTTCAGTAACTACTGACGCTTTTGAGATTTTTACTGTTCAAACATACACTAGTTCTTTCCCAGATTCAGAAATAGGTAATAAAAGTGCCTATCCGATTTTAGTCTTAGAACCTGTGGAACTTGATTGGAGTCCACATACATTAACCAAGAAAAACGCAAACGGAAGATTTACGATAAATATTTACTGTACAAATGCAGAGGCTACTGATAAATTTCTAGACAAAATAATTGACACGATTGAAACTTATAGGGATGACTTATATGCTTTAGGTCTTTATTTTGTGGATTTAGAGAGTACAAATTATGATAATGTTACAAGGGAGGGATTCAAAGTACATCTTAGGTCTTGCATATTTAGCTTTATTTACAGATTTACTAAGACATTTCCATAATGGTTGAGGCAGTAACTTTTCAGGTTAGAGGATTGAAAGAAGTAAATAGATTTCTTATAAATCTTCCTAAAAATATGGCTAATGAGATTGAGATAGGTGGAGAAACTTTTATGAGAAATGTTCAGAAAAGTGCTAAACTAAGAGCACCTAGATGGTCTGGAAAATTAGCACAATCTATATCATTTAAAAAGATAAAGGGAAGTATAATTTTAACTGTAGACTCTCCCTACGGGTATTTTCAAGAATTTGGGTATAAGCCTCATTTCGTTAGGGCTAGCCGTTCTACTAGGAGTGGATTTAAAGTCAGAGATTGGATGAATGATAAGGGTGCGACTGGTTCAGGAATATTTGTCAAAAAATTTAAGCCATTTATTACTCCTGCCTTAGAGATTAATATAGCTAAATTAGATATATTATTAAATAATCATGCCAACAAAGCATTGAGGATGTCATAATGCCGGAAATATTTGACAAAGCAGTTAAGCACATAAAGGAAAGCCTTAGAAAGGAACATCCTAATTGGAGTGAAGATAAGATTTCTAGTGTTGCTTATGGCAGGGCAACCATTCAATATAAGGAAAAGTATGGGAAACTTCCTAGGAGAAAGGAATGAAACGGAATGTTTTACTTATTTGTTTTGTGTTCATATTCATTTTTACTATATTTGGAGTTAGTCTCATCACTCTAGCTAGAAGTAATGAAATTGCTACGGTTGATTCTTCTATTGTCACAGAGGATACTTCTCCTCCTAGTAGATTATATGAAATAGCCAAAATAAACGAGGCGATAGTGGAAGATATAATTTACGATTTACCAACCCCAGAAAGACAGGCCTTATTAACAACAAATGGAAATATTGCTTGTGATATTGTTTATGTGGGAAATACATTTCAAGAAAAATATGCAAAATCAAGGGAGGTCGCTTGTAGAACATTAGAAAGATTGTGGTTTTTTAATTGTTATTCAAGTTGTGAGAGATGATAATTAAAATAAAATCAAAGGAGGTAAAAATGAAGAAAGTAACAAACATCAGTAAAGATAGACACCTACTTTTCGATAAAGGTGGAAAAAGGATAGAACTAAACCCAGGAGAATCCATCCTTATGATTCATTATCCTGAAGACGCCTTTCCCTTTAAAGTTGAAGATATTGAAAAGACTGAAGAGCTTGAAGAGAAAAAGCTAAAAGGAGGTAAGAAATAATGGCAACACAACCGGATACATGGAGTGAAACAGCTTTAGTTAGCATTTCCGCTCAGGCGGGGGCAGATGTTACATTTCAGACAATAACCGAAACAGTAGATATTGGTATTGGAGATAAGGACTTTGATGTAACTGCTACGATTGCCGGGGGTAGATTAGTTAAATATACTCCTCAAGAACCAACAACAATTACTCTAGAGGCTTATCCAGTAGATGCGGCAACAACTGGATTCACTACTGCTACTACAGGTACGGGCTTTTTCGACCTGTTGAATACCTATGATACGGCAGAACCACAAATAATAACTGTGGATCGAAATAGGAATAAACATAGAATAGCTATTATGTGGACTAACGGAACTGCTACAAATGCAACGGCGCAAGTAGTTACTCCAACAGCTCAAGCCCTTCGAGTCGTAGCAAGTGATGGATACTTTACTAGTGTAAAACCTAGCTTTACGGATGGAGTCTTAAAGTTCAGTGTAACTTATAAAGTTCCACCTTTCGATAAGTCAGGAAACGGTAATATAAAGATTGAATCTATTAATGGTTCAGCTACAGCCACACTAACTGCTTTGGCTTCGTACACGAGCACAGTTAAGTGGTAAATCGGATAACTGAAGAATTATTTATTTTTATTTTTGTTTAAAGGAAAAGCAATGGAAGAGAAAGAACAGAAAACAGAGAGAAAGGTAAATTTAATACCTAAAGTCCTAATAGCATGTCCAACATCTGATAGGCATAAAGAGGTTTGTTTGAAATGGATTGAACATTTAAACAAACTGACTTATATCAATTTTGATGTGTGTTTAGTAGATACTTCTGAAAAAGAAGATTATTACGAACTTTTAAAGACTAAAAAAGTTAAAGATAAACCAATAATCACTTGGAGACACCCATGGGATAAGACTAAAAGACCTTTTTCTGTACAGATGTTAGCCGATGCTAGGGAAGAAATAAGGGAATACTTTTTGAAAAATGATTACGATAATCTCTTTTTCTTAGATGATGATATATTTATATCTAAAAACGGAATTCAGAGACTACTTTGGTATAATAAAGATTGTGTAGGATTCTATGTTCATGTATATCCCAAGAATATGCGAAAACCTTGTGTATTTAAGTCTGGTGAGATTATAATGGGGGAGGGGCTAGACTACTATACCTTTTCAGAAATACGTGCCTATAAGCGATTTGTGGACAAATATAAGGCAAATAAGCTGAAACTAGAAGAGAAACATCTAATTCCTTTCTTAATTAAAGACCTACAAAAGCCGTATTTATTTAAAACCTATGCAGTAAACTTGGGTTGTCTGATGATTAAACGAACGGTTTTAGAGAAAACCGCCTTTAGAACACATCCTAATTTCATAATGGGGGAAGATTTATGGTGGTTTGCAGAAGTTAATGAAAAGAAATTTGAAATGTGGTGTGATAGTTCTTGCAGACCTAGACATGAGAATACTACTTGGAATGATATTACTTCGCAAGAACCTCCTAAATCTCCTCAATTTTACTTGGCGATAGGTCCTAGTGAAGCAGATAGAGTAGAATTTATTAAAAGAGATGGAATCCTCGGAGAAAAAAGAAATGACTTATGAAAAGGAAGAAGAGGAAGAAGTAAATGAATTCTTAAAAGAACTAGAGGAGGAATGGGAAAAGTGAGTAACGATTGTTGTCGCAGGAATTATGAAGAATATAAGAAATATAAAGGCATATTTGGAACCAATGCAGAACTTCGTATAAACGCCTTGAAATCATTTATTGGAAAGAGACATCCGAGTATTGATATTGGGTGTGGTGCCTATACACCTAAATATTTAGGTACTACACATGCCTGTGATAACTCTAGTCTAGCTAAAGGATATTTGAAAAAAGAGGGTTGGAAAGGAAGTTTCAAAACGGCTAGCGTTACTAAATTACCTTATAAGAACAAACAATTTAAATCCGCCGTTTGTAGTGAAGTAATTGAACATCTAAGTACTGAAAAACAAGTGACTAAAGCATTTGAGGAAATAAATCGGATAGCTGAATATTGGCTAATAACTACCCCAAATCAGATAATTGATGATCCAGATCATAAGTTCTTCTTTACAGGTGACCATTTATTTGACTTAATTCCTTTTCCAAGAGAGAATTTTATAATCATACGCAAAGGTATATATTTCTATATTTCTAATGATATACCGAAAATCAAGGAGATTTTAGAAGTAAAATGACAGAATTTAAAGAAATTGTGTTAAGGGAAAAGGAAAAGAGTTGGCATATTAGTCGTATTCCTAGACAAGTTAAGGAAGATATAATAAAATTAGCTAATGAGTACTTCGAAGGAGATTATGGTATGACTTTGAAATGGTGTTTTGAACAGGCTATGGAATATCAGAATTATAAAGATACTCTAGACATTAAACTCAATTATATCATTCAGTTATTGGAAAATTCCAAACCTGAAGAAAAGAAAGAAGAGAAACCATCTATTAGATTAATGGATGGGAGAAAAGTGAAAGGAGGGAAAAATGGATAATCTAGAAAAGATAAAGAGACATCTAGCAAAGCCGATTCCTATAATTTTGAAAGACTCAGAAGGACAAGAAGATACTTTCTTGTTTAAGCCATTGAATATTGAACAACAAGCTATATTGATGGAACTCAATGAAAGAATGAAGTCTAGGGAAAAAATTAATGAAGATGGTGTTGAATTTCCTACCATGAACAAAGAAGATTTACTTGAATTGAATGAACTACTGATTAATATGGTAACAAATTCAATAGAGGGGACAGATAGAGAAACTGCAAAATCATTTGTAGAATTTCACTTTTTGGAACTTTCTGAAGCCATCGAGAAATTAATTGTGAAACCAACAGATAAGTCGGCTATAGAAAAACTCAAGAAAAAACAGGAGGAGTTGAAACGTGCCAGACAATCAGGACTTCAATAATATCCTAAATAGGGTACTTAATAAGCAGAAAGAGTACAATGTGATAGATGTGTATCACACTCTTATGGTTACCTATGGATATATCCCCTTTGAGGAGTTCAAGAAAATGGATGCTAACCTAGTTGATGAATTAATGATAAGAATTCAGAAAATGAATGAGAAACTCAAAGGGAGGAAGAAATAATGGTCGTTAAACAACAAAAACAGGTAAATATTATTACCAATTTCATAACTAAGGGTTTAGCAAAATTAAATGCCTCTGTTGGACAATATGAAAAAAATCTCTCAAAAGTAGATCGCACTCAAAAGAGATTCAAAGCGGAATTTTTATCTATAATGTTTGCAGGATTAGCTATTAGCAGGATTTTCGGAGGAATTGTTGGCGAGATGTTCAGTATGTTTGGTATAAGCGAATTGCTGACTGCTTTCTTTATGACTTCACTTATTCCTGCTCTGGAAACTTTGAGTGGGGCATTGGATCCTATTCTCGCCTGGTTTCTGGATCTTCCAGAACCAGTACAAACCTCAATTGGGTGGTTTATTTTGTTTGTAACGGTGGTTGGAATATTATTATTTATAGTAGGCTCGGCTGCATTAGCTTTCAGTGGGTTTAATATCCTTTTGGCAGGATTAGGTATAACCTTTGGAGGATTTTTAGGTATTTTGGGCATAGTTGGTTTGGTAATCGTAGGTCTTGGACTTATAATTTATGGGGTTATTTTGATATTTAAAAATTGGGGAGAAGATGTTGGTAAAGTTGTTAAGGGTATCGGATTTGTTCTTATTGGATTAGGTGTCATACTCTTCTTATTTATCGGATGGTGGGCATTAATTCCAATAGCAGTTGGTATAGTTATAGTACTTATTGGGCAACATTGGGATAAATTTAAAGGATTTATAATTACTCTCTGGGAAGGCATAAAAACCACATTCTATAAAGTGTTCGTTGATCCTATACTTGAAGCTATTAATCTCGTGAAACAACTGGTAGAAGCATTTCGTAAACTGAAGTCTGGTGACTTTTCTGGGGCATTAGGAAATTTAAAGGGGGCGGGCAAATCATTGTTTGGTTCTCTTCCAGGTTTCGCTGAGGGAGGAACTGTTCCAGGACCAATCGGCGAACCTAGACCAATAATCGCACATGGAGGAGAAACAGTCTTGCCAACGAGAAATGGCAATGGGGGAATGGGAGAGGTCAATATAAGTCAAAATATAAATGTGACTGTTTCAGATAGAAGAGAATTTGAAGCAATAATAAGAGAAAACAACATAAGACTTACAGAAGATATTCGGAGGTTATCACAGAGATAATGCCATCAGATATTACTTTCACAAAAGGTTCATTTTCCATTACTGTGCAGACTATAGAGGTTAATGATAATTACTCTAATAAACTTTTCTTTATCACTCCGGGACAATCAAAGAACAATCAATCAAATGGACCACAAGAGGTTAAAGTTATAGATTTACAAAGAATAACTAGGGAGTTTGTTATAAGAGGAGGTATAACCAGTACCGACTCGAAAACAGCCAAACAGGTTAAAGACGATTTGGCAAGTATTTTTGAAGGTGGTGGAATTAATGGAGGAGTCACAACAATGGTATATGAGGGGGATAGTATTGAGGGATATATCGAAAAACTAACCTTTACAGATAAGGCTAGTGACGAACCAACGAGTACGCCTACCGATTATCTTAAATATCTAGTTTCTATTACTTTTGTAAGGGGAAATCAAATAGGATAATGGCTTTCTACAGAAGATGGACAAAGATCGGAAGTGGAGTTGCGGTAGGAGTGACAACCATAATCGCCTTATTTGTTTTATTACAACTTAACTTTGGGTTTATCATAACAGATTTAACTGGAAATATTACCTGTGAAGGTAGCTATGAAAATCCTTGCATTTCTGAATTTCTAGTCAAAAATCCTACTAAATATAACGTAGATATTTATTCTAAAGACCAAGTTAAATTAGATTTTAGTCCAGAGATTTATGATTATGCCTTGTTTATTCCTGATGGGAGATGTAGTGCTACTGGAACTTGTGCGTGCGATTTAAAGGATGGAAGAAAACTAGGTTTTGAGGATTGGAGATGTGTTGATTTCACAAATAAGACTAAATCAAGAGGTGATGTAGTTTATAATTATAGGTTTTCAGATTATTCAACTACTAAGTTCAGACTAGCAGGATTAAAGTTAAATCCAGAAGACAATATAAAATGGTCTTTTGCCATTAATGGAAGCGAGTTAGATCCAATATGGCTTCCTAGTGGAAAGGGAAATAGAACGAGAAATGATGTCTTTGAGAGAAGGCAAGATGGTTGGAGTAAGAATTATACGGCTAGAGATAATAGAATTATTATCAAAAATCAAACAGAAGATAGAATCTTTGACTTACAACTTATATCTTCCAATGATAATCTAGTTCCTTCTGGTACAGATGTACTCGTTGCGGAGTTCCAATTAAGAGAGATTAGAACCAATAAGTTGTTTGATTCTATTAGCAGTTATGAGGTAAATAAAAATAGAAACATTTCTAAGATTTATAGATTCAAATATGCTTTGGAAAACAATACTCTAGAATGTGAAGATAGGGGAAAGAATTGTGTAAATATTACGGATATTAAATGGATTGAGTTCAATTCTGTTTCTGAACTTCCTAGAAAAGATGCAAAAATAGGATTATTTACAGATACCACGGTAATAGGAGAAACGGTTGAGTGGATTCCGACTATTGAGGGATTTGAATTAGATGAATGGGCTACATTTAGTGTTCAAAGAGGAACTAGTGCGATGACTACCTTGGTTTTAGATGTTGTTCTTTCCGAACCAGTAAATAATAATACTGCTTTTGTTGCTGCCTCTGTAGCCGCTGGGTCAAGTGTCGAAGCAAGACTCCAAGTAACAGCTACTTTAATAAATACTACGACTTTGAGATTGGAGAAGTTCTCGACAGGTTCAAGTACTATAGCATGGCAAATTATAGACAGTAGTGCGTTGTCAGTTATAAGGGGAGAAAGAACCTATAATACGGCAGATGAGAACTTTACAGTAGATATACCCGAAGTAAATTTGACCAATAGTTTTATCATTGTTCAAAATAGGTTAAATTCTACCTCAACCGATGGTTATACTGCTGGGTTGTGGACAGGAAGATTCCATAATGCGAGTAAACTCTCTTTTGCTAGGGCTGCCACAGGGAGAGATGGCAATTTATCGTGGCAAGTTGTTTCTTGGGAGGGGGCGTATGTACAGAGTGGTAGCACTAGTGCTTCGGCAGATGTTATAATAAATCAAGTAAATACCTCAAGCAGTTTCATAATTCATTCATCTAATTCCTCAAATATTCAAACCCAAAATTCTTTGATTAGGAGTTATTTCGTTAATAGTAGTATAATCTCTCTACATCGAGAGTCTACAACTGGTACGGCGACTGCAGAGTGGTTTGTTGTAGAGGCACCTAGGACAAATGTACAAGTTGGAAATGCAGTCTTTACATCCAATTCTTTACAAAGTTTTAATATAAATCAAATTAATGAGAGTAGAACATTTACACTTCATTCCTTTGAGGGAGGAACAGCTAACACAAAATATGGGCAAGTTCAGACAGCTAGAATCCTGTTTAATGCTACAAGATTTGATTTACAAAAGGGACAAGGGATAAGTTCCTCTAATAACTCATGGTTTATCATAGAACTATATCCAACTCAAGTTCCATTTGCGTGTGGGCAGACACTTAGTTCCTCTAACACTCAGTATAATCTTACTCAAAATTTAAACTCTGATGGAACTTGTTTTACAGTAACTGGAGAGAATATAACCTTAGATGGGGCAGGATTCTCAATTATAGGTAATCAGAGTGGACAAGGGATAAGTGCATTGAATATAAGTTCATTTACTGTTTGGAATCTGTCCATTTCCAACTTTAGCCTTGATATTGATATGACGAGTGGTGGGACTAGCGTATTGCCTAATCTTACAATCAGAAACTCAAATCTTTCGACTATCGTAGCTAATGGATTTGGCGGTGGAGATGGATTTGGCGGTGAAGTACAGACGGGAAATGCGGGATTTGTTACCGTTTATAGTTCTAATATCACAAATATAACTGCTAAGGGAGGTTATACGACTGTAACCATAACGTCTGTTCCCGGGGGAAATGGAAGTACAATTAATGTTTATAATTCTAAGATTATCAAAACAGTTGATGCTTCAGGAGGCAATGCTGTTGGAACTTCAGGTAATGCAAGGGGAGGACGCGGGGGAAATATTTATCTTTTCGGAGACTTAAACCTCTCAGGAGTACACATAAATGTCAGAGGGGGTACTCCTGTCGGATTAGCCGATAATGGTATCGCTGGAACTTTGATTCTTAACTATACTGGTTTTGAGGACAGAGATGCGAATTATGGTTTTAATTATTCTAGATTTACTTTGATAAATAGCAGTACTTCCGGGGCAGAAATCTCCGTTTTAAATATAAACTCTGAAAATCTATCAAATCTTTCAATAAATACGAAACTAAAGTTTAACTTCGCCGAATTAAATATAAGCAATCCTTTAAATAAAACGGCAAATGTGACTTTAAGAGGAACCCCTAGCACTGGATTAACTAGTCCCATAATAGCTAAAGATGGAGTTGCTTGTGGAAGTGAATGCTATAACTTTACCTCTTTGACTGGAACGGTGGTTGTATTTAATGTAACCTCTTGGAGCAATTACTCACTAATTGATGGGGCAGATGTAATATCTCCTTATTTCTATAATTTAGTCGTTTCTCCCTCTAGTCCAACTACCTATAGCTCTGGAACAACATATCAGTTTAACTCTAGTTGGGCAGATAATACGGCTATAGATAAAGTCCAGATTGAATTTGATGGTACTAATGTTACTATTCCCATAGCAAATGGAAATGCCCAGAATGCGACATATAATTATACACTGAGAGATTTACACGCTGGAAGTTATAATTATTACTGGTGGGCGAATGATACTACAAATAATAAGAATCAATCTACAATAGAAACATATACTATAAACCGTGCTACAACTACGGTTTCTTTGTATCTTAATGGAACTCAAGGTAATATAACGATTATACAAGGTCAGTCAGTTTACATTAATGCAACTAGAGACCAGGGCGAAGGAATAATGAATATAAGCCAAGATGGAGTTTTGTTTAATTCAGGAAATCCCCCATTGTTTAACCTCACTAACTTCACTAATGTAGGAGACTTTAACTTTACCGCATTTCAGAACCAGACGCAAAACTATACTGCTTCAACTGTGACTTGGTTTGTTCAAGTGGTTTCTGCCCCAGACATCACTAATCCAGATGTAGTAAATCTGACGCAAGTTCCCTCTAGTCCAACTACCTATAGTCCTGGAGGAAAGTATGAGTTTAATGCCACTGTTTTAGATAATATAGCAGTCGATAAAGTTCTACTAGAAATCGCAGGAATTAATTATACTGCTTCTAACTTAACTTCAAATCGATATAACGTCACCATCTTTAACCTCGCGGCTGGAACCCATACAGGAAGATGGATTGCTAATGATACTTCTTCTAATGTAAACAATACTGAAACCTTTAGTTATACTATAAATAGGGCTACTCCAACAGGAACAATTTCAAATAATGGAACATTCAGCTATCCAACTCTTACTAGCGTTACAGGTTCAGAGTCTAACAATGGAGATGGAGATGTTACTTATACTTTGTTTAGAAATGGTACCAGTGCTTCCAATCCAGACTCAGTTACTTTAGGCGTTGGAACTTATAATTATACATTTAATTCAACAATCGGTGAAAACTATACGGCTTTGATTTTAGATTCTAGATTATTGACTATCAGCCAAAACAATACATATATAATAACTGTTTCGGGAACTACTCCAATTACTTATGGTACTCCTGGGAACTTTCAAGGTAATGGATGCCCTAGCGAGATAACTTGTGTCCTTTATAGAAATAATACTCAAGTTTCTAGCCCAGATACAACGATTTTAGGAGTTGGAACCTATGTTTATCATTATAACTCTACGGGAAATGCTAACTATAGTTCAAATCAATCAGTAAGCCAAAATCTTATAGTAAATCAGAACACTAGCTTAATATTTACCTATCTTAATAATTTGAGAAGCAATGTTTCAATTACTCAAAATGATTCAATATACTTGAATGTTACACAAATAACAGGGGATTCTGGGGCTACTCTGAGATTGTATAATAATGGAACCCTAATTAATGAGGGAACTTCAAAACTTTCAAATCTAACTTTATTCAATGAAACAGGAATATTCAATATCTCAGGTTTCTATGTGGGAACGGATAATTATACTGGAACTTTCGAGGAGTGGTATGTTACAGTAAATCCACAAGAAAATATAACCTCCAATATGAATGTAAGTTATGGGTTCTTTACACCACAAGATAATGTTTGGTTGAATAAGAAAGATTTATTCATCAATCTAGTAATTCAGAACATTAGCGAATTTCAAAACACTACTTATAATCTATTTGGAGAAGAATTTGCTATAACCACTTTCAATAATTCTTTGAGTTCTGAGAACCTAAGTTTCTATGAAAATCAGACAATAACTAGATACATTGATATTCCAAAAGGAATATATATAAATACCGTAACATTTAATATAAGTGGTAATAGTTCTGCTGTTTGGGATTATGATGATTTTGAGAATAGAACGATAGATACGAGTAAATGGTTGAATAAGAGTGTGGTAGGTAATGGTGCTGGCTATCATAGGGAAAATAACGGAAGTTTGCAAATTGAAAGCAAGGGGGCTGAAGGAGGTGGAGGATTCTATGGTCTCAATGTAACCGCAATAGCCTTCCCAGGTTATCAAAACTTGACATCCATACAATTTGAATCTAGATATACTCAAAGATTTGGCAGCGGAGGTATAGTTATTGCTAGAATATTAGTATATGACCAACTTATTTTCAATTATATGGGAGATGGAAATCCAGATTCAGTAGATAATGTGAATTGGTCTTTAAATCAGACTATTCCTGGTAACTTTAGTGTGTTTAGAAATGGAGTTCTAAATAGTACAATAAATGTTACTATATTGAATACCCCCAATATAACTTTTGTGACTTACGCAGATGGAGGTGGTTCATTGTCCAATTTCAATGTCACCTATCTTAACTATACTAGTAAAATGCTTAATCCAACTATTGAAATTGGAACCCCAGACAACAATTACGAGTTTAACCATATAGATTACTATGAATCATCAAACAATCAGACTCAAGAACTAGCAGGAATAGTCAATGCTTTGTTTGACGGGGGAGATTGTACTGGAGGAATAAGCAATGGAGATAACTGTAGTATTCCTGTCAATTTCAGGCTAGCTTCATCTGGCGTATTAAGGTATTACGATATTAAAGTGAACAATAATAATGGAATTTTAAATGTGACTACTTATACTGATTTGGATTTGGCAGCCAATATAAACTGGACTCTTCTTCCTGAAGGAAACTATACCTATAATACTACTAGCTTTGATTCGACTAGAAATGATACCCCTACGAGAAAAATACAATTAGATAGGATATATCCTTTGATAGTCTATAATGCTGAAACTGATTCAGAAGTTAGCGATGCCGATTTTAATACGAAAAGCAATATCTTTGTTAGTGTAAATGCTTCGGATGCTAATTTTGTTAATATTACCTTCTTTCTTTATAACATTACAGGATTACAAAATAAGAGTACTTTTGCAGATAGCACTAGAACGATAAATTGGACAGGATTGACATATGGGATGTATTTCTATAATGTTACGGCTAGTGATTTGGCCTCTAATTTGAATACTACTACTTCTAGGATGTATGGTGCCACATTCATCAATTTCACGCTAGAAGATAATACAGATAACCTAGTTGCCGAATTAGGTAGCGAAATTGAATTAGATGCATTGTTTTCTAATGGAACAATTTGTTTGGATATAGATCATCCTAGTTTTGGAACCAATTATACTTGTGGAGATTATGTTATAAATTCCACGATTACTATAGATAACTTCAGAAAGACAACCTTCTTTGATAGTTCGAACAATTTAACCCTTAACTTCAATTCCTCTTTGCCTAACAATGAAACTGAGTATATATTAGCTTTAAATATCACTGGACATCAATATGACATCATAAATGGATTAAGTTTCAATATTAATGCTTCCACGGGAATACCTAAAGATGTAGCTATTTATTTAATAAATACGACTACTATTGAAAGAAAGTATCAGGGATATTTATTGGGTGATAGTATTTATCTGAATACATCCTTTAATGGTTCTGCGAGCGAGATAATATCTATTCCAACTGGGGGAGTAAAACAGTTCATCTATTTCTCCTTAGATGATAATATTGGCTTGTATAACTTTACATTCAACGCAACTGGGCAGTTTTTTGGAAACGAGAGTTTTAACAATCTTTCCTTATTTGAGAATATAGATAATAGTCTTTCTAATGCACAACAAAACACATTAGGTGTACTTATGGCAAATGCTACGAATAAGAAATTATTTACTTATGATGAGTTTGAGGATGGAGTTCTTGATACTCGTTGGTTAAGAAGTGCGGACTATATATTCTCAGAAACTTGTTCAATTATATCTAGAGTTAGGGAAGAGGGTGATGCTATGTTATTAGAAAATCTATGGAGGGACATAAATAATTTTTGTTCTGGAACAACAACAACAATCTCGGCATCTAACATCTCACTATTGAATTGGTATACCTCCGATGACCTGAATTTCAACATAAGTTCTACATATTCAGGTAGTTCTAGTTCTGCAGGTTCTCCTTGTGATGGAGTCGCTAATATCTATACAGGAGGAACTGAAATCTGGGAAAGTTTCTACCTTGAAGATCCTGGGGGATCTGATGAGTCTGAATCATCTAGTGCATTCCTCAATATCAATATAAGCAGGCAGAATAATACTAAACTAGTGGTGCATATAACTGGAATGGAGAGTTCATCTGTATTTTTAGGTTCACCTTATGGTACAAGAACCACTACATATAACTGGACAAATAATAGTTATTTACAATCAGATGATACTGGAACAATGGGTGGCAATCTTACGAATAAATTTAATGTAACCATTAATGATGTGGATTCTGCAATTTATGTCACGAATAGAGTTACGAAAAATAAGGAATGTACTACTGCTTTAGTGAATACTAGAATTTGGTATATGAACAATACCTTATATCAGAGAAGTAATGCCACAGTTATCTCTAGCCCCATAAGCGTTTCGGGTTCTATAAGTAAGGCGATTATAAACTTATCCGCCTATACTTATACAGGATATAGCGGACTCAACACTAGTGTCTGGTTAAGTGCAGATAATGGAACGAATTGGGATAATATCGCTTTATCTGAGATTAATCAAGCCCACGCCTTTAGTTTCCCGGGGAATCTTCTTAGATGGAGAGTTGATTTTAACTTCTCTAGTGGAGAGGGTGCTTATTATAACGATTCTACATGGGTAGATGACATAAATATTACTATTGCTTCTGGTTATCCTACTAATCTGACTATAGACTTTGGAAATGATGGAAATATTGATGCCAATGTGACTTTAATACTGAACGAAACAACTTCCCCAGTAACCGTAACTATCCCAAATATCAACCTTTCTAATGCTTTCGCAAATGCCACTAAACTTTATCCTCATACAGGTAAGATTCCTCTAGTTTTCAATAGCACAACCCCTGGATTATTGACAATAGATAATATAAATTTGACCTATAATCCTAACCCGATTATTATAAATCATACTCTTGTAGAAACTTATCTAAGCAGTAAGACAAATTATACCAACTATTCAATCCCCGTAGCTTCTTCACTTGGAAATATAACGATTTCTGATTTGAGATTAGATTATGCAGGAGGAAACCAATCTGTTAAATTCTTAGCACATAATCAAGATTACACTTACAATATTACTAGATTCGTTACCTATTACTTTAGCCAATGGGACTATGAGTTTGGACCAAGACATGTAGATTTCTTAGAATTCATACCTAGAAATGCCTTGAGTAAGAATGTAACTCCATTTGGACAAATTACGGCAACTCCAATTTTGAATATAACAAGTCAGGGTTATCATCCTTTGACGACTAACCTTTCCCTTAAAGTGAATGAAACCATAAATTGTATAAATATTACTGTATCCACTGATAGTTCAAAAGCTAATGGTTCTATGATTGGCTTGAACTGGACAGAATTAAGAACAAATATACCCTATTTAGGAAATACTAAAATATGGATGTGGGCAGATTATGCGTGTTCTACGAACCAAAATTGGACATTATATGAACCTAGTTTCTACTTTAGGTCCTGTGCGAATTCAACAATCTGTAGTGAGGTAATCTGATGCCTGCAAGAAATGTAACTAAAATTGGAACAAGTGGAAGAAATAAACCTATAAAGGGGTTTTTCTGGATACCTCCTGTAGATGGCAGTATTTTTAAGGTAGAAGTTGTGACAAGTACTGATACTTACGATGTGACTAATTTTATCCTAGAAGGAGAATATACTGATGGTATAACTGAAACTATAGGAAACTTCTCATTTAAAATAGATAATTCTGCCGAACAATATACAGATTTATTTTCGATATATGACACTGTGAAGATATATATGAATTATGGTTCTACTGCCAATGTATTGAAATTTTTTGGCTTGATTGAAAGACCATCTTATAAGGATCATAGTGTCGTATTGACAGGACAGGGAGGTGCTTTAAGAGTAATCGGAAAAAATGTCACTTATTCTGCAACTGATACGGCTAGAAGTGATGTTTTAACAGCCATTATTAATAAATATTTCTCTGGAGTTATAACCACAAATAATGTGGAAACAGATAGTGAATTGATTAGTGTTCTTTATGAGGAAAAGCCTTTCTGGGAAATCGTACAGGAATTATGTTCTAGTGGTGGAAGAGATGCTTATATCGATCCTAACTTCGACTTCCATTACTTTGAATCTGGGAGTAGGGAGAATTCAACAGATGCAGCCGTTCATACGGCTAATTTAATTGAAATTGGGGATTTTTCAGCAGACTTACAGGGTGTAGTTAATAGGGTTCGGGTATATGGATCAAGCATAGGGGAGGTTATTATTATGGCTACGGCAAACGATACCGATTCTCAAAATAATCTCAATGGAGATATTAGAGAATTGTTGATAAAAGATAGCTCCATAACTACTGTCCAACAAGCGCAAGATAGGGCAGATTTCGAACTAGCAATTAATAAAGACCCTCCAACAGTGGGCGAAGTAACTTCGCTCTTATTACCTACTTTATCTCCGGGAGAAAGGGTTAGAGTATCCGACCCCTTGAATGGTTTAAGCCCATCATATTATACCATTCAGAAATATACCCATAAGTTCTCAAATAGCGAACCACCCAAGACAATTTTGACTATTCAAAAAGAGAGAGCTAGTATTCCTACGATTTTAAAGAAGAGAATTAAGTTTGAAAGTGATATTCCAGACACTAATAATCCCAATGAGATGGATTACTCTATATTTTATGACTTTTCTGAAAATACTGGAGAACATAGTAATACGCAGATAGATACTGTTTTAAGGATACTAAAGGCTACTGGAAGTCCTGCTTCTTGGACAACTGATGTTACACCTACACAAACTAATGTCACCTCTATTGAACCAAGACTTTCAGGAAGTAATTTATCTGGAACAAAAGTGTTTATCAGTTTAAATGGGGGAGGTTCCTATGTAGAGGCGAGATATAACGAAACTAGTTTTTCTAAAGGAAATGTTGGAACTATACCTGATGGAAATCAAATAAAGGCAAGGATAAATTTGGGCAGTGAAACTACTGAAATAAATTCGTTTGGGATACTATACAAAAAGGAGTAAATTATTTAAACTGCTAAATATATAAAAATATACAAATGGACAGAAATATTTTAGGAGGATTTGGTGGGAAATCATGACGAAATTATGGATGAGCTCCATAAGCTAGACAAAGAAATTGCTATCGTCAAAGAAAGTGCAAAGACAATTATCTATAGATTAGATACTCTAAATGGTTCCGTCGCTAGGCATGCCCAAGAGATTGAAGATAATAGAAAACAGATTAGTGGATTACAGATTAAATCGGCTGGAATGGGTGCCGGTGGTGCTGGTCTAGTGGGGATAATTATCTTCGTTTTAAATAAATTAGGATTAATATAAAATGAAAATCAACTTGAAAGGAGGTCTAAAATGGATATAACACTATTAGCAATACCTTTAGCAGGGGGGTTTCGTTCTATTGCTGGATGGCTTGAAAACGCCCTAAAGGATGGGAAAATAGAAAGTTTTGAGTGGGGTCAGCTATTTGGCACTATCGTAGAGATATGTGTTGTCGGCTTTGGAGCTTACTTTGCTTTCGATACCTCTGGAATCGAATCTGCGGGTATAGGAACTCTTGCTAGCTTTCTCTTTAGTAGTCTAAAGAGATAAGGAAAGATTTATTATTTTTCTTTCTTTTTTTCAAAACAACAAAGTTTATAAGACTTAGAATCGTCTATAAACTATGAAAAAAGACTTGTCTGATCGACAAATTTCTAATCATAATTGAAAGGGGGTTTAAATACAATGGGAAAAAATAACAACTGGTATGTTGGAGCAGTTATAATTGCCGCTTTACTAATTGGTGGTTTTACTGGTGCTACTTGGTTTTCTAATGACGAAGTACAATACCAAACTGATCCAAATACACAAAAGGCTTTAGAACAGGCACTCGATGAGATTGCTAGTTTGAAAACTGCTTTAAGCAACTCAGCACCTAGTGTTCCAGAAGTTCCAAAAGTTCCAAAGGACTTACCTAATGTAGGGGAGCCTAAAGAGGAGGACTCAATTTGGGCTAATCGTGCATGGGAGAGAGTTTTGGATGAATTCGAGAATGACGATGTGTTCTGGACTTGTGGAGGACATGAGTTTGATGAGGATGAGGTAGAATTTGACATTGAGGACTATAACGTAAATTACCATAGAAATGGGGATATTATCGTAGAACTTGAGAGAGTTGAATTCACCTTTGACGACGACTCAGATGAGAGATCTTGCAAGGAGGACAGAGTATTCACCTACTTCATTGACGAGAATGATATTGGAGATGAAGATTGGGATGAAGGTATCGTCGAATGGGTTCTGCCTATCACTGCTTAAATAAGCAATAATTTATTTTTTTTTCTTTTATTTTATCAGAAAAGTATATATACCCTAATCTATATATCTTAGAAGGCTATTGTAATGAAAAAAACAGAAGCTGAAAGGTTGAATGAATGGCTTCATAAACAAGGAGTTAGTATTGATGAGGCTAAGGCTAGACTGAAGGCCATTTCTCACGGAAATCAGAGGCAGTATAATGTCTATACCCATAATTTTCAAGGACCACACATAAGAATTGGTGTTTTAGGAGATACTCATTTTGGCAACAAATGGACAGACAAAAAATTCTTAGGAGATGTATTTAAGGAATTTAAGAAATCTAAAGTTGAAGCAATTTATCATACTGGGGATATGACTGATGGACCTTGGCAAAGGCATCAGAATGTATTAGAGCAATACTCACATGGTATAGAGGCACAAGTTCAAGATTTTGTCAATGACTTTCCTAGCATAAACGGGGTTCCTATCTATCTAATTGATGGAAATCATGACGGATGGTATATTAGGGGGGGTTCTGGTAGTCCTGGTAAATTAATTGGTGCCCAGAGGGATGATATAACTCATTTAGGTAGAGATGAGGCTTTAATCAAGATAAATGATATAACTATGATGTTAAGCCATCCCGATGATGGTTCTGCCTATGCTTATTCATACAAACCTCAGAAATTTGTAGAAAGTATGTTTAAGATGGGTGAAAAGATGCCAGATATAATCTTACAGGGGCATTATCATAAACTATTTCAAATGCATTTTGGGGGGGTAGCTTATGTCTGTTCTGGAACAACTTGTAGACAAACTCCATGGATGAGAGGTAAGAAAATTAGCGCAGATATGGGGGCATATATCTTAGATATTTGGACAAATAATAGAAATGGATTAATTAAAATGACCTCAACGCTTTTACCTTTTGTGGGAAATAAACACGAACAAGCAATAAAATGAAAGCTAAAAGAATGAAGAGTCTAGAGAAACTGATGATTGACATAGAGATACTTATGGATCAAGTAAGAGATACGCAGACTTATTCTAGGCAAGAGATTAGCTTAATGTGTGACAGATTATTGGAACTACAAGAAACTTATCAGTCAAGAACAGGGAGATATTATAATGAAAGACTTATCAATAAATAGGGGGGTTATCTCTAGAGAAAGGGGAAATTTATCCTATCAAGGAGAGGTTCCAGAGTTGAAAGATGGAGAATCTAGAGAAGTCTATGTTATTCCTAGTACAGATTTTGAGAAAATAATACGCAAAGGTTTAATTATGTTGCTTGGTACTCATACACCTATGGAAGAGGAAACATTTAAACAATTTCCAGATGAAGTCAAATTCTTCTTTGATGATGGAAGTGAGTCTGGATTATATCTAGATAGAGGATTCTACTATTTAGATGATACTGAATGTGTCTGGATTAGGTATGCCTCTATAAGTGAATATAGAGATGAGGGAGAACTATGGTAGATTCTAGGGATATTTTAATCTATGTCGCAGGACCTTATACTCCCAAAGATGGAAGAAGCACTGATGATAATGGTTTTCATTGAATGGATAATGTTTTATGTGAGTATAATGTTTTCAATGGCCTTTGATAACTATCTCTGGATTCCCGCAGATTACAAATGGTATGGTACTAAAGAATGGAAACCATATTTTAAAGTTTTATTCATCTTACCGGGGAAGGTACCAAGAGAATATGTATTTCCTAAGACAAAAGAAGGATGGAAGATTGTAGGAAGTAGAGTTAAAGATGTCTTAACTCATCAATATGATATTGTTCCAGCAATAATAATGAGTACAATCTTAACTTTCTTATGGACTTTTATATGACCCTCTAAAGGGTTTTGTTTCTTCCAAGTAATTCATGCTTTTAATCCATGTTCCTCTGTTTGTAGTTATAGTTTTTAATGCACAATTCTTACACCTCTCCTTCAATTCCTTATTTATATGCCCTTCAATTAACACAGGAACTATCTTATCTACTTCTTTTTTGCAGATGGGACATTTCATACTATCCAACTAATGGTATCGCCTCTTATGAACATTGAACCGAGATTTAAGATTTTGTCGTTCTTATCATCTATCTGGTTAGCCTCATCGATAGTCAAGTTGATATACAAATCGAAAGCTAACAGATTTCCAGAGAATTGTTCTCCGCTTTTCAGAGTAACTAAAATTTTTCTTCCTTTTCTTTCATTCAAAAAATCAAGGGGTCTTGCCGAATAATCAGTCATGTTAATTTATTATCTCCCTCATTTATAAATCTTTCCATCAACTGAGCTGTAAGGTAAGCGTCACCTTTTAGATAGGTTTTTAAGTTTCTTTTAATTAAGAAATTTATGAATATCAAACAGGTTAAAACTGCTGTGAAAATAGGAGATTTTGTTTTAAGACAAAATCACAGAAATAAAATAGATTTGAAGTATTTAACAGATATTAGTAAAGATGTTCTTAATGATGATATAGCGAGAATTTACTTATTTGTTGTTGATGAAATTATTAAGAAAATTGGTGGCTCATCTGGTAAAGGTGGAATAAAAAACACCATGAATTTTTATGTTTCCGCTATGACAGGAAGTCCAGGTGTTCCGAGATTTGTTATACATTTACTAATTGCACAGGAATTAGAAAAAGGTAAGAAAATAGAATTATATATGATAACTTCTCCAAAAGTTTTTAGCAACAGTTAATGGTTTGTTTGGCTCTAAAAAGGTAGAAATTGCGAGTTTTAAGGAAATGGAAGATTTTTGTAAGTCAGATTATTATTCTGTTGAAAATCGTTATCCTGATTGGAATTTTCAAGAAAACCACGAACCTTATCCTATTGAGTTAGCACAACAACATAATGTTTATCATCAGAATAGATTAAACAATAAAAAGAAATAATTATTTTCTTGGAGGACAAAAAATTAAAATTTCGTGAGAACCCTTAATATTATTGTTACTTCCATTTTCAATTCTGTTTTTTCCTATTCTTGTTTCTCCTTGCCCCATAGTATATTGCCACGATGGAAAGAATTGTTGAAAATCTTTATAGTATTCTCTTATTTTTGGACAATCATTATAAGATAAAATAAAACCCCCCTTATGTTTCTTTAACAAATCTCTTAATTCTTCGTGAGGAAATCCATTATGATGAACAGGAATATTCCTCATAGGATAAACTCCTTTAAACATTTTAGAATTTTCTCCTATGTAATATGGTGGGTCTAAATACATAAAATCGTTTGGGTATTTCTTCATAACTTCCCTAAAATCTGAACATTCCACTTTAAGATTTTTTGGCTCAAAATCTCTCATCCTTTCTATTATGGATTTATATCTTTTATCATTAAGATAAATTTTAGAACTCCAACCCATAAATCCAGGTCCGTAAGATAAATTAAAGTTATAAACATAATAAACTGCAAGAGTTAAAGGGTCTAATTCTACTCTTTCTTTTGGGTCTGTTATTTGTCCTTGTTTTGTTTTCCAAACCTTAGTTAATATCTTTCTTATTTCTTCAAACTTTTCTTTTGTTGGTGGAAGTTTTTTTAATTCTTCATAAAGTAATTGTGGTTTTTCTATTTGAAACCTCCAATAGTTACATAGAATATCAAAAATATCAAAACCAATAACTTCTAAATCTAAATATTTACTCATAGAAATTTCAACAGAGCCACCACCTAAAAAAGGGCTTATAACTCTTTTAACATCATTTGGCAATAATTCAATAATATGCCCAACTGCTAAACTTTTTCCCCCTGCATAACGAATGGGGGAAACAGAAACCCTTTTGTATTTATTCATACTTTTAGGATAAGTTTTACTTAATATTGATTTTAGAAATGCCTCTTTTTTCTCTTTCAAACCAATATCTTTTTTTGATAAATCTAATTCCTTTCCCATTTCCTCTTTTAATCTATCTCTCTTTACTTTTTTAATAATCTTTTAATTCTATCATTTGAAAATTTTCCTATAAACATGAAGTATAACCTCTGGAATAGGGCATAATTTAATTCTTCCTTCCATACTTTTAAATTCTTCTTTTGGAACGCTGTCATCAAAAGAGAAAACATAAACATGGAATTTTCCTTTAATGCTTTTTGCTTCTTTAACAAATTTATCTATCTGTTCATCATCAAAAATAATTCCTAAATGGATGTCTGAATTTTTGAAAACTTTATATCCCTTCTTGTCAATAATTGGTTTAAAGGCATTCTCCTTAATACATAACATTTCTGTGGATTTATCTACTATTTTCTTTTTGTTCTGGTCTGTTGGTGCGGAATCAACGAAATCTGTTTTAAAATATTTGAAATTGTCTTTTATTCCTGTGATGTCTTGGTATTTTTCATTTCCTTTTATTACGGCTTTTATTCTTGGATAGCAAACCTCTTCTGATATTTTGTTTTCGTTATTGGTGCAAAGTATAAACTTTCTATTTCCACCATCTTGTTTATTTAACATCATAGTGGCGTGTCCTGTCGTTCCTGAACCAGCAAAATAATCAAGAACAACTGCGTTTTTTCTTTCAGAGATTATCGGATAAATACAATCAAAAACAGTATAAACAGATTTTGGAAAATCAAAATTTCCATTAGGAACTAAAGCATTTACTAATTTAGTGCCATATTCGGAAGCGTCATATTTGGCATCTTGCCAGACAGTTCTAACAGTTCCAAAATCTTTTCCTATCTCAATTTCTATTCTATCTTTAGATTTTCTAACTTTTAAGAAATCTTTTATAGATTCTACACTCTGACGAGCATATCTCCATTTTCTCTCTACTCCTTGTATGTCTATAGGATAGATGTGATATAAATCTCCCTTTTTCTCTGTTTGTGCTTTTGGATGAAAATCATTCTTAGGAACATCACCAAATCCAACAATTTTATCTCCCTTAACAATTATAGGATAAAAACAATTTCTTGCGTCTGTCCTTAGTGATTCGCCACCCCAATTTCTCAAATTACTCCAATATATCTCATCTTCTCTTAACTTTCTATTACCTATAACTTTCTGTCCTCTGGGAACAACAAAAAAAGCAAATTCATTAGTATATGAAAAATTTTTACCTTGAACACCTCTTGGATTATGAACAATCGTTACTAAATGAACCTCATAATCAAAAAATACTTCTTCAAGCAAACAACCTAATCTCCATAATTCATTTTTATCAATAGCACATATTAATACGCCATCTTTTTTTAAGAGATTTTTAGCAATCTTTAATCTCTTCTCCATAAAATTTAACCATTTGCTATGTCTATAAGCATCTTCTTTATCCACATAATCATTATTATATTTCCAATTTCTCGCACCCGTATTATATGGGGGGTCTATGTAAATAACATCTATTGCTTTATTGTGTATGAAATTTAAAACAGCAAGTGCATGGTAGTTATCTCCTTCAATCATAATATTATATTTTGGGTCTTGGTTGTCTATTGATTTGGTTTTAACTTCTTGCAATACAGGAAATTTTCCCTCTTCTTCTCCAAAAGTTTCTTTATTTTGTGTTCCATCCCAATTAAGATAATAATCAAAAACCTCTTTTGTTTTATCTCTCTCCCAAACCAATCCAAAAGTCTTTTGTTTCTTTAATGCTTCAACTTCTTTAATCAAATCTTCTTTATTCCAATTAGTATAATTTGGTTTTGCCATTTAGATAACTCCAGATGTCTGCATATTCTGTTTTTGTTGGTCTTAAAATCATTTGGTAACACTCTCCACGATAGTTATAGGATTTAATAAATTATAAACTCTTTTCCTGCTATCTTTCTCGTCAAGATTAACAGCAATCCATCCCGCATTTTTTAATTCATTAAACATAACGCTTACTACATTTCCATCTACAAATTTTAATTCTTTCTTCGCCTGTTCAAAAGTAAAGTTTTTATCACCAAACTTTTTCCATAGCAAAGCGTAACGCTTCCACACCCATTTTGGAATTGGATTAACCATATTAGTCAATAGGAAAGATAATTAGTATTTAAACTTTTTGGTTAAAGTTATAACACGAGCAGAAGAAAACAAATTAACAATAACGCAATAGAAAACCACCACACTCATCAGAAAGAATTTGAGAAAATAAGGAGAGGTATTAATGAAACTCAAACTTACGCTGATGGCTTTAAAGTATTCCATAACTTCGTAAGAA
>Ga0210043_1000719_pt1 | contig 34124 bp, 57 predicted proteins | sample CryGeymet201501t_FD_183990 | JGI IMG/M metagenome (GOLD analysis project Ga0210043, IMG submission 183990) | Groundwater microbial communities from Crystal Geyser aquifers in Utah, USA - Crystal Geyser metaG 2015-01t (SPAdes) (version 2) | ecosystem: Environmental > Aquatic > Deep subsurface >... | reverse complement strand
GTTATCGCAGTGGCAACAACTTTTGTTTTAAGTTTTGTTTTGCCTTATGTAATAAAAGCAAAGAAGTTGTTAAAAGAAGGGGCTGACGTTTTTATCGCTATTGATACAGCGTTAGAGGATAAAAAAGTCACAGCAGAAGAAATCACTAAAATCAAAAAAGAATCTCGTGAAGTTTGGACAGCGATTCAGTCGTTTCAGACTAAATAATGGAAGAATTATTACAAGAAATCATTAAAGAGCCAATTTTGTTGGTTGTTTTTATTCCGTTGGGTGTTTTATTTTATTTTACTGCGGAGAGTAGAAAATAATGGAAAGCGGAGTCATTGCATTATTGCTCATGATTGGTAGGTTAGCGTTCTATTTCTTTGGTGAGAAAACACGCAAGGACAAAAAAATTGAGGAAGCAAAAAATGATCTACAAAAAGCAGTCAAAGAAAAAAACATCCCTGCTGAAATTGACGCTCTTGATCGGCTCAATAATCTTGGTGCAAGGGTGCGCTAGCAGGGGAATTACATTATTAAATACAACCGATATTTATTATTTGGACAACGGCGATAAATGTTTTACTCCTAAAGCATATAATCGACTGATAAACAGGCTCTCTCCATAAATCCCATCAAAAACCTACCAACAGCCCAAAAACTACCCTTTTTTAAAAAAAGAGCTTTAAAACGGTTATTTTAAGGCTTTTTTTAAGCTTTTCATTCTTTTTCAGTCTAGTTTAATAACAACAATAAAAAAACAAAAAAAGATAAAAAAAAGTATTGACAAAGAGCGTATATGGCGTATACTTAAAGAGTAAATAAAAAACAAAAAAAAAAGGAGCTAATAATGATTATTATTGGGGAACGTATACAGCAACAAAAAAACAAGGGAGAAAACACAATGAAAACACCAAAAAATTATTACGCTATTATTGACACTTATCAAGAGGGGAAAGGGGAGTACGGTCACGGCTTTTGCAACATGAAATCGGCTGTAGCTTTTGCGTCAAAAAAAGAGCGTGATGACTACTTAGCAGCTACCTACGACTTATCCGCCAGACCATGTACTAGAGTAGATGCTATGCGATACGCCGAGCCTATCTACGGAGACAGATACGCTTACGGACTAGGAGTAGAGATGCGCCCAGTTGTGGGAGACTATCCAGAGTATGCAAAATTGAGAGATTAACAAAATATAACGGTCATCCAGCTTTATATATAAAAAATGAGGTGAAACAATGAAAAAATACCCGTTCGCAAATTTAAAACAATATAATAGTCAAATTGAAAGAGTCGAAAAAATAATTGAACAGACTGGTTATAATATCGTCACTTGTGGGGCTGTGGTAATTGTAGACTTGAAAAAAGACAAATGCCATTGTTACCAATGTAACAAAAAAGATGAGCATAACGAGTTTCCAGATTTATTTTACAGTTATTAAACCAATAAACAAAAAGGGGTACTAATGAAAACACTACTACTATTAATCATCCTAACCATACCAGCATACAGTGCAACCGTTGACTACAACGGCGCATTGACACCGCTGGCGCTCATCATTGACGGCGAGGGATGGCGCGGTGGGATATACACCGATACAGAGGGATACGCAACGTGTGGCTACGGATTCAGGGCGGATTTGCATCCATGCGAGCGGTTGACAACGCCCGATCAGGGCATAGCGTATTTGCAGTTGATTTTGCCTATCTACACTAATATCGCCCGTGATTACCACACTGACACAAACGCCGTTGTTAATGCGGTGTTGACTGACCTAGCGTATAACATAGGGCAAAAGATAAATAAGTTTGAAGACATGCTCAAGGCGTTAAAAGAAGGAAATTATCAAAAAGCGGCGTATGAATTGAGAAATAGTCTTTATTGCGAACAGACACGCACCAGGTGCGAACGCAATGCAAGAATTTTGGAACAACAATAAAGAAAAGAGGGAAAACATGAAAACAAAAGAAATAGGCGAAATGACAACAAATGAAGCTTTAGAATTAATTTGGAAATACGATTGCACACCAGAAGAATGGGAAATTTTTATCCATTTGATGGAGAATTGGAATAGGGTAATGATTATGTTATCGACTTTTGGCAAAACGGATTAAAGTTTTTTTGTAAAAAATCTAATCGAATGAATAAAGGATATTAAAAAAATGCAGACACTAACAAAAAACACCGAGTGTGGATGATCAATTTAGGGAAGGAATGGAAAAAATAGGTCTAACGGAAAACGATACGGACAAAATAGTCTCAACTGGTGCGGGTGGATATGTTTTAAAAAGTAAAAAGGAAGAATTTTATAAAATTTTTAAATAAAAAAGGCATTGCCGCAGGACGGAACCTTTTGGATAGCCTTTTAATTTATCATATTTTAACATAATTTTTAATAAAGAAAATAAAAATATTTTAAAAAGAAATAATTGTGTTAGAATTAAAAAATTAGAAAGGAGGATTATATGAGAGTTTTAGAAAAAGATTTTACAGAAAATTATCAAAAACACACAATGAAAGAACTTGCTGATATGTACGGCGTATCAAAACCAACAATTTACTCAACCGCTAAAAAACTGGGATTAAAAAAAGGAAGCGGACGATTGTACAAATTAACAATTACAAAATAACATTAAAGACAAAAAAAGAATAAAAAAAGTATTAACAAAGAGAAATGTCTTTGATAATATATTACTATAATCAAAAACAAAGGAGCTAAGTATGAAGCTAATTTATCAAAACAATAGATACACTGTATTATCAAAGTACGAAGATCGATTAATCCCAAAAAATGCTGGTTGTCGCTGGAATCTTGATGCAAAACTGTGGGCAATGCTAACTGACTTGTCCAACAGCATTGATTATCCACCTAGATCTGAAAAATTTAGATCAAAAGAGATTTGGAAAGAATTGATGACCGCAGCATACCAAATAGCGATTAACGAGCTTGAATGTGTTCCAGCTCCTGAATCAGAACATATAATTGCTATTGGTTTATCAACTAGGAAAATGAAAACAAAAGAAATGAAAGTTTTAATTGAATATATTTATTCATATGGCACCAAAAGAGGTGTTGAATGGAGTGAAACAAAAAAATTAATTGACAAAACCAATCGTTAGGTTATTTTATAAGAAACTTAACAAAAAAGGAAGGGATTATGAAATGTCAAAAGAATCAGAAGCTGGAAAGCTTCTTGGATCAATTAAATCAGAAAAAAAAGCTGAATCTAGTAGGAGAAATGGAAAACTTGGAGGTCGCCCTAAATCAAAAAAAGATAGCAAAGATAAAAAACTTTGACGGATATTATGTAACTGATAAAGGAACTGTATTTTCTATAAAAAAATTTAATTTTATAAATCCTATATATGAATGGACGTCGAGACTTGGATATAAAAAAGTTAGTTTATATAATAATAACCAGTGCGTTTCCAAATTCACACACATAATTGTTTTAGAATCTTTTTTACATGAAAGACCTTTAAAGATGCAGTGTCGTCATTTAGATGGAAATCCTTCAAATAATGAATTAAAAAATTTAAAGTGGGGAACTTTAAGTGAAAACCAAATGGATAGAGTGGCGCATAATACAGATAATAGAGGATCAAAGCATGGTATGTCTAAATTAAAAATTAAAGATGTTCTTAAAATAAGGGCATTAGCAAAAAAATATAATAAGAATGTAAGGAAATGCGATTTAGGAGCAGGCTACAAAAAAATCGCAAAAATTTTTAAAATATCACCTTCAACTGTTGGAAGTATAGTTAGAAAAGAAATCTGGAAATGGATTGATGACAGATGACATGGTGCATTAGTTTTAAAAACGCCCCCAGTTGAGCGCAATGGGGTCAAATTTCAACGATCTTTCAAAAAACGATATAAGTATCGTCTAAAGTAAAAAAGTGTCTTAAAACGCAAATAATAAGGATTTTATGAAACTAACTAAAAAGCAAGAAAAAGTATATTGGTTTATCCGATTATACATTGAGAAACGGCGCATACCTCCAAGCATCCGTGATATTGGCGAAAAGTTTGGGTATAAATCTCACACAAGCGCAGTTGATGTGCTCAAGGCGTTGGAGAAAAAAGGCAAAATAAAACGTATACCTAAAATAAGCAGGGGAATTATTATTTTATGAGCGACGCACAGGAAAGGTTTAATAAACGAATGGAAATGCGTAGAAAAAAAGCGCAGAAATCACAGAGTGAAGAAAAGATAAAAGTTCGTATACGTTTAGAAACAAAAAAAGAAAAGGATTCCCTATGACAACATCTGCACAGATAACACGGTGGTTATCAAGAAACGCTCTTATTCATTCGGAATATGGATTAATCACAGCTCAAGAGTGGTGTGAAATTGAAAAGAGCCGCATTCCTAACTCATGGATAGAAGCAGGTGTTGGCGATCAGATATGTTTGATGCGTTCGGGATTGAGTAAAGATAGTGTAAACGGTGAATATACTCATAACTGGGAGGAATAAAATGAGCCAAAATGACATGATACTATCTGACCTTCGACGTGGAAAAAGGATAACGCTGTTATATGCTCTTCGCCAAAAGAAGAATTAATTAGATGTAATCCTTGACAGTAATTGTTTTTTGTGGATAATTATATCTAGCACACGTATTTAAAAGGAAATTATGAATCAACCAACAATACCCCTGAACGAAGTTCGATTGACCCACCAAAGTGGTTTCCTTTCGTGTGCTCCTTTGTTCAGGGGTATTTTTTTATTTGACAAAAAAGGGTCTGGAAATCGTAAAAAAAACAAAAATATATTATTAATAATTAGTTATGACGCAAAATAAAAAGTATTTTTACTTAAAATTAAAAGAAAATTTTTTTGATTCCGAGGAGATGAAGTTGTTGGAAAGCCAAAAAAACGGAGTTGAATATCAGTGCTTATATTTAAAAATGTGTCTTTTGTCGTTGAAGAATGAAGGTCAATTAAGTTTTAAAGGAGCAATACCATATGACATACAAATGATTTCAACGATATTGCGCGTTAATATTGATACCGTACGCACTGGGATTGATTTGTTTTCCAAACTTAAGCTAATTGATATTTGTGATAATGGGGCTATGTTTATGTCAGATATCCAAACTTTAATTGGTCATGGTTCCACAGAAGCGGAGAGAAAAAAAATCTACAGGGAAAAGATAAATAACGCAAGAGGGACATTGTCCCAAGATTGTCCCAAGATTTGTCCACCAGAGTTAGAGTTAGAGTTAGAGTTAGAGTTAAAGAAAAATAATATATTGTCAGGCAAGCCTGACCTTATCACACCGATCAACTACCTAAATGAAAAAGTAGGGACATCTTTTAACCCAAAATCTAAATGCAATACAAACTTAATCAAAGCTAGATACAACGAAGGACGAACCCTTGAAGATTTTAAAACGGTGATTGATCGAAAAGTTTTTGAATGGAAAACGGACGATAAAATGGTGCAATATTTGAGACCCAGCACGTTGTTTCGGGCAACAAATTTTGAAAATTATCTCAATCAACCAACCGTTAAACCTAAAGTAACGACAGAAAATGCGAAAGATTACGCTGATATTAATTGCCAATTTTGTTTTGGAGAGGGCATACAAAAACCACAAGGTGGAGCAATTGTACTATGTCATTGCACAAATAAAAAAAGTTGAAAAATGAAAAATCTACAAAACGAATTAGCACAAGTATTACTGGAAGCGCATCATAAATTTTTGGTAGAACATAACGGCGAATCTTGGCATCATTTTTTGGCAAGAGACGTTGTAAAACATCTAACCGAAAAAGTCGCGCCCCTCGCGGGCGCGTGGATTGAAACAAATTTATTGATAAAAAAAATCACCCATATACTACGCCATGAAGATTTTGAATCAGTACCAGAAGGTTGGTGCATTATATCGCATAAGGATGTGGAATAATGAACTGTCCTTACTGCAACAAACCTGCCGAATGGGTAGCAAACAAAGAAGTCTACGGCAAGAACTACGGCAAATCATATATGATCTGGCTCTGCAAACCGTGTGACGCATATGTCGGTTGCCATAATAATACTAATAAGCCTTTAGGAACAATAGCAAACAGAGAACTTCGACAATGGCGAAGAACCGCTAAAGAGGAATGGATAAATAGTAAGCTTGACGGGAATTGGAAAAACAAAAAATTAAGATCGAAAGGCTATCAATGGCTCGGGGATTTATTCGGGAAAGAGTTTCACTTCGGGGAATCTACAATTGAAGATTGTAAGAAAGTATTGGAATATTTGGCTATAGAGGACGCTTTAAAACAGATTAAATAAACAGGAGGGATTATGGACAAAAATAACAGCGGATACAGCAACAGCGGACACTACAACAGCGGACACCGCAACAGCGGAGACTGGAACAGCGGACACTACAACAGCGGACACCGCAACAGCGGAGACTGGAACAGCGGATACAGCAACAGCGGACACTACAACAGCGGACACCGCAACAGCGGAGACTGGAACAGCGGAGACCGCAACAGCGGACACTGCAACAGTATAACACCAAAAGAAATTCTTGTTTTTAACAAACCGTGTAGTAGGAAAGATTGGGAAGAAGCAAAAAAACCAAAGTGGATGTATATCCAGTTAACAAAATGGATCGATGAAACATCCATGACAGAAAAAGAGAAACAAGCGCATCCATCATATGTCACAACAGGCGGCTATTTAAAAACATACTCATCACTTAAAGAGGCTTATGTGGAGGCGTGGGAAAAAGCAAGCAAAGAAGACAAAGAATTAACGTTTAAATTGCCAAATTATGATGAGGACGTTTTCAAAGAAGTTTTTGGATTTACGCCAAAAGTTGAAAAAAAAGTTAAGGTTGTATGTGACGGTAAAGAAGTTTGGATTAGTTGTGAGTCAGCGAAAGAATTGGGGTTAGTTAAATGAAATACAAAATATTATTAATTTTATTATGCATTAACCTAACAGGATGCGGAGTTATTGGAATTGTCAAGTGCGGAAGTGCGCCAAAAGAGTCATGTAATCGCCCGACAATAGCTGGGTTTGAGTTATGATGATAGAAAAACACGTTACAAATGTAGAAGATTCAAAGAGGCTTGAGAAATACAAGGAGTATTTGTCAGAGCCGTTGTTTTGGTGGATTCCAGTTGAAGGTGGGTATAAAATTGTTAGTTATTATTTCAACGAAGATTGCGTTCCATGCTACCTCGCAAGCCAGTTAATCGAGGCGTTTCCGTATGAATTTGGCGGAACATTTTGGGAAGTTTGGAGAGGTGTAACATTCAATGTTCAGGGAATGGTCAATGGAAATCAAGAGTGGATTGTGTTTGAATCAGATAATCTATTAACAGTCCTAACTGACGCAATTGTTTATTGTGGTGAGAATAATCTTTTTTAGGTATGATTGCTATTTAGTATCTGGCAAGCCTAGACGGGCACAAAAATGAGAATATATGAAAAAATTCTACACAGTATGGCGAGAAAATGGTGGACAACCTACAAAAAGACACGAAACAAAAGAAGACGCAATATAAATGGAAAATATAAAGGAGAATAACATGCCTAAATGGTCAATATTAATCGAGACTGATTGCGAAAATATGGAAGAATTTGATCAGAAATTTTACTGCTCAAGTTCTGAAGGAAATTTAATTAAAGTACCGACTAACTATATCATGGGAATCATGAGAGTTGATGGAGAGGATGGAGGCGATGAATAAAATAACGTTAATCATTCTAATAACAATGTTACTAATCACATCATGCGTCCAAGCGAATGAAATCACTGTGCATGGTACAAATACAAAATACCGTGATCTAATTGGGCAATACGACACAATCAATGAGGCACAGGTTGTGTTTGATACGCTAGGACAGCCGAAAACATGCGCTATTTTTACTGATAGATTTTATGATAGTAGTGATGTCAAATATTCTTTGAGATGCGTTGATAAGCCATTTGTGCGTAAACATAACGGGCTTGCTGGTTCGGTATTAGTGCAGGATTGGCGTTAATGGAAGAAACAAAGACTTGTTTAAAATGTCAATTTTTTGAACAATGTTATTATTTTTCTTCTTTTGAAGATTTGGTAAATAATTCATTTGAAAGAATTTATAAAGAAAATTGGGCTATACTAAGTAAAGATTGTTTATTAAATGATTATAAACATTTTATGTTAAAACAAAAAAAGGAGGAAAGATGAAGAAAACAGTTGTGTTAGCATTATTAATGGGGTTGATTATTTCAGTTAATCCAGCAAATGCTAATGAAGAAAAAAAATTAAAAAAATTGGAGGAAATAACAGTTGAAGATGTTTGTAAAATTCCATGTGGAATTATCAAACTAACAGTTGGCATTATCAAATTTCCATTTCAATTATTGGAAAAAGTGGCAAAATAAGTTAAACATTCTTGGCGGTGGATTTTTAATATGAAGCCGTCAAGATTTTACATTGATTCCAAAAGGAGAAGATAATGAAGTGGCTTAATGAGAAAAGAAAGATTAAAGACTTAATTCCTGCCAGTTATAATCCAAGAAAATTATCCGATAAGCAAAAGAAACATTTAACCGAATCAATAGAAAAATTTGATGTTTGTGATCCTATTGTGATTAATAAGAATAATACGGTTATCGGTGGACACCAGAGGTTAAAGGTATTATCGGAAAAAGGAATCAATGAAGTTGATGTTCGTGTTCCAGAAAAAGAATTAACGGTTGAAGAAGAAAAAGAACTTAATTTAAGATTAAATAAAAATACAGGGGAATTTGATTTTGATGTATTAGCATTAGAATTTGACAAAGATATGCTTCTAGAAGTAGGGTTTGAGGATATTGATAAATTGTTCAATAAGCCTACGTCAGAATTAGATAATTTAGAAATAAATAAAATATTTGAAGTTGTTATTAAATGCGACAGTGAAAAACATCAAGAATCAATTTTTAATCGCTTGGAAAAGGAAGGGTTAAAATGTCGAATTTTAACATTATAAAAGAATCAGATTTAGGAAACTCTTTTCGAGTTAAAAGTGTAATGAATAGATTCGATTTAATAAAAGATCACTCAAAAGAAACATTTAAAGGGGAAATAAAATTAGATTGTGATTGGCAAATAGGATTAATTTATGGACACTCAGGAACAGGAAAAACAACAATAGCTAAACATTAATTTGTGGCTTATTACGAGAATAATCCAGTTGGGTTTACAAGTTATTTGCATTTTCCTCATGATAAGATTAAAAATATGAAACGTGAGCATAGGATGGTGGTTTTACCAGATTATCAAGGTGTTGGTATAGGAAACGCTTTATCTGAATTTATAGCGAGAAAAGTTGTTGAACAAGGATTAAGATTTGGTTCGGTTACGAATAATCCTGCGATGATTAATTATAGAAATAAAAGTAAAAATTGGAAATTAAAAAGCTTTGGAAGAAAAAAACCAGGTTATAGTAAAATTACAAATAAAACTAATTCTTCTTTCAAAAGATTAACAACTTCTTGGGAGTATGTAATATGAAACTTCATTTAATTTTAAAAAGAAAATGGTTTAATTTAATCGACGAAGGAAAAAAGAAGATTGAATACAGAGAAAAGAAAGACTTTTGGGATAAAAGATTAAATAAGAATTTTACTGAGGTAATCTTTCATTTAGGATATACAAATAAAATAATGAGATTCAATATAAATAAAATATTTTTAAATGATAATCCTGATTTAGATATTAAGGATATGTTTAAAAAAGATTATTATGAAATTCATCTTGGAAAGCGTATATGAGTGGAAAAAATAGAACAATCAGTCAAAACAGTTATTACTAGGGCATCGTATTAAAGATATTGAGTGAGCGATTAAAACAAAATGCCGAGAATATTCATAAAACATTAAAGAAAGAGTTTTTAAAAGATTTGTCTTTCAAAGAAGATGGGAATATAATCAAAAAAAGCACTTCTAATTTAAGTACTGTTGAGATGGAAGAATATTTGTCAAAGATAAGGGTTTGGGCTTCTAAAAAGCATAGGATTTTTATTCCTGAACCAAATGAAAATAATTTCTATTAAAAAAGAATTAGAAAAGATAAAAAAAATGAATGAACTTCCGATTGAAAAACAGATTAAGAAACAACATCCTAGAAAGAAGATGAATGTAAAAAGCCTGCATAATTTAAAGCCTATTAAAAAAGGTGAGGTTAGAAATCCAAAAGGAAGAACAATAGGTGCAAAATCAATCAGAACAATACTCCAAGAATTACTTTCTGCTAAAGACCCACAGGGTGAGTGGGCAAATCCAATTGCTACAAAACTTCTTCAAAAAGCCTTTAATCAAAATTGTACAAAATCACTCATAGAGATAATCAATAGGATTGAAGGTCGTCCTCCGATGAAAAATATTAATCTCAATGGTGAAAACAATGATCCAGAATTTCTTAAAAAGTTTTTTAATTTAGAAGAATAACAGGAAGGCTTTAAAATGATTGAGTTTTTTTTAAATCATCCATATTTAACAATATGGGTTTCTTTGTTTGTAATGTTTTATCGGGCTCAATATTTAGGATATGTAGTTGATGACAGGGAATGGTATAACTACATGAAGAATTTCAAGGAAACATTTAAGAAAAAACCGACTGTTAGAAATTTTATTAAATACATTTACAATTCTTTATATGGCGCAGGATTTTTTAAGGATGGGCGAACAGAACATTTAGCGACTATATTTCTTCATGGAATAAACTGCTCTTTTATTTATAATATGTCAGGATCACTTTTCGGAAGTCTTTTGTATTTAATCAATCCAATAAATAATCAAACAACATTGTGGCTTAATGGACGCAGGTATGCGGTGTCAATTTTAGCTGTACTATTAGCGTGGAATTTCTGGTGGACGGCTCCATTTATGGCTGGTTTTATTGCGTGGTTACATATATCAGGTATAGCAATGCCATTATTATTCTTATGGACTCCATTTTGGATGTGTGTTCCTTTGGTAAGTGGATTATTCATATTTTTAAACAGAAATCATATATGGAACAAAATAAAAGGAAGAAAAAAGGATTTTATATCTTCGAATGAAAATCATAAAATAACTTGGAAAAAAGGAATCTTATATATTAAGTCAATAGGGTTTAACTTCTTTAACTGCATCTTACCGTTAAAACCGTCAATGTATCATTTATTCTTAGAAGACTTTGGTCATACAGAAGACGCAAATAAAAAAGGTTATTCAATTAACTTTGAATTCTTAAAAGGTTTGATAGCTTTAGGAATACTTTGTTATTTATTCACCACACCATACGCTTTCTGGTCATTTTGGTTCTTAATATTTATCTCTCAATGGTGTAATATTTATCAAGTGACAATGAATTCCGCTGATAGATATTGTTCGTTAGCTAATATTGGATTAATGATTATTTTGGCTGGACATATTCAAATGTTGCCAAATCCATATTCATATATAATCGGCTCATCATTAGCAGTTCTTTACATTATGAAATATATCCCGTTATTCAGAGCTTATATTAATATTGATCATTATTATAAATATCATATTAATTTGACACCTGATGCCGCAAATCCAATATTTTTTTACTCAAAAGAATTTATAGCTAGAAAAGATTTTCATTCAGCTTTTGCTATTGTTAAAGATGGATTAAAATACAAACCACATAATATTAAACTCATTCTTTCTTTTATTGAATGTATGATTTTCATGGGTAAGATAGAACAAGCCTTACGAGGGATAGATTATGCAGAGAAATTTATTCCAATCGGTGAAGAAGAAGACTGTAAGAATTTATTTGAAGCAATTCGCCGCCAACATTGGAAAACTTATATGAAATTACAGGGAAAGACACCTGATGGAAAGAATATTATTCATAACAACGGAAAACCTTTTCGCAAATAAAACAGGAGAATATAATGAAAGAAGAAACAATTAATGAAGTAATTAAAATATTAGAAAGTGATGAAACGATACCTATTGGATTTGGTTTGTATTTGCAAAAAACTACAAAAGATGGGCAACCATATACAACAGGAAATATTAAAGTTTCTAAAAACTTTTTTTAAACTATGAGTTTAAATCCAAAACAAGAACGCTTTCAAAATGCTTTTAGATCAGGAAAATTCACTTATTTATGTGCCGCTGGTACAACAGGATCAGGGAAAAGTGTCATAACTATCGGGATAATACACCTTCTTTGTTGTAGTGTTCCCGGCGTTCGTTTCTTCATAGGTCGCAAATCAGAAAAAAACCTCAAACAAACAACAATCCCATCTTATAACGAAATAAAACGTAAATCTATGTCAATGGATCAGTCTGTTGTTGTTGATATGGTTGCGAAATATCAAAATGGAAGTGAAATTGTATTCATTTGGTGTGACAAAACAAAAGATCCTGATTTAAACAATATCAGAGGGCTTGAGGTTAATGGAGGTTTATTCGAAGAAGCAAATCAGATAGATAAATCATATTTTGAATTAGCAAAGACAAGAATAGGACGCTGGCGACCTGAATTATGCAAATCCTTTATTATGCTTAACCTCAATCCTTCGATGGGATGGGTTAAAGAAGAATTTTATGACAATTGGGTTGATGATAAATTACCAGAAAGATATTATTTTGAACAATTTGATATTCAAGATGCTGAAGAATTGTCTGGTAAAGATTATGTTGAAACTTTACATACATTAGCAAAACCAGAATGGGAAAGATTTGTTAATAATAAATGGAATTATTCTGAAATACCTAATCAATTAATCTCTTATGAGTGGTATAAAAACTGCAAAAGAGAAAGTGATCCAATTATATCACCTACAGAATACGCTTCTGGATCAACTGATCCTGCTTGGGAAGGTGATGATGATACTGTTATAGCGAGAATGCACGGTAATCATATAGGGTGGTGGCAATCTTATCCTAAACAAGACCCAGATGATACTGGTGATTTATCGGTTCAAATCGCAAAAACATATAATATACCTGCTAAACAATGGATTGTTGATCCTGTAGGGTTGGGTTCGGCAACTGTTTTGAGAATGAGGAAACAATATAATTATTATCCAGACTTATTTTATGCTGGCGAAGAATCAACTGATATGCACGGAACAATGCCTTGTTTTAACAAACGTTCAGAGGCTTTATGGTTATTTAGAGAGGCTTTACGAGAAGAAGAAATAACTTTTACACACACACCAGAATTTCAGAAAGAATGTCTTGCACCTACTTATGATATTGATGAGAAGAAAATACGGGTTATATCAAAGAAACTTATCAAAAAAATAATCCATAAATCACCGGGAATGCTGGACAATGCAATGATGTTAATTCATAAATACAAAACGGAAAACAATGATCTTATGAAAGAATTAACAGAACGACAAATAGCAATAACTAAACCATCATTTATGACAAGAGCCGCTACAGATAGGTTAAGAGCAAAGAGAGCATCGAGGATAAATGAATAATTATTTAAAAACATATTGCAAAAATATTCTTTTTTTATAATACTAAATAAAGTAAATAAATTTTTACAAAGATTGAGAAAAAAATGGCAATTCAAAGAAGTCGAATTGGTGACGTTGGTCAAAACGAATATGCTTTGAACACGAATAGAAGTGTCGAATATTTAGAAGAATTACAAGGACGACAAGGCTCAATAAATTATAGACGAATGTCAAAAGGTGATCCTATTATCGGGATGATATTAAGATCACATAAAAATCCTATCCGATCAGCGTCGTGGAATATTCCTTATCCATCAGATGCAACAGATCAAGAAAAATTTGCAATTGATTTAATAAAAGACTGTTTGTTCGGTGAATCAGGAACAAACTTTGATTGTTTTCTTGGCAAGATTTTATCTTGTCTTGAGTATGGATTTTCTGTTTTTGAACAGTATTACAAAGCTGAAAAAAAAGATGGAAATATCTATTTAATGCCTGTAATAGAACAAAGAATGCAAACTTCAATTGAAGATATTTTTCCAGATAAGGAAATAATCCGTCAAATAACAATCACTAAAGGTGTTGTTAATATTTCATTCCAGAATTTAATTTTCTTTACGCTTAATCAATCAGGTGAAGATATGCGTGGAGAATCTATCCTGAGAAATGCATACAAAACATATAAAGATAAAAAATCTTATCAAGAATGGCTTGGAATTGGTATTCAAAGAAGTGTTTCTGGTATTCCTTCAATGAAGATACCAAAAGGTGTTAGTGTCGATAGTCCAGAATACACCGCTGTTGAATTATTGTTAAAAACAATATGTGAACATGAAAACGCTTATATGATAACCCAAGAAGGATATGATTTTACTGTTCATGAATCAAAATTTAATGCTGATCCTGTTCAGAAAGCAATCGATTCTTGTGATTCAGCTATGGCATTATCGGTATTAGCACAATTCATGTTATTAGGTCAACAGGGAAATACAGGAGCATTTGCATTATCTCGTGATCAAAGTGATTTTTTTCTAGAGGGATTACAATATATTGTTAATGTCATCGCAGGTGTTTTAAATGACAAAATAATTAGACCATTCATTAAAATAAACTTTGGTGAAACAATTGATCCTTCTCGTGTTGTTTTAGACGGAACAAATTTAAATAAAAAAGCCGGTATTGAATTAGCTGATGTTTTAACAAAATTATCAAGTGCAGGGTTTATTAAATCAACAGTCAATGATGAAATTCAATTGAGATCAGGATTAGAGCTTCCTGAATTAACAGAGGAAGAAATTAAAGAAAGAAATATAAAGATTAATGAACCTAGTGAAAAAACTAATATTTTCAATCCAGTAAAATTTTCTGAAAAAACAAAGAATGAAAGAGCACAATATATTGATAATTCCGAAAAGGAAATGTCAGATTTTATGAAAGCATCTTTATTAACCATCAAAGATAAAATGATGGCAGATATTGAAAGAGTCTTAAAACAAGGAACAATTGAAATAAGAGGATTAAAAACAATTGAAGTTTCCTCAGCAAAATATCTAAAAGGTTTAAACATGAAACTTGCAGGAATAGCGCAAGAATCATATATGAGAGCAAGAAAGTCTGCTAAGACAAATAAAATAAAATTTGCGGATATTAATCCAAAAGAAATCGTCGATAAAACACTTCAAGCGTTTGTATTGAATCAAGCACAAAGTATAAGTGACAAACAAACATCTGCAATGCTTAACAGAGCAATTTTAACATCTTCAAATAGCGTTTTAAAAGGAATGAGCATTTCCCAAGCTATTTCAAACACAAGCAAAGCAGTTGATGATTATATTGATGGTTCTGCTGTCATGGTTGATGGGAGCTTAATCGTTGTAGGAACGGCAAATTTTGGAGAAATGCGTTTTTATAAAGAAATTGAAGAACAAATCTGGGGATATGAATTTGTTGCCATAGATGATGATAAAACAACTGAAATATGTAGTTGGTATAATGGTAAAAGATTCTCTGTCAATAGTACAGAACTCACAGAAGCCGTTCCACCAAAACACCCAAATTGTCGATCATATTTAAATCCTATTTATAAATCAGAACAAAAACCAGAAATTGATGATGTAATACCTCCACCTTCAATTAGAAAACAGAGTTGGAATTTATAATGGCAATAATTAGATGTAAACATTGTGAGTCATTATTTAAAGTTAGAAAGCCAAGAGTTTGGAAAAAAAATGGAGAAATCAGAGAAGTTAAATTTTGTTCAAGAGAATGCTCATCATTAAATCATAAAGGTAGCAAATTAGAAAAAAGAGCAAAAGAAATTACTTATAAGTGTCCTAATTGTTTGAATAATTTTTCAATGAATGAATCACAATTTAGGTTTCAAAAAATAAAATGTTGTAGCATAAAATGCGCCGCTGAATATAAAAAGAATAGATTTGCGGTAAAAAGAGGGAATTGTGAAAGTTGTGGAAAGAAATTAGAATCTGAGCAAAGAAGATTTTGTTCAATGATGTGTATGAGAAAAAGAAAAATTGTTGTTTGTGAAAAATGTGAAATAAAATTTGAATCAAGAATATCTGATGATGATAGAAGATTTTGTTCAAACGCTTGTTACAAGTCATCAAACAATGAAACAGGAATTGAACGTAAAATAAGAAAATATTTAGAAAAACAAGGAGTATTTTTTAAAACGCAAGTTGCTTTTGAACGTTATGTTGTTGACTTTTTATTACCTGATCATGGATTAGTTATAGAGGCAGATGGTGAATATTGGCATTCAAAGGAATCTGTTAAGAAGCGTGATAGGATAAGGGATAAAAAATTAATTGCATTAGGATTTGATGTTGTAAGATTAAAAGAAAAAGATATTAATTCTGGTGAATTTATAAAAAATATTACTGAGATATTATCAGTACAAACAGGAAAGACAATATTTTAATGGTAAAAAATGATTTGAATGAACAGGAACGTTCAGAGCATTGGTCAGGTTTAAGGAATAAAATTGTAAGATATTATTTTTACACTCAAAGAGGTTTGGCTCTTTTAAATGAATTTAGATATTTAATTATGGCTATTTTAGCTGTATATGCATTGCTGGGAATGAAGAATCCATTTGTTATGTTATTAATGTTTGTTATTGCTGTACCAATTTTAATTGTTTTAGGTTGGATTTTTACTTTTAAAATGGCTAAAACAATGGAATTTCTAAATATTAAATTCTCAACTCATTACAGTAAGTTGAATATGGATTATCAAGAAAGACAAACTAAAGCTCTTGAATCTTTAAATGAAAAAATAAAATGAATAGAGATCATCGTTGTAAGAATTGTAGAAAGTTATTGTTTAAATATAAAAATAATGCAAGAATTAATATTGAAATTAAATGTCCTCGTTGTGGAATAATAAATGAAGTTAAATTTGAAGGAAACGAAGACGATTTAAAAGCTTAAAATATAAAGAGGGACATTGAACCCCGTTAGGAATCCATTAAATTGGGTTTTAAACGGGGTTTTTTTATTTAACGGAGGAAATATGGATAGACAAATTTTTCTTTTTTCTATGATTGATACATATTCAGCGGAATTAATTATTCGTAAACTTTTGGAATTTGATCGACAGTCAGAAGAAGAAATAACAATGTTTATTAATTCACCTGGTGGTTCTGTTATCCAAATGTTGGCAATAATTGATGCTATGAATATAGTAAAATCACCCATCAGAACAGTTGTCGTCGGCATTGCCGCTTCTGCCGCTTCTGTTATCGCTATGTGTGGGGATAAAAGATTTATTTCTAAGACAGGTCAATTCATGCTTCATCAAGCAAGTGGAGTTTCTTGTGGTGAAGTATCTGATATGAAAGATAAAGTAGCACAAGCCGAAAAACTTCAAAACATGATGTTTGAAATCATTGCTAATAAATCAGGAAAAACAAAACAGTTTATTGAAGAATTAATAGACAGAAAAGATAAGTATTTTGATGCAAGAGAATCTGTTTCAATGGGATTTATTGATTCAATCATTCAAGATGGGGAAGCTCAAGTTTTAAAATTTTCAGAAGGAATTAATGTTGAAGGTTATGAAATAAAATCTTCAAAGAATCCAGAGATTCAATTATTACGTGAAGGTAAATATTCTCATCCAATTTATGGTGAGATGATAATTTCAAGCAAACATCTTGAATTACTTAAAAATAATTTTGACTCAAATGTGCGTGGTTTTGATTTATCAATAGATTACACACATGAGAATGAAACAGGTGAATCACCTGCTGCTTTTTGGATAAAGTCGCTTGAGATAAAAGACAATGCGGATGGTAATGGAAAGGGATTGTTTGCAAGAGGTGAATTTACTCCAAAGGGCGAAAAACTCGTTTCCGAGAAGGAGTATAAATACTCAAGTGCAGACTTTGTTATTGATTATGTCGACCAAAGTGGGAAGCATCACCCCTACGTCTTACGAGGTGGAACATTAACCAATAGACCTTTTATTAAAAACATGAATCCGATTAAATTGTCCGAAGAAACAAAATCAATTAAAAAGGAGAAAATAGTAATGACATTAGAACAATTACAATCTGCTTTAAAAGAGCAGGGCGTTGATGTTTTGGCGATTACCACTGAACGAGATTCTTTGAAATCACGAATTAGTGAATTAGAGTCTAAAATTTCAGAATTAAACGCTTTGCCAGTAGAAAAAGAAGAAGAAATTAAAGCATTAAAAGATCAATTGCAATCAGCAAATCAAAAAATTGTTGATAGTGAAAAATTGACAGCTTTCAATGATTTAGTTTCTCAAGGAAAAGTTGTTCCTGCTCAAAAAGAACAAATCATGGAAGCATTTAACAGTGCTGAATCGATTAAATCTTTTTATGCAAAAGCACCGTCTGTTGTCAATATGAAAAAAATTGGTGATGGACATGAAGATTCAGAAGAATTTTCTAAAGAAGAACAAGCTTTGATTGATTGTGGTGAATATACCAAAGAACAAATCATTGAAGGTCGTTCTCCTGCGAAGAAAAAATAAACAATAAATTATAAGGGAGGCTAATGAAATGGCTTTATCTGCAAATAAATTAATCGAAAAAAAAGCACAACCTGTGATTACAAAATTAAAAGTCGTTGATGGTGCTATTCATATTTATAAAGGTGCTCATTTAGCATATGAGGCTGGAAATATTGGATATGTTGAATTAGCTACAGATACAAAAACAGGATCTAATTATCCTGAATATGCTGGAATCGCTCTTGATGAGTTAAATGTTTCTGCTGCTGATAATGATGCGGACGGAACATATGAAATTGAAGTTTTAACTCGTGGTTGTGGTCAATGGGTGTTAGCTGATATTACAAGCAACATTACAATCGCAAATGAAGGTGATCCTGTTTATATGGATACAGATGATAAAGTAGATTTATCTTCTGGTGTAGTACATAGTGTAACAAATGGGCTTGTTGGTATTATCCGACAATTCGTTAGTACAAACAAAGCATGGGTTCAATTAACACAACATCCAGTATTATAAAAATTAAGCCGTAAGGCATAAACGGAGGATAAAAAAATGACAGTTAAAGATTTATTGGCATTGTTCAACATTGCGGCAAAGACAGATTTTAATCGGTCTTACCAAAGCGTTGAGCCACAAATCAAAGGTTTAATGTATGAATACCCATCTGGACCAGTAGAAACAATGAATTTTCCGTTCTTTGGTTTCCTAAAAGGAATGGAAGAATTTACTGGAACACGAACTCACCAAAGTTTTCCAGAAGGCTATAAATTCACCATTACAAATAAAGAATGGGACATGGGTCTTCAGATTCGTGTTGCTGATATGGAGCGTGCGGCTAACGTTGGGAATATTTCTGGTTTGCAGATTTACAAACAACGAATTGCTGAAATGCCTCAAATTGCGGCAGATCATCCATTTGAGTTAGCGTTAGATATGTTAGAAGCTGGTGATGCATCTACATATGGAACGACTTTTGATGCTCAAAACATGTTCGATACAACTCATGATTACGGAACTGCGGCAGGTACTCAAAGCAATATTATTACATCTGGTTCAGGAACTAGTGTTGCTAACTTGATTACCGATTTAACAGCGGCAATTACTCGTATGAATGGTTTTTATTATATTCAGGCAGAAAATGGAAATACTACAAACAGCAAACGACGCAAATTGAATAAGAAAATGAAATTGCTTGTTGTTTGTCCTGATGAATTGTATGGTTCGTTTGAACAAGTGCGAACTCAACGTATTCTAGCTTCAGGCGAAGAAAACCCAATGATGGGGCGTTTTGAACTTGTTTCACGTCCTATGACAGATGCTAACGATTGGTATTTAATCAACATTGATATGTCTGATAATTTAGGGGCATTCTTGTTACAAATGGAAAAACCTGCCGAATTGGAAATGCCAACAATGCAGGATGAAAGTTACAAAAATAACAAACGTTTCCAATATGGGGCTTATGCACGTTATAACGTTGCGTATGGAGCATGGTGGAAAGCTGTTATGATTCAAAATTCATAGTTACTAATTAATGGAGGTGGGTTATTCCCACCTCCTTTTTAAACAGGAGAAAGATATGTTACTTAAATTAAACCAACCTTTAAAATTTATTCTCAAACCAAACTTAACTGAATTTGAAGTTGTTTCTCAAAATGGAGTTTTTATTATTAAAACGAAAGATTTTAAACAAATTTTAAAAACAGCAGAATATCAAGAAATTAAATCTTTATATGATTCATTACAACAAAAAACTGTTTCAAATTTAAAAGAAGATTCAGAAGAAACTGAAGAAGAAGAAACTGAAGAAGAAGATTCAGAAGAAACTCCAAAAAGACGTGGAAGACGTCCTAAATTATAAAAAAGGGGAATTATGTCTTATTGTACCGTTCAAGATTTAGAAACATATTTTCTTGGGAAGTCTTTCAAGTGTGGCGATTATCTCAATAACGGTGTCGCTAAAGGATTTATTTTAGAAGAAGCCGCCGTCATTAATAGCATACTAAAAACACGTTACACCATTCCTATTACAGATACTGATGATTTATTTCTTCTTAAAATGATTAATGAGAAATTAGTTGTTGGAACTATCGATGATATTTTCAGAGAAAAAACAGAAGATGGCACATTTGAACGTGGTAGAAATACAAGAAAAGAGGCTATGGACTTATTAAAACAAATAAAAGATGGTGAAATCCTTCTTAATAGTACCAGCAGATCATCTGTCATAAAGTTTAATACAGTCACTTCTGACGGTGTAAATGTAGAGAAAAAATTCAAAGATTCAAACATAACAAAGTATTGATTATGAGTTTTAGTATAAAAATAACACCTGAATCTCAACGTAAAATTGATTCTCTCGCCAAAATGGGAAAGATTGATTTAAGGGCTATTTTTAATGTAATAGGAATTGGTTATCGTAAAGAAGTATCTTTAATTTTTGACAAAAAACAAGCAAGAGGTGTTGGGTTAAGATGGGCTCCTCTATCTCCAAAATATGCTGAAAGAAAGGCAATAGAATATCCCGGTGCTCCTTTATTAGTTAGAACAGGAAGATTAAAAGACTCAATAACAAAAAAAGGTGCATTAGGTGGAATTAATATCATTAATAAAACACAAGCTGTATTTGGTACAACGGTACCATATGGTATTTATCACGATAAAGGTGGGAAAAAGATACCTAAAAGAAATTTCAGTGATGTTAGCGAAAGAAGAAAGCAAATATGGATAGATCAAATTGAGAACGATATAATTCGTTCTTTTAATTTATCTGGCATCAGCGTCGAGAAAGGTTTTATCAGTGGCTAAAATTTACGATGAAGAAGATTTATTAATATCAGTAAAAGATTATGTCAAATCAAATTTGAACACTGAAATAGCTTTGATTAATACAGAAAAAGACGACGATTATTCAATTGATACCATTACGGCTGATGATACTAGATACGTTATAGCAGGGGAATTGTTAGATTTACCAAATCATGCTTTCGTAAATTTTTCTTTTGAAGGTGATATAGAAACAGTAAATAATTACGATGATATAAAGTCAAATGTGAATATGTTAATTGAAGTTGCTTTTGATGATCCAAAAAAAGCAGGAACATATTATAAATCACTTCGATATATGAGATCGGTTTATCAAACAATATTAAAATATGAAGCGTCGGTACTAGAAATCGGCGGTTTAACAATAACTAAAGTGATTCCGATGGTTATTACGACAAGAGGTAGAAATCTTGTTGTATCAGGGGTGGGAATATCGGTTTCATTAGGTTAAAAACAGGGAGGAAACATGGTAAGAAGAAATGATATTCCAAAAGAGGATTTGGATTTAATTAACAAATCTTTTGAGTCTGAAAAATCGGATGTGATTGATGTAAATGTTCACGGACGTATTGTTAAGGCTGAAAAAAAAGTTGTTAATGAAACTAAAATCCGATTGGAAAATTATTCAGGTCGTATTTTACGTCATCAAAAAGCTATCTGTATTAATGGTAGGGGTACTATTGTTATTGGAGTTAAAGGTGATGAATATGACAAAATTTCAGATGAAAATAAAAAACTTGTGAAATGGTTTGAAAGTGATTTTGAACCTATTACATAAACGGAGGTAAAAAAATGTCGATTGAAAAAGTAAGAGATTTTTTTGGGGTTAAGTATTTAATTCCTTACAATCTCACGACAAAAAAACCACTTTGTGTTTTGCGAGCCATTGGTGAGATTACTTATGAAAATGCCATTGATGCTGTTCGTTTACTCGGTGGTCATACAGAAGCACCATATGATGTTGAATATGGTCAACCTGAACCTGCAATGACAGGTACTGTTAGAGAATATCCTCCTGAATTGTTTCAAATTCTTGAGACAACAACGGTAACGGAAAATTCAGCAGAGGCATCTGGTGCAATTGCTACAAGCCCAACAAATGCTCAAGGTACAAGCGTTTTTAATGCAACAAACGGTATTCAGGCAGTAGAAATTACAACGGCAGCCGATCTTGTATTTGGCGAATATGTTTTTGTTGCTACTGGTACTCAAACATTGGATTTGCATATTAATGGTTTATCTGATTCATTTTTGGATATTGATGCAACAGTTGTCGAGGGCATATCTACAACAACAGCAGGAAGCGTTGCAGTTGCTGGTGTTGGTGTGACTTTAACAGTTGTTGGAACGCCAAATTACACTACTGGTGATACTTTCAGTTGTGATGTTCGTCCTATTAATACAGGTTCGACAGAAATTCTTGTGGGTGCTGGTACAGCTCCTTCAAATTTTGGCGTTCGTTGTATTTTCCCACGAAAGTCAGATGGTGTTTTACATTACATTGATATTTTCAATGTTGCTGGTCGTGGGATGCCCTGGAATGGTGTATCAAGAGAATTTTCAGAATTTGAAATTAACTGGTCACCTCTTGCACGTTCTTCTGATGGAGCAGTTTATCAAGTTGTACGAGTTCTTGGTTCTTAAAACAGGAAAACCAATTAACGATGAGGAAAAAAGCGTCTGTTTTTCCTGTCAGACGCTCCTCATCACCAAAACAGGAGAAAGAAATGGAAACTAAAAAAGCCATTATTAATATTTTAGATAAACAATACGAATTAAAATTTACTATTGGCTTTTGGAAAAAAATTAAAGAAGTTTGTGAAGTTACTTCAGCTAATATGCAACAAAAACTTGAAGAAGATTTTGGAAATGTATGTTCACAAATTATTTATTATGGTTGTTATTACGCAAATAAAGAAAATTGTCCGACTCTTGAAGATATTGAGAATAATTTAGATCGTTCTGTGTGTGACGCAATTGAGCAGGCTTTAATTAATGGAATGACAAAAGCAGAAAGACAATTGGTAGAAATCGCTCAAAAGCGTAGAGATAAACAAGTTCAAGAATTAATAGACGAAGATAATGTGAAAGAAGATCCATCTGAAAAAAAGTAACAATCGAGGAATACTTATTTGATATATATGCCACACTTAAATTTTATGGTCATTTCTCGATTGAAGAATTAAATTTTATAACGTGGCTTGAAGCAGAAGAATTTTATGCATTTTATAATAAAAATGAGGCAGAAAAGATTGATCAGATATTTAAAATATTTTCAATAAGGAACTTGGAAACAACACGACTAGCAATGCATGGAAAAGATGTGTCAATTAATAAATATGCAAGAAATATTGTTAAATCAAATGTTATTGACAAAGAAAACAATCTTGAAGATAGATTCAAAGGGGTAGACTTTGGCAAATAAGATTGAATTTAAAATATTAGGTGATGTAAAAGATTTGGAAAAAAATCTTTCTTCTGCTTCTGGAAAATTGAAAAGTTTCGGTAAGGGCATGACTACATTTGTAACCTTACCAGTTTTAGCGGCAGGAGCTTCATTTATTAAACTTGCATCCGATGCAGAAGAAACAGAAAATAAGTTTAAAGTTGTTTTTAATTCAATAGAAAAAGAAGCAAAAAGTTGGGCTCAATCTTTTTCTCAATCTGTAGGTAGATCAACCGAAGATATTCAGCGTTTCTCTTCTGGTTTAGGAGATGTATTAAAGCCATTGGGTTTTACGACAGAAGAGGCTTTTAAATTATCTTCTAGCATGACTCAACTTGCTTTAGATGTCGCAAGTTTTAATAATCGTCAAGATGCTGATGTTATTAGAGCTTTTACTTCCGCATTAACTGGTGAAAGAGAAAGTTTAAAAACTTTAGGTATTGTGATAAATGAAGCAGATGTTAAACAAGAAGCATATAGGTCTGGGATTGCTCGTGTTGGTGAAGAATTAACAAAAACACAAAAAGCACAAGCTACTGTTAATTTATTATATGCAAATACTAAAGATGCTCAAGGTGATTTATTAAGAACACAAGACAGTTTTGCTAATCAACTAAAAAGATTACAATCATCATTTAAAAATTTAGGTGTTAGTTTAGGTCAAATATTATTACCAGCGGCAACTGAATTTTTAGTGAAAACTACTTCATTGATTAATAAATTCAATGCTTTAGATGTTTCAACTCAAAAAATAATTTTAGGCATTGCTGGATTTGCCGCAATTATCGGACCGACATTAGTTGTATTATCCGTTTTAATTGGGTCTGTTGGTACCCTCTCGGCAACTGCTCTTGCATTAGGAACAAATCTTGGTCTTATTACATCAATCTTGACTTCATTACCTGCAATAGGTGCAGCGGCATTTGCAGGATGGAATATTGGTAAAGTTATTGGCGAACTTGAACAAGTTAGAAATTTATTTGATGATATTTTCGGAGTCAAAGAAGCTGAAAAATTTCTAGCTTTAGAAGAAGAAAGAAATCGATTAGCGGTGGAACGAGCAAAAGCATTTAGAAGTGAAAATGCAGAAAAAATAAAAGGTTTAGAAGAAGAAAAGATTGCAGAAGCAGAAGCTATAGCAAATAAAATATCATTAGAAAAAGAAAAAACAGATTTTTTAAATAATAATGAAAAAGAACTTTTGGAATTATCTAAAATTAGAAATCAACAAGAATTAGATTCTTTGATTGAAAAATATAATTTAGAACGTGAAGCACAATTAAATCATTTAGCATTAAAACAACAAATCTTAAACGAGGCAAATTTATTAAATTTGGAAAAAGAAGAACAATTTGAACAGCAAAAAAAAGAAATTAATGATAAATATAACGCTCTTGAAGAAACAGCAAGAAATGCACAAATAACAAAATTGTCAAAATTAGAACAAAAAGGTGCAGAAATAGCTAAAAGAGTTAATGATGATAAAGTTGCTTCTTTAGCATCTACATTGCAACAAGCCGCTCAATTAAATAGTAAATTTGCCAAAGCATACAAAGCTGTTGCTATTGGTGAGGCGATTATGTCAACTGCGGCTGGTGTTGCAAATGCACTTCGATCTGCACCTTATCCAATAAACCTTGTAAATGCCGCGATAGTAGGTGCATCTGGTGCTGTACAAATAGCCACAATAGCACAACAATCTTTCGCCGTTGGCACACCATCAATCCCTAATGATATGATTGCAAATGTTCACAAAGGCGAAATGATTATTCCAGAAACTTTTTCTGATGCAATTCGTTCTGGTGATTTGTCATTGTCTGGTGGAGGGACTTCAGGAGGGAATGGTGGAATTTCGTTTGATTTTACAGGAGCGTCCTTTAACGGTGTTACAGAAGAATTTGTAAGTGAAATTTTTACAAAAGCAGGCGAAAAAATACAAAATAGGACATTGGCTCCGTTGCCAGTGTAAAAGAAATGGCCAAAGGTTTAAGGTTCTTCGGAACAGATTTTAATGAAAACCAATTTAATGGAACCGCTTCTGCAAGCAGTGCATCTGATAATGCAATTTTTGCTTTTGATGGATTACAGGGAACAAAATGGCTTTCTTCTGGTGAAAATACGGATGGTAACGATGTTTTCGTGGAAATGGATTATGGTTTTGATAGACAAATAGATTCTCTTTTTGTTTACGATCATAATATTGATGATATTGAAGTTCAGTATCATGACGGTTCAAATTGGGTAACGGCAAATACATCAATAGCAACTATTGTTAAAAGTAGTGATTTATTTCATTATTTTGTTAAGTTAAATTCAGCTGTTAATACTCAAAAAGTAAGAGTGGCTGGAAGCAATACAATAACCGCAGATCAAGAAAAATATGTCACTTTATTTCATGCATTTAATGAAATAGGTCAACTTGAATACTTTCCTGATTTTAGTCCTAGAATTTCATCAAAACAAGATTCATTCACACTGACCGACGGTAGAGGATTTGTTATTGAACGAGGAGAACAATTCTCAGCACAAATAAACTTCAAATCTCATGTTAATCAAAATGATATTACGCTTGCAGAAACTTTGATTGATAGGAAATCACCATTTTTTATTTGGGCGAATGCTGGGGATGAATCATTATTCACATATAAATTCAAACCATTTAGGTTTCAGGATATTTTTAAAGTGACAATTGTTGGTTCAAGCTCACCAGAATATACAAGCAACTATTATAAAAGCGGATACAACAACAAAATTAATTTGATTGAGGTTGTTTAATGGCACTAACGTTTAAAGAAATCTGGGAACAATTTTCACACGTTGAATTCGTACGTCGACTTTATTTAAAAAGATTAAAACAAGACGGTACTTATGAAGCTGATTTTATGGAAATATCTCAAGGATTAATGAAGGATGGTTCTGTTCGTTCTTTATCACGTTCTTTGCCTAACTCATCATGGCGATTCGGATATGTAACTGTAAGTAATGTTAATCTGGATATTCTTTCTGCTTTCCAAGAATTTGCCAGCGAAAATGATCCTAACTCATTATTTTTTGGATATGTGCGTAATAAATCAATCATTAAAGTCGTGGATGCATTTATTGATAAATATACCGATCCAGATGCACCTGTAGAGGCTTCTGTAACGACGTTTGAAGGTTTAATAGATTCACGCACTGCCACAACACAACAGGGCTTTGAAACGGTTACTGCGCTTGATTTTCTATCAGTCCTTAATGATATCAACGTTTCAGAAATAACTTTAACTGAAACAACAATGAACGCTTTAATTTATGAAATTATGAATCGGTCTGAATTTACTCAATATTTTAATGTAAGCAATTCAACTGATTATATTAACGCAGGATATAACGCCAGCAGTATTGATACAAGCGTTTACACAGGCTCAATTCTTGAAATGATGCAAGATTTGGCTAAAGGACATTCAATTTTTTATGTAGATCCAACAGATAATTATTTCTATTTCAAACCTGCGGAACCTACATCTGCGGTTCAATATGAATTTTTGGAACAAAATAACCGCAAATTGGATATCTCAAATTACCGCGAAGGTGTTGACCGACAAATAACTAACTGGTATTGGGATGATTCAAGTGTAAGCATATCTTCGGAAGCTTTTCCTGCGCCTGTAACTAAAATTTCAGAAAGCTTCAAAATTGATGGGATAACAAACAACACACAACGTCAAAATTTACTTGATTATTTGGTTACTCGAACACAAGACGCTAAACCTTATTTCAGATTACAGTTGCCTTATTTTCCTGTAATTAAGTTGCTTGATAAAGTTGTAGTTCAGTCTTTTGGTTCTGCGCCTCGTGATGCTGTTCGTTGGGGTATGTTTATTTACACATCTTCGTCGACGACAAATCCAAACACTGCTCCACGTTGGCGTAAACCTGCTGGAATAAGAATATCATCTGATAATTTATGGATGGTTCGAAGTATTCAGCATGATGCAAATTTAAAAACAACTGTTGAATTAGAGAAAATACTTTAGGAGTTTAATATGGCGAAATCAAATCAAATTAAAAAATTAGTTAACGGCGAAATAGCTGACGCTGATGATATTAATGACATCGTTGAATCAGCAGGTAATGAGGGTGGATCAATACCTTATCATCTAGATACAGATGAAAGAGATTCAACGGGTGGTCAGAGTCTTGGTGCTGTTGCTTATCCGTGGGGTTCTTTATATTTAAATCGTGATGCGATTTTAGGTGAGGTTGATCCTGTAAGCAATACATTGGCTAGTAGTGTTACAATAAGTGATCTAAGAAAATTTATTAGCCAGAAGGATACTCCTAATTCCTATTCTGGAGAATCTGGAAAATCAATTATAGTAAATACTGGAGAAACAGGTCTTGAATTTTCAAATATTAGTAGTCTTGTTTTTATATCTAGGACAACATGGTCATCGGCTGGTAATTCTGGAAATATAAGCATTAATGGGGGGAAAAGGTATAAAGTTATTTTGCGTATGTATAGAGGCTCACCTAATACAAATGTTTATATTAGAGTAAATAGTTTGAATTCAAATTATGCATATATATTATCTGGTGAAGATTCTACTGCGGCATACACATTAAAAAGCGCATCAGATTCAACAGGAATAAAACTATCTAATAGTACTGGTAATTTAACTGCGGAGTTTCTTTTAACAACAAGATATTCTGATAATGAAACGATGCAAGTAACGGGGACTTTATGGGATTTCAAAGGTAGTAATTTTGGTACCGCTAATTTTGGAGGATATAGAGTTGTCGGCGCAACAATTACTGATTTTGAAATTGCTACCTCAGGAATTTCTGATGGAGAAGTTTTAGTTTATGAATATGCAGGATTTTAATAAATAATTTTTGATTATTAATTTATGAAAATATATAAATTAGGGTACAATAAATTATGATATTAATCGGAAAACAAACAACATTCACAGGCGCATTTGGAATTTCTCGAACAGGAAAAACTGTAACGGTAGCCGTACTTGATACGTCTGGGAATGTCGTCGGCTCTGGATATACAGCAGGTTCAGTTGTTGAATTATCAGACGGAACATACGGTTGTGCAATTACATTTGATTCGGCATTTACTGGATATGTTCGTTTTTCAAATACTACCGATAGTTTGGAAGTTTATAATCCCGTTACAGTTGTTGAAGATTATACATCTGATATTACAGCAATTAAAAAAGTAGAATTAAACCGTTGGAAGATAGCATCTAATCAATTGACTATTTATGATGATGATGATACGACTCCTTTATATGTGTTTGATTTGAAAAAAGCAGGTGTTGCGAACGGTACAGAACCTGATGAAAGGATTCCTGCATGAGCTTTAACACCATAATTAAAGGATTTAAAAAAGCAAGTCTCATTGTTACAAGAGGATTTGCTCAAGTAAGAATAGAAGGTCTTAAAGTAAATATATGCAGATTGTCGACGACAAATGCAATTAATATGAAAGTTAATGATTTAAGCGTAAACGGAATTTGTAGATTATTTACAGATAACGGTATTAATATGAAGGTATCTGCTTTATGAATTTTATTATTGGAAGTGCAGTTAAAATTCAGTGTGAAATTGATTCCGATCAGGTTGATGATACAACTTTGACTTTAGAAAGTTTGAAAGATCCTGATGGAACTGAATTAGCTAACAGTGATGCAATGCCTTTTGGTTCAGGTGATACTGCTAATATTGGTTCTGTTGTTTGGCAGTCGGTTAGTGGTACAAATCCTATTGGACGTTATACATATATTATTAAAGCGGAAAACATCTCAAATGAAAGTTTTGAAAAAGGATATTTTAACTTGGTTGCGAGGACTTAATGAAGAATCTTTTTTTATTTTTTACAGGATTACTTTTATCAACATCATTGGTTTTTGGACAAGCTGAAATTGTTGCAACCGATGCAGTTGATATTTTATTTTCACCTGCTGGAAGCGTATCTGCAACAGATGTTCAAAATGCAATTGAAGAATTGGATTCTGAAAAAATATCCGTTGAAACTCAAACGTTAGATGATGTGGTTACATTAGGAAATTCAACAGGATTATCAATAACAGCAGGAACATTTGTCAAATCTGGTGGAACATCAAGCGAATTTTTAAAAGCGGATGGTTCTATCGACAATTCAACATACTTAACAGGAAATCAAACGATAACTTTATCGGGTGATGTATCTGGTTCAGGAACAACATCCATCGACGTAACTTTAGATTCCGACGCTGTTAATTCTTTATCAGGCTTCACAGCCGACACAGTCAACTCCGACGTAACTCTTTACAGTGATTATTCTGTTTATAATGTTGGGATTGGGACGGATGATCCAGATTACAAACTGCATGTGTCGGGAGATATTTATACCGACAGTTCGCTGTATGTCGATGATTATATTTACGGCAACACCACCACAGGCCGCCTAGCCTTTGTCGCCAACACCGAAGGCAGCACGGCGGCGGATATGGTCATTGATGCCAACGGGAATGTTGGTATTGGCACATCTTCCCCATCATCAAAATTAGATGTAGAAGGCGATTCTTTGGTAGAATTTGATCTAAATGCTACAGTAGCAGGAATAGGCGGTTGTGACAGTAATACAGGATTTTTGAGCCATTTAGATGGATCTGATGGTGCTACATCGGCAACGGACGAAAACTGTAATGCGTCAGGTGCAAAAACAATAACATTTGTAAGTACGGGTCAGTTAGATACGGCGCAAAAGAAATTTGGTACAGCCTCTTTCGTAGGAGACGGCAATAGCGATTATTTTACCATATCTGACAGCAACGATTTTACTATTGGCGATGGTAATTTTACTATTGATTTTTGGGTACGATTTAATACAGTTCAAACAACAGCTTTCTTTAGTCATTTAACTAATGATTCCACATTTGAAATGGCTCAATACACGTCTGGAGTATTGCAATTTTATTCCGTTCGTTCTGGCGTTGATACAAACATCAGGGGAACATGGACACCATCAGTTGACACGTGGTATCATGTTGCGCTTGTTCGTTCAGCAGCTAATACATATAACTGGTATGTTGATGGAAACGCATTGTCATTAGCGACAAATGATACTGATATCTCTAATCATACTAATTTATCAAGCGTTGTATACGTTGGTCACAGACAAGACAACTCATCGACAGCGTATATTGATGGGTGGATTGATGAATGGAGATTTTCTAATTCAGCTCGCTGGACAACAAATTTCACACCCCCTACAGCACCATACGACGCTGAATCCACAACAACATCCCCTAAAATTGCATTACAAGGAAGCGGTACAGACTTATGGACAATCAAAAACGATGGCGAAAACTCTGATAGATTTGAAATACTAGAAGACGACACAGATGTACGGCTGTCTATTGAAGCAGGTGGCAACGTTGGAATAGCTACAACAGCACCTGGCGCAAAGCTCGACGTCAACGGAGTCGCAAATTTCCGTAATGCTTTACAGGTTGGAGACGCAGGCGATGTATTGTTTGTTGATGATTCTACTGGCAACGTCGGGATTGGGACGACGGAGCCAGGGGCAATTCTGTCTATTTCTAAAGGTGCTAGTGCAGTCCTAACGGAAATGGTTAGGTTTAACCGAGCCGTCGATGGGAATCGTTACAACTCAATTAACAGCTACTCAGATGAAGCTGGAAATGCAAGAATTGATTTTCTTGTTCATGATGGTGTAACAGCAACTTCGCAAGCTGATGTAATGGTTTTAAAAGGAAACGGCAACGTCGGGATTGGGACGACGAATCCTGTTGGTAAATTACAAGTTGATGGGACAACTGGTGCACAGGCTTATTTAGTACGACAAGATGCCACAACGCTGGCTGATGAGTTGTTAGGTAGAATAGTTTTTGATTCTACGGACGATGCGGTCAGTAGCGTTGATGGTTCTGCTGTTATCGCGGGTTTTGCTGGGGCAAATCATGCGGCGGCACAGAAAACTGGTTACCTTACTTTTTCTACAAAAGGTGACGCTGTTGTTGAAAGCGCAGCGGCTACGGAAAGGATGAGAATCACAAGTGGCGGCAACGTCGGGATTGGGACGACGAGTCCAGCTTCTAAACTTGATATAGCAGGGACTTCTCCTGTGTTGCGTATAAGTGATACCACAACAAGTATTTCTTCGGGAGGAACATACGGCGATATTGAGTTCTATAGTTCAGATACAACACAGCAGGGTACTATAGCAAGAATCAGAGCAAAAGGGGTAGATGGTAATTTAGGAGGAGATTCTGATTTGGCATTTTGGACGTTTACAGGTGGTGGTTCCCTTAGTGAAAAAATGCGTATTAGAAGTAACGGTAACGTTGGGATTGGGACTACCTCTCCAGCTTCTAAGTTGGATGTCAATGGAACAGGAACGGAAACTATTTTTACAGTTGGAAGAGATGCAAGAACAAATGGATATTTAGATTTAGGTTTTAGCGGGCAATTAGCTAATTTTAATTCTCTGACTGGGTATACCTTTAGTAGACAGGGTGTTGAAAAAATGGTCATAGATAATAGCGGCAACGTCGGGATTGGGACGACGAGTCCGAGCGCATTGCTAAACATAAAAGCAGGAACTGCTAGCGTTGCCCCATTAAAATTAACGTCTGGAACAAATCTAACCACGCCTGAAAACGGAGCCATAGAATATGACGGATCATCGCTTGATTTTACCATCGCAGGAGTTAGACGATCATTGTCACAGGGAGACGATACTAGAGTATCGGATATCACTGTTGCAAACACGACGACAGAAACAACTGTACACACATCACCTGTAATAGCCGATGAATTTCAAGTCGGAAAAATGTATAAATTGACAGTGTTAGGTAAATATTCCACCGCTAACGCATCTGACACGTTTACGTTACGAGCAAAAATAGGCGGGACAACATTATTAACGACTTTGTTATCTGCTGGCAACGCAACTGATGCGGCGTTGCAAAGCGTTTGGTATTTGACAATAAGAACGTTGGGGGCGACAGGAACTTATTCGGCTTACGTGCATACAGTATTACATAATAACGTAGTGTCAACTACGCCTGTTAGTGGAACAGTAGACACAACATCAGCGGAAGATTTGACCCTAACTCTACAGTGGAGTGCCGCTGATGCTGGAAATACAGCAACAATTATGCAAAGTGTTTTGGAAGTAATTAATTAAAAAGGAGAAAAAAAATGATCAAATTATTAGTCTTGTTATTGTTAATGTCAGGAATTGCTAACGCTCAGGAAATTGTGAAAATTGACGCCACTCAATTTGCTGTTAAAAAGATCGTTCCGTCTACTGATACAACAGTTATCTACGACATTAATGCGTTATATGCACAAAAAGAATCAATTACAAAACAAAAAGAAGAGTACGTTGCGCAAAGGGACAAAGAATTGGCTGAGGTAGATGAATTAATTCTAAAGGCAAAAGAGGCTGGTGTTGAAAAATTACAATAGGGGGAATGATGAAAACAATATTTAGAAATCAATTAATCTTATCTTTTTTACTTTTTGCGTCGGTTTCTAAAGCCGAAGTGATTGAGGTCGAAGGGCAGGCGTATAAATTAGAACCAGTAACGTGCAACACAGGGGCAATTAACAAAGCGCAAGAACGTGCAGATAGATATTTAGCTCAAGTTGAAAAATTGCAATCGCAATGCATCGTTGAGCCAGACCAAAAATTTGAGCGCAAAGAAGGTAAACTAGAGTTTAAATCGGAAAAAATAATCGTTGATGAATCCATTTATTGATAGGAGTAGACATGAGTGATCAGGAGCGTGCCGATATATCAGATCGGTTAATCAGGATAGAAACGCTCATCGAAACAGGGAATAAATCCCTAGACGAGTATAAAACAAATATGGCTGTTTCATATGCCCGTACGGATGCCAAAGCCGATAAAGCGCACAGTCGCATCGATGCTCTAGCGGCAGATCAGACACGCATGTTTGGGATTGGCGCTGGAATTTTATGTGTCACCGCTGTTGTTGCGATGATACTAAAATTAACAGGGAAGATATGAACGAAAACATGCACACGCTGATCAATAAATGCGCTGTGGTAAAAGTTTTTGTCAGGACAATAGAAAAAGACGGCGTGAAAAAAGAGAATCAATGTTATTTGAATTTGTTGAAAAAAGGGATGGCAGATGTTGAATACGCTATTAACCGATTGGCAGAAAGAGAGTTGCAATGAATGAGTGGATTATGATTAGTGTAATGATTCTATCGGGCGGTCTTTGGGCGGCAGGTGGAACTCATATCCCAAACATCGGCGGTCAAAAATGGTTACGACGATATTTACTACCTGTTATTTTAGCAGTAATTGCCGCTCTACACGGCGGTACGTGGTGGACAGCCCTAGCGTTTTGCATATTGTCAATCGGGGCTTACAGCATGGGTTACGGCGAGACCAAACCCTACT
>Ga0210043_1000718_pt1 | contig 34141 bp, 30 predicted proteins | sample CryGeymet201501t_FD_183990 | JGI IMG/M metagenome (GOLD analysis project Ga0210043, IMG submission 183990) | Groundwater microbial communities from Crystal Geyser aquifers in Utah, USA - Crystal Geyser metaG 2015-01t (SPAdes) (version 2) | ecosystem: Environmental > Aquatic > Deep subsurface >... | reverse complement strand
AAAATCGAAAAACACCGGAGAACGGTACTCATCTGGAAAAACACACGGGCAAAACAAAAATTAAAACGATCAATTCCACGAACGAGTCATTGCCGATCAATATCACTCAGACTTTTGCAAGTGGCTCATCTGTTATATAGATACCATCTCGAGCAACAGCCGCATGCAAGCCGTCATGCAGCAGGAAACCATGCAGATGAGCCAGCAGGCTCAAATTATCCATCAGGTTTTTGACTCGGTCGTCGCTGATATGGTCATTCTCTCCAGACACAGCGAGTTCAATGTCATGCAGAGCGACGGCATCGACTCTGTCTCGCAATCACACCTGCAGGCGCTGGCAAAAGAATTTCAGCAGTTTCATATGCACAAACCACATTATGACGAGGTGCGCCTGATCGACCCATCGGGCATGGAGCGCATCCGCACCGATTACGACCACCGCACAGAGCTTGCCCGCATCTCGCCACCAAGCCATCTGCGCAACGTCAGCTCCCTGCAGGACTTCCTGCAAACGATGCGACTGGGCCGGCGGCAGATTCACGTCACCCTGATCGAAAAATCGGCCAACGCCACCAGCCAGAGGCCCAATCCGTCACTGCAATTCAGCATCCCGCTTTTCGGCAGCGACGGCACCACCTTCGGCATGATTGCACTGAAGTATAATTTAAGCTTCCTGCTTGAGCGCATCAATCAGGTCGGCTTCACCACTGATGCGACCCGACTGCTGTCGGTGAACATGGGCGAGTACTGGCTAAAATCCCCCGGACCGGGCAAGCCCTGGCAGCTGGTCAGGGACAATCAGGCCGACCTCAAACACCCGGGTGAATTCAAACGCCTGATGCAGCGCATCAGCAGCGCCTCTTCCGGCCAGTTTGAATCGATCAATGGACTTTACAGCTTCACTCGCATCAACCCGCTTGAACCGATTAAAGGCCAGCTGGAGAACAACACGCCGCGGGAGCTGCTCTACACCACGGTGCCAGTGGATTTCCACTGGACCCTTGTCTCTCTCTACCCTTCCGCCCACCTGGCCAACATCCTGCACCCCTCCGGGTCGCTGATCACAATAACCACGATGATACTGCTCTGCATATGGGCTTATATTTCGTTCCTGCTGGCACGCTACCAGCATGGCCGACAGCTTGCGCTGGAAGCACTCGAGGAAAACCAGGCAAAACTCAGCAACATCTTTGACTCAGCCTTTAATGGCATCATCACCATCAACGAATACGGCTTCATTGATTCATTCAATCCGGCTGCCGCGCACATCTTCGGTTATGCTGCCGATGAGATCATCGGCAACAATGTCTCCATGCTGATCCCATCACCCCACCGTGAGTCGCATGATCAATACCTGCGGCGCTATATCACCAGCGGCGAGTCCAGAGTTGTCGGCACACCGCGCGAAGTGGAGGGACTGCGCAAGAGTGGTGAGCTGTTTCCTGTGGAGCTATGTGTCACCGCCAGACAGGTCGGCACCCACTGGCTGTTTGTTGGCATGATCCAGGACATCAGTGAACGCAAGGCCATGCAGGAGAAGCTGCACGCCATGGCCACCCGCGATGGACTCACCGGTATTTACAACCGGGCCGCATTCAATGAACGACTCAGTAGAGAGTTCAAACGCGCGCGGCGCTACCGGCTGCAACTCTCACTGCTGATGTTTGATGCCGATCACTTTAAATCAGTCAACGATCGCTACGGACACCCCGCCGGAGACGCACTGCTGATCGCCATAGCCGAACAGGCAAAGCTGTGCATACGCGACACTGATATGGTGGCACGTTATGGCGGCGAGGAATTTTCCGTAATCTTGCCTGAAACCGACTGCAACAGCGCCGCACAACTGGCCGAGCGGTTGCGCCTGGCTATCGAGGGCATGCAGGTGGAATATGAGGGGCAGACACTGGTTCGCACCGTATCCATCGGCGTCTCCTGCCTGCAGAATATAGATGAACTTACGGACGAGGACGACCTGTTGAAAGCTGCAGACAGGGCGCTTTACACGGCAAAAGAGAACGGCCGCAATCGCGTGTCTATCAGCAGCAACACTGAACTGACCGCATCCATTTTTCCGCATGCGGGCAATGAGACTTGAACTCTTAACTGCTGCCGTGATAATAGCTTCATCTTCGATACACCTTTTCACTGCTTCACGACAAGGCTATGCTTTGGCATGACAAAGTCTTAACCGCAGGGAGCGGTAACGTCTGGCCGATAACCAGCAGATCCACAGGAGGAAAAACATGAAAAGCAAGGAACAGAACAACGGCCTGAGAATGGTACTATTTTACATGACATGTGCCGCGGCTGTCGCAGCAGCACTCTTCGTGGGCCTGCTCTTCACCAAGTCGCACATCATTGATGGCGTTACCCACAACGACCAGACTGAGCTGAGCGATGGCATCAATTTTAACAAATTAAACAACTCCATCCGTGGCCAGGTACCCGGCAACATGGACATCATCAAAAAAGATCCGAACGACAAGTATTCAAGCTCTGCCATTATCAGCACCAATCGTCCGGATATCAAAATCACACCCGAAAATATTATCGATATGCTGGTCAAGGCCACCATCGCCAAGAGAGCAGCTGATGGCAGCGTCTCCTTCAATGACTTTGAGATGAGCCGTGAATCCCTCTCCTACTCCAGACTGAGCCTGAAGTTTGTCAGCAGCACCAACAAAGATGAGTGGTTTCAGCTTGTTGTCGCCAAAGATGGCAGCCTGCTGGTCTGGAAGGTGAATGCTGCATACCTCTCCCCGTCACTGCTGGATAAGTTCCTGCAATAATCGCACCATCCGGTTACAAGCATAAAGGGAGGAGAGAACAATGTTCTCTCCTCCCTTTTTTTGTGCGCGCAAAAACCCGGGCCACTCCCCCTGATCCGCACCGTCTGATAGCACCTTCCTATATTATAACATAACCACAGGTCAGACATCCCGGGTAACCCGGTCGCCATCTAAACAACGCAAGAGGCTGTACTTATTACATAGGTCTAACGCCGAGGTGATAGTTGTGTCTTTCAGATCAGAAAAGCCACAAAGGTCTTTCATTGGATAGCTTATTGTAGGCGCTTTTTCTCGCTGGCGTATTCGGCCCACATAGGACATTCGGATCATGGATGCTCTGGCTGAGGCTCATCCATGCTTCAACACTGGTGGTGCATCAACATCACGTACGCGATATATTTGCATAACTGGCGCTGGCCATTGTCCTATAAAGGTTATTAAATAAAGAAATTATCTGGGGTTCGCTGCACGGTAATACGGGCAGCCCCAAAGCTTGCAGACCTCCTTTTTTTCCATGCCGGAGAGTTCATGCCTCACCTCTGCAATTACATGATGAATACAGAGCGTTCCATCAACCTCCCAGCACTGAGGCCCGTCTTCCTTGCTGTACATGGTGCACTCGGTCTGACCACATTTAAGATAATCGTAACAGCTCATAGCACCTCCACATGCCCTTTGTGCAGATGGCATCAATCGACTGGAGCAGCCTGGAGATCATCACACAATATTCGCCTGGTTATGGGAACATCACCATGTTCAACGGGTGATCTGGAAAGCCGTTACATATAACAGGATTTTGTCATCACTTATCCGGCTCACAACTCACCGTGGACACGGCCTTCAGAAAAGGCGCTTATTCTTGTCGGTCACCAGGAAAAACCGGCATTTATACAATAACAGCGCCGACATTATACCGACATGGCGCATGCCGCCCCGTCACTCACTATAATATTCCAGCCCATCCAACCGAGCCCTCTCATGATATTCTGCAGATGGCTTGAACTCTTATATGCTCTGCACTTTACCAGACGGGACGCAGAATAGTTACTCTACAGTCACCGATTTGGCCAGATTGCGCGGCTGATCAACATCGGTACCTTTAAACACCGCAACATAATAGGCCAGCAGCTGCAACGGGATACTGTAGACAATCGGTGCCGTACCGGGATATATATCCGACAGGGTCAGGTTCTGATAGTGATCCAGTCCGATATTGACCTTTTGGTCACTGAACAGAAACAGCTCGCCGCCACGCGCCCGCACCTCCTGCAGATTTGAGAGCACCTTCTCCAGTAACGGGTCATTCGGCAGCGCACAGACAACCGGCATACTGTCATCCACCAGCGCCAGCGGACCGTGTTTCAACTCCCCGGCAGGGTAGGCTTCGGCATGAATATAGGAGATCTCCTTCAGTTTCAGCGCCCCCTCCATGGCAATCGGGTAAAAGGCCCCCCTGCCAAGAAACAGCGCATGATGCTTGTTGGAGAAGCCGGCTGCCATCACCCTGATCTGATCAGCAAGCTGCAAAACCACTTCGATCTGGCGCGGCAGCGCATGCAGCTCGTTGACCATGGCCTCTTCCTGCACCGCAGTCAGCCCCTTGCGACGGGCAAGTGCAATCATCAGCAGGCGCAGTGCCACAAGCTGGGTGGTAAATGCCTTGGTGGAGGCAACACCGATCTCGGTACCTGCTCGCGTCATAAAACTGACGTCCGACTCGCGCACGAGCGAGCTTTCAGGCACATTGCAGACCGTAAGACTGCCGATATAACCGTTGGCACGACTGCCGCGCAGAGCAGCAAGTGTGTCGGCTGTTTCGCCCGACTGGGAGATGGTGATAAGCAGAGAGCCGTCCGGCACCACCACTCTACGGTAGCGGTACTCACTGGCTACCTCGACACTGCAAGGCATACCGGCCTCTTCCAGCCAGTAGCGGGCAACAAGGCCTGCATGATAACTGGTACCACAAGCGACGATCTGAACATGGCGTGCCTTGTCCAGCAGAGCCGTTGTCTCATGGCCGAAGCTGGCTTCCAGCAGGCGCCCCTTATGGATGCGCCCCTCCAGCGTTTCTGAAATGACGCCCGGCTGCTCATGGATCTCCTTGAGCATATAGTGGGCGTATGCTCCCTTGTCGATGCTGGCACTGGAGAGTTGCGATTCTTTAACCGGCCGGGTTACAGCAACACCATCGGCGTTACAGACGGATACGCCATCACGGCGCACCTCTGCCACATCGCCCTCTTCGAGGAAGATAAAACGACGGGTAACCGGCAGCAGTGCGGCAACATCGGAAGCAATAAAATTCTCGCCTTCACCCAGCCCGATAACCAGTGGACTACCTTCACGGGTGACAACAATGCGATCTGCATCTTCAGGGCTGGATGCCGCCAGTGCATAAGCGCCTTCCAGCTCGGCTGCCGTTTCAACCACTGCCGCATACAGATCCTTGCCATCCTCAAGCTTGTGGGCGAGCAGATGTGCAATCACTTCGGTATCGGTTTCGGAGGTAAATGTATAACCCAGAGCGACAAGGCGATCGCGTAACAACGCGTGGTTTTCAATGATGCCGTTGTGTACAACAGCAACGCGCACGCCGCTCATATGCGGATGCGCATTACGCTCGGCCGGTGCACCGTGGGTAGCCCAACGGGTATGGGCAATACCAAGTTCACCTGTAATGTCACTGCTCTCAACCAGTGCCTTTAGCACGGCTACCTTGCCGAGCGATCTGAAACGTTTCAATTCACCCATTGGTGATCGAATGGCAACACCCGCCGAATCGTATCCGCGGTACTCCAGTCGCTGCAGCCCATCCATCAGGATAGGCAGTACATTACGCCCAGCAATAGCTCCAACAATACCGCACATTAGCGATTATCCTTTTCCGGCCTCTTCCACCCGGCAATATAACGCTGCTCTGTGCGCTCACTCAGTGTCAGTCCGCCTGCAGGCACAGGCTTTGTGATCGTGCCACCGGCGCCTATTGTGGCCCTGTCACCTATAGTTACCGGTGCTACCAGCTGCGTATCGGAGCCGACAAACACATGATCACCGATTTCAGTGCGGAACTTGTTGGCACCATCATAGTTACAGGTGATGGTACCTGCACCGATGTTACAGTCCGACCCCATTGTCGTATCACCGATATAGGAGAGGTGATTGATCTTGCTGCCGCGACCGATCACCGACTTCTTGATTTCAACAAAGTTGCCGATATGCACATGCTCATCCAGCTGTGCATCAGGACGCAGACGGCCATAAGGCCCAACCGATGAATTCGAGCCAACACTGGCGCCGTGAATATGAGAGAAGGCAAACACTTTCACCTTATCGTCCAGCCAGGCGTCAACCAGCACAGCATTCGGTCCAACGCGGCACTCATCACCGATATGCGTACGGCCAATCAGGTAGCAACCGGCCTGGATGACCGTATCGATACCGATATTCACACCCGCTTCAATACGCACCGTTTCCGGCTTCTCAATCGTTACGCCTCGTAGCTGCCAGTCGCGGATAATGCGTTTCTGCATCATATCCTCGACGATGGAGAGATCGACGCGATCATTCACACCGGTCATCTCATCAGCACTTTCCATCAGTGCGGCATCCACGCGCAACCCGGCAACCAGAGCCAGCGGTACAATATCCGGCAGATAATATTCATTCTGGGCATTGCGATTACCTATGGCATGCAGCAGATCAAACAGCACCTCATGGCGTACGCAGTAAATACCACTGCTCACCTCGGTAAGCTTGCGCTCTACATCAGTGGCATCTTTTTCTTCCACAATTGCGGTCACATGCTGGTCACTATCGCGCACAATGCGCCCATAACCGAATGGATTAGCCTGCTGCGCCGTCAGTACTGTCACATCGGTATCACGACTACGATGCTCATCCACCAGTTTGGATAGTGTCTCAGCACTCAATAGCGGTGTGTCACCGCATACAATCAGCACATCGCGTACCGAACGGATCACTTTTTCACACTGCTTGACGGCATGTCCCGTACCCAGCTGTTTATCCTGAATCACCCACTCCAGATTAGCCGGCTGCCCCACATGCTCACGCACCCGCTCGGAGGCATGCCCGGTAACCACGGCAATCCCCTTGGGCCGCAGCGATTCAACAGTGTGCAGCACATAGTCAATCATGGCCCGGCCCAGCACTTTATGCAGTACTTTAGGCAGATTCGAGCGCATGCGTTTACCGCGCCCCGCCGCCAATACACACACCTGCAAATCCGGATAGTGCAATTTAGTCATGTAATCCTCCAGAAATGATCACGCTCAAAACAGTAGCGCAGATTATAGTGAAAACAGTAATGATTGCAGCCTGACGTTTTCCCACCATGTGTCCACCGCTAGCACATACAAGCGAATGCTCTGTGCTATCATAGAAGCCATAATCAGTGTCACCCCTGCGCCAGTCACAAAAAAGGGCCGCACAATGTGCGGCCCTTTGAGGATAACCATATTGGTGATCAGTGTTTCTTTTTCTTCTTGATCCAGTCCAGTCTGGCAACGCTAACAGCCAGTTCTGCCTGTGCTCTGGCAACATCAGCTTCGCCATCGCGGCTTTCCAGTACTTCCTTGGCCTTGCGTTCAGCTTCCAGTGCCTGTGCTTCATCAAGATCAGATGCACGTTCTGCAGAGTCAGCCAGTACAGTAATCATGTCCGGCTGTACTTCAACATAGCCACCGGATACAAATACCTCATCAATATCATCAACACCTTTAGTGATACGCAGCTCGCCAGCACAAAGCTGAGCGATCAGAGGCGTATGCTTGGGCATAATGCCAAGCTCACCAGCGGTGCCCGGAGCAACCAGAAAGGTGCATTCGCCGCGATAAACCTCACGCTCGGCCGTCGCGACCAGTACGCTCATGGTGACAGACATTATGCACGCGCCTGCATCTTCTCAGCCTTGGCAACTGCTTCTGCAATGCCACCGACCATGTAAAACGCCTGTTCAGGAAGATGATCGTATTCGCCGGCAAGAATGCCTTTGAAACCCTTGATGGTTTCATCACGCTTGGCGTAAACACCTGGAGAACCGGTGAACACCTCAGCCACGTGGAACGGCTGGGACAAAAAGCGCTGAATCTTACGAGCGCGCATTACCAGCAGCTTGTCGTCGTCAGAGAGCTCGTCCATACCGAGAATGGCGATGATGTCCTGCAATTCCTTGTAACGCTGCAGGGTCTGCTGAACATTGATAGCGATATCATAATGCTCGGAACCAACAACCTTAGGATCCAGCTGACGAGAAGTAGAATCCAGAGGATCAACTGCAGGGTAGATACCCAGCTCGGCAATCTGACGGGAAAGTACGATGGTGGAATCCAGATGTGCAAAGGTTGTAGCAGGAGCAGGATCGGTCAAGTCATCCGCAGGAACATATACAGCCTGAACAGAGGTGATTGAGCCGGTCTTGGTAGAAGCAATGCGCTCCTGCAGCTTACCCATCTCTTCAGCCAGTGTTGGCTGATAACCCACAGCCGATGGCATACGGCCCAGCAGTGCGGACACTTCCACACCGGCCAGTGAGTAACGGTAGATGTTATCGATAAAGATCAGGACGTCACGGCCCTCATCACGGAAGTACTCAGCCATGGTCAAACCGGTCAGCGCTACACGCAGACGGTTACCCGGAGGCTCGTTCATCTGACCGTAAACCAGAGCAACCTTGTCCAGAACGTTGGATTCCTTCATCTCGTAGTAGAAATCGTTACCTTCACGAGTACGCTCACCAACACCGGCAAACACGGAGAAACCACCATGCGCTTTTGCGATGTTATTGATCAGCTCCATCATGTTAACGGTTTTGCCCACGCCGGCGCCGCCGAACAGACCAACCTTACCGCCCTTGGCGATAGGTGCCATCAGGTCAATAACCTTGATGCCGGTCTCCAGAATCTCTGACGCAGGTGCCAGCTCTTCAAAGCGAGGTGGCTGACGATGAATAGACCAGCGCTCTTCACAGGCAACAGCTTCGCCTTCAAAGTCGATGCCTTCGCCGAGCACATTCATGATGCGACCCAGTGTACCCTGGCCGACAGGAACCATGATGGCATTGCCGGTATCTTCAACAGCCATGCCACGCTTCAGACCATCGGTAGCACCCATGGCAATGGCACGAACGGTGTTATTACCGATATGCTGCTGGGTTTCCATGGTCAGATTGGCATCTGCAATTGTCAGCGCGTTATAAATATGCGGCAACTTGCCAGACTCAAAACGCACATCAACAACAGGACCGATCACCTGTACTATGATTCCACTCATCGTTAAGACCTCTCTCTCTTTCTAACTATCAGGCTGCCGAAGCGGCACCGGAGCAAATCTCAGCGATTTCCTGCGTAATGCCGGCCTGGCGGGCCTTGTTGTATGTAATTTTCAGATCGTGCGCAATCTCTTTCGCGTTGTCGGTAGCGCTCTTCATGGCAACCATGCGGGCAGAATGTTCACAAGCCTTGTTTTCGAGCACTGCATGATAAACCAGCGATTCAACATAACGACGCAACAAACCGTCCAGCACATCCTTGCTATCAGGTTCATATATATAGTCCCAGTAGCCCGGATGACTCGGCTCAATGGATGAAGCGCAAGGCAGCAACTGAATCTTGACCGGGGTCTGTGTCATGGTGTTTACAAACTCGGTAAAGATCAGTGTAACTTCATCCACTTCACCCTTGATATAACGATCCATGGCTACAGTGACAACGCCAAGTACATCAGACAGTTCAGTTGCATCCGGAATCTCTTCCTCGGAGGCACGCAGATCATCAACAACCTTGCGCATGAACTGGCCGGCACGACGTCCGATACTGTAAGCTTCAACCGGAACCGCTGAGTCCTTGACCAGGTTCAGGGCAACACGCTGTGCGTTGGAGTTTAGTCCACCACACAAACCCTTGTCCGTATTGACCAGAATGACACCAACACGTTTGATCTGCTCCCGCTCAACAACAAACGGATGCTTATACTCGGGATGTGCCTGCATCAGGTTTGCCACAACGCGTTTGATGCCTTCGGCATAAGCGCGTCCGGCAGTCACACGATCCTGGGCCTTGCGCATTTTGCTCGCAGCCACCATTTCCATAGCCTTGGTGATCTTGGCTGTGTTCTGGATCGCTTTTATCTGACCCCTAATTTCCTTGGCAGAAGCCACATCAGACTCCTTAGTATGTGCCGGTGGCCTTGAACTCGGCCATGGCGTTATTGAGCGACTCGACAATCTGATCACTCAGGGCTGTCTTTTCATTCAGCTCACCAATCAGATCGGCATGGCTGGATTTGAGATGAGCCATATAAGCCTTCTCGAATGCAGTGATACGGGAGACTTCAACATCATCCAGATCGCCATTATTCAGTGCGTGCAGTACAGCAGTGATCTCAGCAACACTCATCGGAGAGTTTTCAGCCTGCTTCAGAGACTGCATGCCGCGCTTGCCGCGCTCGATCTGCTGACGGGTTGCCGCATCCAGATCAGATGCAAACTGTGCGAAAGCTGCCAGCTCACGATACTGAGCCAGATCCAGACGCAAACCACCGCCGACTTTCTTGACAGCCTTGGTCTGGGCAGCACCACCCACACGGGATACAGACAGACCAACGTTAACAGCAGGACGCTGACCGGAGTTGAACAGGCCGGTCTCAAGGAAGATCTGGCCATCGGTAATGGAGATCACGTTGGTAGGTACGAATGCAGAAACGTCGCCTTCCTGTGTTTCAATGATTGGCAGTGCGGTCAGTGAACCGGTCTTGCCTGTCACTTCGCCCTTGGTGAATTCAGTAACGAACTCTTCATTGACGCGGGAAGCGCGTTCCAGCAGACGGGAGTGCAGATAGAAAACGTCGCCAGGATATGCTTCACGACCCGGAGGACGACGCAGAATCAGTGACACCTGACGATAGGCCCATGCCTGTTTGGTCAGATCATCATAAACAATCAGTGCATCTTCACCACGATCACGGAAGTACTCACCCATCGTGCAACCGGCATAAGGCGCCAGGTACTGCAGGGCAGCAGATTCAGAAGCGGATGCAGACACGACAATGGTATGATCCATGGCGCCATGCTCTTTCAGAGTACGAACGACTGTAGCAACACTGGATGCTTTCTGGCCGACAGCTACGTAGACACAGGTAACACCGGTATCTTTCTGGTTGATAATAGTATCCAGTGCGATTGCTGTTTTACCGGTCTGACGATCGCCAATGATCAGCTCGCGCTGGCCGCGGCCAACCGGGATCATGGCATCGACTGCCTTGATGCCTGTAGCCAGAGGCTGATCCACGCTTTTGCGCCAGATCACGCCGGGTGCAACTTTTTCCACCATATCGGTCCCGGATGCATTGATCGGGCCCTTGCCATCAATCGGCTCGCCCAGTGCATTGACCACGCGTCCTTTCAGCTCAGGGCCTACAGGCACTTCGAAAATACGACCGGTACACTTTACCTGATCGCCTTCAGACAGATGGGTATATTCGCCAAAGATAACCGCGCCTACACTGTCTTCTTCAAGATTCAGCACAATGCCGCGTGTATCGCCGGGGAAGTCCAGCAGCTCGCCGGCCATCGCGCCGGAAAGACCGTGAATCAAAGCAACACCATCACCAACGGAGACGATCGTGCCGACATTTGCATCTGCCGCAGCACTTTCAAAACCCTTGATCTGTTCTTTGATAATCGAACTGATTTCTGTTGTGTCCAGTTTCATATTCAACCTCTGTATTCTGTGTACTTATGTACTGTCAAACGATTCAGCCGACGATCGCCTTGCGCATGGATTCCAGACGGGTACGCAGTGAGTAGTCAATCTGACGATCACCGATGCGCACAACAACACCGCCAAGCAGTGATGCGTCCAGAGTAGCCTCCAGCCTGACCTTGCGGCCGGACTGCTTGCTCAGTGCAGCTGTTATCTCTTCCTGGTTCTTCGCAGTAAGCTTGGTAGCCGAGGTCACCGTTGCATCGATTTCGCTCTGGCTGTCGCGAATCATCTGCTCAACCATAGCGTTGATTTCCGGCAGCAGCTGCAACTTGTTACGACGAGCCAGCAGCGCAAGCAGGCCTGCATGTTCCTTGGTCAGGCCCGTACATACCTTATTCAGTATGCCGACCTTTGCCTGTGCATCGATACTGGGTGAAACCAGAATCTTGCGCACGTCCTCAACAGAGGCAACCGTAGCCAACTGTGATAAACCCTCGCCAAGACCTGAGCCATCCTGAATCAGCTCAAACAATGCCTGCGCATAACGGCGGGATATAGCCAGTGTGCTCATGCTGCGCCCATGCCTTCTTCAACGATTGACTGAATCATCTTGGCGTGACGCTTGGCATCAAGCTCGGCCTCAATAACCTTCTCAGCCGCCAGCATGGCGATTCCGGCTATATCTTCACGCAACGATTGACGCGCACGCTCCAGCTCGGCACCCACTTCTTCACGGGCACTGTCCAGAATCTGCTCAGCTTCACGACGAGACTTGTTCAGGGCTTCCTCACTCACTTCAACAGCACGCTTTTCTGCTGCAGCAATGATTTCATGCGCCTTGTTCTTAGCCTCATTCAGCTGCTCTGCAATCATAGCCTCAGCCTTAGCCTGGGCTTCAACCCCTGCCTCTGCTGCTGCCAGACCGCTTTCAATCTTTTTGTTACGCGCTTCCATAGCATCATTGAGTGGCGCATAAAGCAGCTTCCACAGAACGACAACCATCAGAATGAAGACGATAATCTGGGCGATAAATGTAAGATCAATACTCATGAAAATTCCCCACTAATTTTATTCGACGCAACCGATCCTTAGGCAATGAATGGATTGGCGAACAGGAACCACAGGGCAAAAGCCATGATGATGAACGGGAAAGATTCCATCAGACCAGCAAAGATGAACATGTTGAACATCAACTGAGGACGCATTTCCGGCTGACGTGCAATGCCTTCCAGGGTCTTGGAACAGATCAGACCCCAGCCAATTGCTGAGCCCAGTCCTGCTGCTGCCAGAATGACACCAACTGAGATGGCCGTAGCCGCGGTGATGATTGTATGTGGATCCATTGTAATACTCCTATGCTATTGTGATAAAAATTTTAATGCTCAACCGGCTGATGTGCGATAGACAGATACACAACCGACAGAATCATGAAGATAAACGCCTGCAGCAAACCGATGAACATATGGAACAGCGACCAGCCTAGACCTACGAGTAGCCCCAGCGCTCCGGAGACGACACCACCCACGGAGGAGATATCATCAACGCTACCGACAAGCAGCAGTGAGGCAATGAGCAGAAAAATAACTTCGCCGGCAAACATGTTGCCGAAGAGTCGGAATGAGAGCGAAAGCGGCTTGGCAAACTCTTCAACCAGCTTCAGCGTCAGGTTCAGCGGGATAAGAATAACGCCCAGCACCTTGACGACCGGATTCTTCGAATCAAGCAGCAGTGCAGCGAACGGCTGCAACAACAACTCCTTGAGGAAGTGGCCCGGCTTAAGCTTGAACTCGTAATAGAGCACCAGCAGGAAGACGGAGACAGCCATGGCAGCAGGCAGATTCAGGTCGTTCGTTGGCACCTGACGAAAGTGATGAAGACCGAACAGACCGGCCACATGATGCATCAGGTATGCAGGCAGAATATCGAGCGAGTTACACAGCAGGATAAAAACAAAGATCGTCATCGCCAAAGGGGCAATCAACGGATTATTAACTGAAAAGTTATCCCTTACTGTCTGGTTGATGAAATCAATTACCGACTCCATGAAGTTCTGCACACCGGTCGGCGCACCCTCAACCAATCTACAACGCAACCACAGGGCAAATGAAATCAGGCCGAGTGCGATAAATGTGGTCAACAGCATCGTGTCCAGATGGATCTGCATGAACGGATTGCTGTCATCAAAGGAATATGACCAATATTGCAGATGGCCTGCGATTCCGCCGCTTTCTTCTTGTCCAGCCAAGGTGATCTCCCTTAGTCCCTCGCCTCTGAGCTGTATCGCCTCAGTGACGCAATATAAAATAATACTTGTGCGGCAAACATGCCGCCAGCAATCGCCGGCAAACTTAACCCCAGCAGAAAGCCCGTTGCCAATCCGGCAAGAATCAACATAAACCGTAAAACTGCGCCCTTGTATAGCGAGGCCTGAACACCATCGGCATCCAATGCTTCCGATGCCTTGAGTCTTCGGGCAAGCTCCCAGGAACCGGCCGCCATCAACAGTGCACCAAACAAACATGAAGCAGCTAAAACATACTCACCAGCCAGCGCGAGCACCGCCATCAGAATGACGCCAGCACTTATCTGGTGTCGGCATATACCAATATAATCATTCATCACCTGACTACCCCGCAACAGTACATGGGGGCGTGCAATCAGGTCGAAGTAATTCCCCTCTCTTCAAGCGAGGCGCATTATAGCAATACCCGCGGCCAGATTCAAGCATCACTTTGTGGCTTTTTAAAACCGCCAAACAATCGGACCACTATCCTCAGATCAACCCTGCCACTGCATGCTTGCACAGGTCGATCAGTGGATCAGGATAGATGCCCAGCGCCACGATAGCAAGCGTCATCACCACAACAGTAGCCTGCATCAACCGGCTCTCCTGAAAGTTAAAAGCAACTTTCTCTTCATCAAAATAGATGTATTTGACCACGCGGATATAATAGAAGGCTCCGACAGCCGAAAACAGCAGGGCATAGAGCACCAGATAGAGGTGTCCCGCTTCAACCGCAGCCATGAACACCACATATTTGGCCCAGAAACCGCCCAGAAAAGGAATCCCGGCAAGCGAGAACAGCATCAGCCCCATGGCCAGCGCATAACCGGGACGTACCCTTGAGAGGCCGGCAAAGTCATCCAGCATTTCACCATGGATACCATCCCGCCGCATCAGGATAATAATGCCGAACGCGCCCATGGTCATGAACAGGTAGATACTCAGATAGACCATAATGCCGGCATAGCCATCGTCATTGGCAGCAATCAGACCGAGCATGACAAAACCGACATGGGCGATTGTCGAATAGGCCAGCATACGCTTGATATTGCGCTGCATGATGGCAGCGAGATTACCGACTGCCATTGTCAACACAGCCATACCGGTCAAAATCATCGTGTATTCATGCTGAATCGCCGGCATCACGTCGACCAGAATACGTATAAATATGGCAAATCCGGCCACCTTTGGTGCAGCCGACATAAATGCTGTCACCGGTGTCGGTGCGCCCTCGTATGCATCGGGAGTCCACATGTGGAATGGCGCCATCGAAACCTTGAAGCCCAGACCTGCGATTATAAATACCAGACCGAGCATGATGGCTGTGTGAGCGCCGCTATCCGCTGTTGCCAGCCCCTTGCCTATGGTAACAAAATCGAAGCTGCCAGTGACACCATAGAAGAAGGTCACGCCGTAGAGCAGCATGCAGGAGGAGAGTGCGCCAAGAATAAAATACTTCAGTGCCGCTTCATTGGATCGAAGCAGGTCACGCTGATAACCAACCAGCACATAGATGCACAGTGCCATCAACTCCAGCCCCAGATACATGGTAATGAAATTGGTGGCGGAGACCATCAACATCATACCCAGCATGGAGAAGAGCATCAGCACATAATATTCACCGACATTGGCTTCATCTTTCATGTAGTTGATCGACAGAATCATACCGATAGCCGTGCCTAGGCAGATCAGCACCTTGGCCAGCACCGCAAACTGATCCAGCACAAAGAAGCCGTAAAAAGCGATGATCGGCTCAGGCATCATCGCCTGCACACTCAGCACGGCCGCAGTCAGACAGGTCGCAATGGCGATGTAGGCAGTCGTGGCCTTTTTGTCTCGCGCAATAAACAGATCAAGCAGCAGCAGTGCCATGGCAATCACAGCCACGAACATCTCCGGCATCAGGGCAAACAGATGTTCCGGGAAGGGGTATGGAAAGGTTACATTAGCCATCTTAGTTATCCTGCTCCTTCAACCTTTAGTGGTGTACAGCATTGAGCATCGGCGCTGTCTGCGCCAGCGCTGCCGCTGCATCCAGTTTGCTCGTCGTAGCCTGCGCTACCAGATGAATAACCGATTCATGCATGACGTCCAGCACGGGTGTCGGGTAGAGGCCCAACCAGATCACCAGCACGATCAGCGGCACGAAATAACCGAGTTCACGTGCACTCATATCTTTCATAGCGCCGACCGATGCTTTATTCACATCACCGAACACCACGCGCTTGCACATCCACAGTGTATAGCAGGCCGAGAGCACCACACTGGTCGTGGCAATGATCGCCACCCACTTCACAGATACAGGCAAGTTTGCCTGCGTGACGGCCGAGGCATCAAAGGTACCGATCAGCACCATGATTTCAGCCACGAATGAGGATGCACCCGGCAGGGCCACATTGGCCATAGCGAAGAGTATGATAACGGCGGCGAATATCGGCATCACATTCGCCACCCCGCCGTAAGCGGCAATATCGCGTGTGTGCAGACGATCATACATCACGCCGACACACAAAAAGAGTGCAGCGGCGACAAAGCCGTGTGAAATCATGCCGAACAGGGCACCTTCAAGTGCTACCTGGGTAAACATGAATGTACCCAGTGTAACAAAGCCCATATGGGCAATTGATGAGTAGGCAATCAGCCGTTTCATGTCTGTCTGCATCATCGCCACCAGCGAGATATATACGATGGCGATAAGACTCAGTATCACCATAAACGGTACAAAATACTGGGATGCATCAGGCAGCATCGGCAGTGAAAAACGCAGGAAGCCGTAAGCACCCATTTTCAACAGAATACCGGCCAGAATAACGGAGCCGGCAGTCGGCGCTTCCGTATGCGCATCCGGCAACCATGTATGCACAGGCCACATCGGCACCTTGACAGCAAAGGCGATAAAGAAGCCGATCCAGATCCAGAACTGCCAGGCAAAATCGAACGGGTAGTCCATATAGGCCAGCAGGCTGAATGTATGACCGGCCTTGAAATACATGGCCAGCACGGCAACCAGCATCAGCACGGAACCGGCCAGTGTATAGAGGAAGAACTTCAGCGTTGCATAAACACGGTTTTTACCGCCCCATACACCGATGATCAGATACATAGGAATCAGCATCGCTTCCCAGAAGAAGTAAAACAGAATCGCATCCAGAGCGCAGAAGACACCGATCAGCGTCGTTTCCAGAATCAGGAAGGCCAGCATGTACTCTTTGACGCGAGTCTGGATGCACTCCCATGCCGAAATGATACAGATAATGGTCAGCAGGCTGGTCAGGATGATAAACGGCATAGAGATACCATCTACACCCAGCTGATAGTTGACGTTGAATGTGGCTATCCACGGGTGCAGCTCTTCAAACTGCATGTGGGCCGTGCCCTTATCGAACATGAAGGCCAGCGGCAGCGTGACAACAAAGGTGGCTATCGATACGGCCAGTGTCGCCCAGCGTACAGCCTTGTCACCGTGCACAAACAGCCAGATCACCAGTGCGCCGAGCGTTGGCAGGAAAATACTCAACGACAGAATCGGAAAGTCCAGAACGTTGTTCAAATCCATGATCTGTATCTCCCTTATGCCTTCAACAACAGATAGGTCAGCAGACCGAATACGCCAGTCACCATGGCAAAGGCGTAATGATAAACAAACCCGGTCTGCATATCGCGCATACGCACGGCACCCGATTTGATGGTATCGACAATGCCACCATGAATCAGGCCCTTATCAATCATGGCCAGATCACCCTTCTGCCAGAGCAGGGTACCCGCACACTGGACAGGACGTACGATGTAGCTTGTGTACAGCTCATCCCAGTACCATTTATTGAGCAGGAAGGTATGTACCGGCTTGAATGCCGCGGCCATCTGCCCGGGAATTGCCGTCTCGCGGTAATACATGGCATAAGCCAGACCGATACCGCCCAGCGCCAGCCAGAATGGTGCACTGAATGCAAAGTGATACCACGGATGATGCCCCTCTTCGGCAATCATCATCAGCGGGTTATGCGCATCGAGTACAAACAGGGAGTTGCCGAAGTAACCGCTGGCGACGTCCGGATTGGCAATATCCAGTACCAACACACCCCATGCGCCGGCTACCAGCGCGCCAAAGGCCAGAATGATCAGCGGCACGGTGATCACCTTCGGTGACTCATGCACATGTGATTTGATATTGGCCGGCACACGATCCGAGTTATGGAAGGTCAGGAAGAACATGCGGAAGGTATAGAAGGCCGTCATAAACACCGCTGTCAGTACGGCAAAGGAGGCAAATTGACCAATCCAGCCCAACTCACGCACCATTGTCGCCTCGATAATCAGATCCTTTGACCAGAAGCCGGCAAACGGCGGCACACCGGCCAGCGCAAGGGCCGCAATAAACATCGTGATATAGGTGATCGGCATGTACTTCTTCAGTTGGCCCATCTTGCGAATATCCTGATTGGACATCACCGCATGAATCACGGAGCCCGCCGCCAGAAACAGCAGCGCCTTGAAAAAGGCATGAGTCATCAGATGAAAAATACCGATTGAATAGGCGGAGACACCACAGGCGACAAACATATAGCCCAGCTGCGAACAGGTGGAGTAGGCGATGACTCGCTTGATATCGTTCTGCACCAGACCGATGGTGGCGCACATCCATGCCGTGGTGGCACCCACCAGGATCACTGCTGCCAGTGCCGTATCCGAATACTCGAACATTGGTGAACAACGGGCGACCATAAAGACACCGGCTGTCACCATCGTTGCCGCATGAATCAGCGCGGAGATCGGTGTCGGGCCTTCCATGGAGTCGGGCAACCATACATGCAGCGGCACCTGGCCGGATTTACCCATGGCGCCAACAAACAGAGCCAGGCAGATAAAGGTCAGTGCGCTGATCTGCCAGCTGAGGAAATTCATGGTGATATGCTGCTCAACAAAAGCCGGCACCATATCAAAGACAGTACGATAGTCGACACTGCCGAAGTAATACCAGATTGCCAGAATACCTACGGCAAAACCCAGGTCACCAACACGGTTCACGATAAAGGCTTTGAGTGCAGCGTAGTTGGCGGACTCACGCTTGAACCAGAAGCCGATAAGCAGGTATGAGACCAGCCCCACCGCTTCCCAGCCGAAGAACAGCGTGAAGAAGTTGTTACCCATCACCAGCACCAGCATGGAGAAGGTAAAGCCTGAGATATAGGCGAAGAAACGGCTATAGCCTGGATCACCATGCATATAACCGATGGTATAGATATGCACGCAGGCAGAGACCACGGTCACCACCACCATCATGATGACGGTTAGCCGGTCAATCATCATGCCTACCGGCACAACAAAATCACCGGCAATCATCCAGGTCCAGAAGTTACCGTAAAAGCTGGCGCCGGAGAGCACCTGCATAAAGATATGAATGGAGAGCAGAGCCGCCAGAATCACACTGCCTGATGTAATGGTGTGGGACAGTTTTTCTTTCAATGCCCAACCGAACAGGCCGACAATCAGCGCGGCCAGCAGGGGCAGCCCCGGGATAGCCAGTAATTCGGTTGTGCTCAGCATAATTGCAGTCTCTTGCACGTACCCCTCCCCTTAACCCTGCAACGAGTTGATGTCTTCAGTCTCGACAGAGCGGCGCGTCCTGTAATAGGCCACCAGAATTGCCAGACCAACAGCCACCTCGGAGGCAGCCACAGTCAACACGAAAAAGACAAAAATCTGACCGGCCAGATCATTCTGATAGTGAGAAAACGCCACCAGGTTGATATTGACCGCCAGCAACATCAGCTCAATACACATCAGGATATTGATGACATTCTTGCGATTGAGAAACAGGCCGATGACACCCAGTGAAAACAGTGCAGCGGCAACGATCAGGTATTGTGATAATGCTATCATCTTACATCCTCACCTTGCGCATACGATCTTCCTTGCGCACATTCACCTGAGCAGAGATCTTCTGGTACTTCGCATCCTTGCGCGTTCTGAGTGTCAGCACGATAGCGCCAATCAGGGCCACCAGCAGGATAATTGCAGCGATCTCAAACCCGAGCAGATACTGTGTATACAGAATCTGGCCGATCTCCACCGTGTTATTAACGCTCTGCGGCAAATGCTCCGCGGTAGCCATATCACCACTGCTGAACACGCCGGAGGTGGCTGCTCCGATAAATTCAATCATCAGCACAATCGCGATCAGCCCGCCCATCGGCAGATACTGCAGAAATCCTTCACGCAGACGGGCGGTATGAATTTCCAGCATCATCACCACGAAGGTAAACAGCACCATCACCGCACCGACATAGATCAGTATCATAATGATACCGATAAATTCGGCATCGAGCAGAAAGAACAGACCCGCCGCATTAAAAAAGCAGAAGATAAGAAACATGACTGAATGCATGGTATTGCGCGCCAGCACAACGCCCATGGCGGATAATATAGACAGCCCGGCAAACAGGTTAAAAAATACAGTTTCCAGCATCACCCCTCCCGGTTACGTCAGCTGTAGCGTGCATCTGCAGCGAGATTCGCTGCAATATGCTTTTCGTTACGGTCACCAACGGCCAGTAGCATGTCCTTGGTGTAGTACAAACCTTCACGTGATTCAGTGGCATACTCAAATTCCTGCGTCTCCACAATAGCATCCACAGGGCACGCTTCCTGACACAGACCGCAATAGATGCACTTGCTGAAATCAATGTCATAACGCGTGGTACGGCGCGAACCATCATCACGCTCTGCCGACTCAATCAGGATGGCCGCCGCCGGACAGATTACTTCGCACAGTTTGCAAGCAATACAGCGCTCTTCGCCCGACTCATAGCGACGTAGCGCATGCAGACCACGAAAGCGCGGTGATAACGGTGTTTTCTCTTCCGGGTACTCTACCGTGATCTTCTTCTGGAACATATAACGCCCGGTAAGCGCCAGACCAAGTACCAGTTCCCATAGAAGCCAGGTTTTCAATGCTTTTTTAATCATGTTTGCATTACCTCCACGGCATCCAGAAGTTGATGATCGAATCCAGTCCCGGCGTGTAGATAAAGATGCCGACCACAGCAATCCAGGCCAGCGTCCACGGCAGGAATACCTTCCAGCCCAGACGCATCATCTGGTCATAACGGTAGCGCGGGAATGTGGCGCGGAACCAGATAAAGACAAAGATCAGGAAGGCGGTCTTGCCGAGCAACCAGACTGTACCGGGAATGAAGTCCAGCGCAGGAATCGGTGCATACCAGCCGCCAAGAAACAGAATGGATGTCATCAGGCTGATCAGAATCATCGCCGCATATTCCGCCAGTGAGAAGGTTGCGAACCACATGCCGGAATACTCGGTATAATAACCCGATACCAGCTCTTCTGTTTCAACCAGATCGAACGGGGTGCGCGCAGTCTCTGCACAGCCGGAGATGAAATAAACAATCAGCATCGGAAACAGCGGGATCATATACCAGTGCAACAATCCGCCAGCCTGAGCCTGCACGATATCAGTCAGATTCAGAGAGCCTGCCAGCATCATCACCGTAACCAGCCCGAAGCCCATCGAGATCTCATAAGAGATCATCTGGCAGGTTGCACGCATTGCACCCATAAACGGGTATTTCGAGTTGGAAGCCCAGCCCGCCATCAGCACACCGTAAATAGAGAGACTTGAGATAGCCATAATATACAACAGGCCGACATTCAGATTGGACATGCTCATCGAATGCATCACATCCCACAGACCGAACAGTGTCGTCTCGCCGAATGGTACCACGGCAAAAGCCACCAGAGCCGGCATCAGTGAGATGATCGGTGCGGCAATAAACAGATATTTATTCGACGTGGTCGGAATGATGGTCTCTTTCAGCACCAGTTTCAGACCATCGGCTAACGGCTGCAGCAGTCCTGCCCAGCCAACACGGTTACAACCCTTGCGCACCTGTACCCAGCCGATCACACGACGCTCAAAATAGGTGATATAGGCAACACTCAGCGCCACAGGTACCGCAATTGCCAGAATTTCCAGTGCCCAGATACCTGCCTGGGCGGCCATATCCCAATTCATGACTGTCCTCCCGTCAGACTGGCTGTGTCCGTATCAGACAGCGCCCCTGCAATACCGCGTCTTGAAACAAACAGCACACCGGGGCTGACATCATCGCGAACGCCCACCTGGCATGTTGCCTTACCCAAAAATGAGTGCACAATCATCTCGCCGGGCTTAAGGCCTGCTTCCGCCAGCGTATCCGGATGCACCAGCAGATCATCCAGACAGTGCAGCATCGCAGCCTCACTGAGCAATTTCGAAGCCCTGGCCCACATGCCCTCGCGGTACATGGAGTAGCGGCTGACCACATCCAGATCAAATGCATGCTTCTGCTGAACCGGTGTATAGGTCGAGGTCCGATTGCGGGCAGGTGCGAGCAACAGCTTGTCCTGCTCTGTTGCAGACCATGCCCCTGCCAGCGACGGCACGCGCACGACGATGGCAGCACGCAACTCATCCAGACTGACTACCGGCACTTCGCCGCCCATCACCTGCACAAGGCGCATCATCACCTTCCACAGCGGGCGCTCCTGACCAAGGGAGCGAATCGGATTGGTTGCCACCCGAATACGTCCTTCCATATTGACGAAGGTCCCCTCAATTTCAGAACCGGCTGCCGCAGGCAGTTGCACCTCGGCACGCTCGCCAATACGACCGGCGATGGAGCCGATCTGAATCAGTGGCACCTTGTCCAGCGCAGCCGCGGCTGCCGTAGGGAAGAGGCCGTCACCCAACGGGTCACTGCCCACCACAACAATCGCATCCAACTCACCCGCGCTGGCGGCCGCAAACAACTCGCCGGCACTAACGCGCACATCGGCAAAGATGGATGACAGCATTTGTGCATTCATCCCTTCCGGAATCAGGTTGCGTCCGTCACTGCCTGCCTCGGCATGGCCGCATGCACGCATCAACAGATCGAGTCCGAAAATCAGTGCCGCTGCATCAATATCGGAGCGGATTTCCTCGCCCACCAACAGTGCACAGCTGTCTGCTATCAGCGCATCGGCCAGTATCTTACCCGCTTCATGACGGGCCGGCACAGCCGCCAGCCATGCATCAAAACCGGCAGCGGTTTTGCCCAGATCACGCACCTGCTCCATGGCTCTGGCAATCACTGCCGGCCAGTCGCGTGGACGGATAATGGCATCACTGCTGATGTTCATATTGGTGCGGTAGTTCATGGCGCCGATACGAGAAACCGGCTTGCCTGCATGACCACGCTTGCGCAGGCGCTGCATCAGCAATGGCAGCCGCTGGCGCAGATCGGAACCCAGCACCACAACCTGATCGGCCGCTTCAATCTGGGCAGTCGTCATCGACAGCCCCTCTTCAAAGGCAAACGGGCGCATGTCCCTGCGATGCAGATCGAAAGCGACCTTCGCATCAGGGAAAAGTGTGTCACGCATCATGCGGATGGCGGTGTGCCCTTCCACGCTCCAGTCAGGAGAGAACAGAATGCCTACACGTTTACCCTTGAGCAACGAAACAGCGTGATCGAATGCTTCATCCCAACCGACAGTCTGCAGCTCGCCATCACGGCGCAGCGCAGGCTCCAGAATACGGGCATCGGAACGGAAGGCGTCATATACATAACGGCCGCGATCACAAATCCACGGCTCTGGGCTGCCTGCAATCGGGCGAATACGCATCACTTCATCACCGCGTGATTCAATATGAATATCGCAGCCATTCGGACAGAGCGTACATGTACTCTTGTGGTGGGACATTTCCCATGGACGGGAGACATCATGCGATGGCTTGTCCAGCAGTGCGCCGACAGGACAGATATCTGGCAGGTTACCCGACAGCTCGGACTCCAACGCCTCTTCAACAATGCCGGCAATGCTCATATGGTCGGATCGGTTCAACACACCGATATCGCCGGTTCCGGCAACCTCGTCGGCAAAGCGCACACAACGGGTACAGTGGATACAACGGGTCATACAGGTATTGACGAAGGGACCCAGTTCATAATTGACCACCGCGCGCTTTGGCTCGGCATAACGACCCTTGGATGCGCCGTGTTCCAGTGCATAGTCCTGCAGTTTACAGCCACCACCCTGATCACATACAGGGCAGTCGAGCGGATGATGAATAAGCAGATACTCCATGATCATCTTGCGATCTTTTTTCAACGAAGCTGTCTGTGTTTTCACTTTCATGCCTTCGGAAACAGGCGTGCAGCACGATGCGGCAGGCTTCGGCCAGCCTTCAACCTCAACCAGGCACATGCGGCAGTTGGCGGCTACAGACAACTCGGGATGGTAGCAGAAGTACGGCACATCGTGGTCATTCTGGCGGCAAGCCTCCAGAATACTGGTGCCGGGCGTGACCTCGACTTCCTGATCATTGATAAACAGACTCGTCACGCCACACCTCCATCGCTATTACACTGCTTGCCTGCGGCCGTTTTGGACACTGAACGCACCATCATGCTGCCTTCCCCAACGCTCGCGCACGCACTTCTTCCGGAAAATGTTTAAGCATCGACAGAATGGGTGCAGCAGCGCCATCAGCCAGCGCACAAATCGTGCGACCTGCCATATGCGTCGACGCCTCTTTGAGCACATGCAGATCTTCATCACAACCCTGCCCATCTTCAACGCGGATCATGATGCGCTCCAGCCAACCAGTACCTTCACGGCATGGTGTGCACTGACCACAGGATTCATGCGCATAGAAATGGGCCAGACGACGCGTCACTGCAACCACATCAGCCGTTTCGTCCATGACAATGATGGCACCTGAACCGAGCATGGAGCCGGCCTTGGTCATGCCGTCATAAGTCAACGGCGTATCATAGTGCTCGGCGGTCAGCCACGGCGTGGATGAACCACCCGGAATAATCACCTTCGGCACCGAGCCATGCTGCAAGCCGCCACAGTAATCTTCGATCAGCATTCTGAGCGATGTCCCCATCGGCACTTCATAGTTGCCGGGCTTGTTCACATGACCGGAAACGGAAAAGATCTTGCAGCCGGTATTGTTCGGCACGCCGATGGCAGCATGCCAGGCGCCGCCATGCTTCAGAATTGCAGGCACTGTTGCCAGTGTTTCAACATTATTGACCACTGTCGGGCAACGATAAAAACCTTCTACAGCCGGGAATGGCGGCTTGAAACGGGGACGACCCGGTTTACCCTCCAGCGACTCGATCAGTGCTGTCTCCTCGCCACAGATATAGGCGCCGGCACCACGATGCACGGTCAGGTGCATGCTGTAATTACTGCCCAGGATATTCTCGCCCAGCAGGTTCGCCGCATAGGCCTCGCGGATAGCTTCATTCATGACACTCGCTTCATGCAGAAACTCGCCACGTATATAGATATAGGCATCGTGCACATTCAGCGCAAAGCCAGCCATAATCATACCTTCAATCAGCAGATGCGGATCAAAACGCATGATATCGCGATCCTTGAATGTACCGGGTTCACCCTCGTCGGCATTACACAGCAGATAAGTAGGCTTGCCTGTATTGCGTGGCACAAACGACCATTTCAGACCGGTCGGAAAACCTGCGCCGCCACGGCCGCGCAGGCCGGAGGCTTTCATCTCATCAACAATCTTTGCCGGTTCAAATGTCTTGAGCACCGTAGGCAGAAATTCATAAGCGCCGTGCTCGCGCGCAACCGCCAGCGTGTTTACGTCCGGAATATTGATCCGGTCGAAGCAAATCTGTTTCACCTGCTTGGGATCAGAAGGGATCATGCCGCACCTCCATGTGCGTCACTCTGCGAGCGCGCATAGGCGCGTGTGATTTTACTATCCTGTAAAATCATCATTTCGCACCTCCACTAGCACGCATATGGGTAATCAGCGCATCCATCGATTCAGGCGTTACTTTTTCATGATATACATTATTGACCTGTACTACCGGGGCACCGCCGCAAGCGCCGGCACACTCCACCTCGGTAACGGTAAACATGCCATCAGGTGTTGTCTGTCCAACCTTGATACCCAGACTCTGACACATGTGCGCCACCAGTTCATTGGCGCCATTGAGCATACAGCCGGCATTGGTACACACTTCCAGCAGAAAGGTTCCACATGGTTTTTCGCGGAACATGGTATAAAACGTCACCACTTCACGCACCTGCATCAGCCTGAGGCCCAACACGTCGGCAACATGCTGCTGCACATCCATGGAGAGATAGCCGAAATCTTCCTGGGCCATATACAGCACAGGCATCAGTGCCGACTGGACACCGGGATAACGTTTTACCAGCTCGGCAATTTCAGCGAGGCGCGCCTCGCTGAAACGATGGGAGCTTGCGCTCACTGCAGCACTCATCGATCCACCTCTCCGAAAACAATATCCTGCGTCCCGAGGATGGCGACCACATCGGCAATCATGTGCCCTCGGCACATGAAGTCGAGCGCCTCGATATGTGCAAAACCGGGCGCGCGTACTTTCATACGGTAAGGCTTGTTAGAGCCGTCGGAAATCAGATAGACGCCGAATTCACCCTTCGGATGCTCAACCATCTGATACACTTCACCTTCAGGCACATGATAACCTTCGGAAAAGTACTTGAAGTGATGGATCAGGGCTTCCATATCAGACTTCATCTCGGCACGCGGCGGGCTGGTCAGCTTGTAATCATCCACTTTCACAGGACCGGGATTATTACTCAACCACGCAATACACTGCTCGATAATCCGGTTGGACTGGCGCATCTCTTCCACGCGCACCAGGTAACGATCATAGCAGTCGCCCGTCACACCTACAGGAATATCAAAATCCATCTTGTCATAGACGTCATACGGCTGGGTCTTGCGCAGATCCCACGCCACACCCGAACCGCGAATCATCGGACCGGTAAAGCCCCAAGCCAGCGCTGACTCCTTGTCTACAATAGCAATATCCACATTGCGCTGTTTCCAGATACGGTTTTCCGTCAGCAGGGTCTCATATTCGTCAACGAAACCGGGGAAGCGCTCGGTAAAGCCCTTGATCCGCTCCAGCAAACCTTCCGGCAGATCCTTGCCTACGCCGCCCGGGCGAAAATAGGACGCATGCATGCGCGCACCGGAAACAGCCTCGTAATAGTCAAAAATATCTTCGCGTTCACGAAAACAGAACAGAAATACGGTCATCGCGCCGATATCCAGCGCCACGGCGCCCAACCACATGCAGTGATTAAGGATACGGGTCAGCTCGGCAAACATCACGCGTATATACTGGGCGCGCTCAGGCGCCTCAATACCCAGCAGCTTCTCCACAGCCAGTGCATAAGCATGCTCATTGGCCATCATTGAAACATAATCAAAACGGTCAAAATATGGCAGATTCTGCAGGTAGGTCTTCTCTTCAAACAGCTTTTCAGTACCACGATGCAGCAGGCCGATATGCGGATCGGCACGCTCCACGACCTCACCATCAAGCTCCAGCACCAGGCGCAATACGCCATGTGCAGCAGGATGCTGAGGACCGAAGTTCAGGGTGTAATTCTTGATCTCAGCCACGATCTACCCCCGGCCACGATTTCTGGATCAGCTGCCTGATCTCTACTTTATTGGGACGATAAACACAGCGCCACTGCGCCTCGTCAAAGAACATCTCCACGCGCCCTGTGACAGGGAAATCCTTGCGCAGCGGATAGCCTTCAAAACCATAATCGGTTAACAGGCGGCGCAGATCCGGATGGTGATTGAAAATAATGCCGTACATATCAAAGGCTTCGCGCTCAAACCAGTTTGCGGTTGGCCACACTTCCGTCACCGAATCAACCAGATCACGCTCATTGGCGCCTACCTTCAGGCGAATGCGACAGTTACGCGATACAGACAACAGCTGGTAAACAACCTGAAAACGCGGTGCATCAGCCGGCCAGCCGCGATAATCGCTGCGGTCAACGCCACAGATATCCATCACCTGCTCATAGCCATGCTCACCCTTGAGATAGTGACACACCTCGGCAATAGACTCGCGCGCCAGCGTCACACTCGGGCAATCAATACCCGCCTCGACATCCAGAACCTGTTCACCGAAGCGCTTACGCAAGCCCTCCAGCTCAGGCTGCAAATCGGTCGCCGCATTGGCGCCGATATCATCCTGTAATTTTTCTTCCGTCATGGTCTCTTCCGTCATACTCTCTGACCTACCGGGCAATCGTATTGGTGCGTTTGATCTTTTCCTGCAACTGGATAAAGCCGTAAATCAGTGCCTCGGCGGTAGGAGGACAGCCGGGCACATAGATATCAACCGGCACGATGCGGTCGCAGCCACGGGTCACGGAATAGGAGTAGTGATAGTAACCGCCACCATTGGCACAACTACCCATAGAGATAACCCAGCGCGGCTCGGACATCTGATCATAAACCTTGCGCAGTGCCGGTGCCATCTTGTTACACAGCGTGCCTGCCACAACCATCACGTCCGACTGGCGGGGTGACGGACGAAACACGATACCAAAACGGTCCAGATCGTAGCGCGATGCGCCGGCATGCATCATTTCAACTGCACAGCAGGCCAGACCGAATGTCATTGGCCAGAGGGAGCCTGCCCTCGCGCCGTTAAATAACTTATCGGCTGTCGTGGTAATAAAACCCTTCTCAAGAATGCCCTCTATTCCCATTGCAAGGCCCCCTTCTTCCAAGCGTAGATATAACCAACCAGCAGAATCACCAGAAACATCATCATCTCAACAAAACCGAACAGGCCGATTTTATTCAGCACGACAGCCCATGGAAACAGGAAGGCGCTCTCCAGATCAAAAATAACAAACAGGATTGCCACAAGATAAAAACGAACATCGAATTGCATGCGGGCATCTTCAAATGCCTCAAAGCCGCACTCATAGGCCGAGCGCTTTTCAGCATTAGGCTTCTGCTCAGCCAGCAGATAGGTCAGCGCAAGCGGCGCCGCCCCCATCACAAATGCAATGATTATAAAGATAAAAATTGGTGCATATTCATTGGCGAGATATTCCGCGCCCATTGAAACCCCCTCCTGAAACGACAACGCCCCGAGCCAGCCCTCAAAATCTGGATGTGCTTGCTAACATCGGCACACAATATGGTCAAGATTCTGCTGGATATTAACCCTTTGAAAACTACGGAAAAATAACACGGCAATGCGTAATTTCAACCATGAAAGCTACACGGTTTTATATTTCGGGCATAGGGGCAAAAGCGACATCTGATACATGGTGGCTGATTTGAAGTGCGGGTGCGTTGCCTTCGGGAGGGGCTGCGGCGGGTTTAGTCGGGACAGAAAGAGAGAGACGGGCAGGCGGCGGGTTTGACTGCGGGCATCCTGCCCTTGCCCTGCGGGCGCGCTTCGCGCGTCCCAATCGGCTCTCCTGCCGATTGGTCGAACCATGGGCACTCAACACTAACGCACAGCCACCAAACACAAATGGCCTCCCTGATGGCAATGCGATCCGTGTTTGGCATCTCCGAACGGCAGGTTTGACTGCGGGCATCCTGCCCTTGCCCTGCGGGCGCGCTTCGCGCGTCCCAATCGGCTCTCCTGCCGATTGGTCGAACCATGGGCACTCAACACTAACGCACAGCCACCAAACACAAATGGCCCCCCTGATGGGAGGCCATTTGTGTTTGGTGGAGGGGACGACGACCTACCGCAAAGCAGTCTCAAAGCCCGCACTCCTCGTAACTCCTTGATAATAAACGCCGAAGTCTTTTCGCACAAGCACTTCCCGCCGACCCGACCAGAGAAACGATTTTCTCCCCTGATTTCCCGGCATCGGACGAGGGTGACGGGTTTGCAGTAAAACTGGATACCTGGCGTCGAGCCGCAACAACTTCGAATCAGGTTTTCGGACGCCGGTTCGATTCCCAAAACGGGAATCGAATTGGCCCGGGCATCACCCCTTCGGCGGATACGGATCATTCCCGTGGCTGTCCTTGTTCTGGATCTTCCCGTCCTTGCCGTGAATGTAGAATTCGGTGCCTTGGTTCTGGCTGATCTTGCGCCCGGCATCGACGGCATCCTGCTTCTTGTCGAAGTGGCCGCTGCTTCGGGTCGCTTCGTCTTTCTTGACGTCCCAGCCGCCATTGGCGTTGGGCACTACATGATGTGATCCTGGTTTCTTTGGCATGGTCGTCTCCTGTTTATATGATCATTATCTGCGGGAATTCCCCGCCGCGATTTGCAATATGTACATCAGCCACGATTCGGTCTTAAGGACAATAGCCCTAAGCTGTTCATCGGTCAGCTTAGTCTCCAATTCGTGAACCCGGTTAAACAACTCGATCAGCTTCACCAGTGCCCGAGTGTCGTGCATCAAGAAGTCGGTCAGCGGATCGTTGTTCAGCTCCCGACAGACATATAGCACCCTGGCTCGACGGGTTGGCTTGCCTTCATGTAACAGGTCCTTCTGATTGGCAATCCCCGGAATCCATGCGGCAACGGAATCGTCGGGTGCCAATCGTCTGAGCAGATGGTTCCATAGCTCCCTGAGCGAGCTCAGAATGTGCCTTGCCCGGTCGGCATTGTTACCATACAGGGCATCCCGAGCGCCGATGTACGGCCGAGCGAGCCCTGGGTCGACCTGCTGCAGGAGAGCGATGCAGCCCGATGTTTCCAGCTCCGCCTCAGCGACAAGCTGAATTTCCGTTTCGGCATCTTCCTCATCCCGTTCATCCCAGGGGCAAAGGGTCTCGAGCGCGAAGCTGGTGGTGTAGATCTCACGGGTGGCCCCAGGCAAAACAAAGGCAGGTAGCCGCGTGATGTCCGAGATCTCCCGCAGTGACTCGGCCAAACTCCCATACGAGGCTGACACATGGGCTATTGAGCTCTCCAGCCCCGAGACAACTGGCATCTCAATTTGAAAGCGACTCCTTATCGCCTCGAAATCGATGCCTGCCATGAGCCGTTCCGTGGCGGCAAGCCGCAGAGAAGTATCACACAGAGCCAGCTTGGCGGATGCTTGAAGCTGTGAAAAGTGTGAGAAATCGTGCTGGATGGGTTTGATACGCTCAAGCCATGACTGATGTGTCGCCGCAAGACTCTCGGCAATACGACTTGTCGCGGTGGCCTGTTTTATTAAATCCTGCCAGTGTTGATTAGCACCGACGATCTCCTGTATCCGGGACGCTGCTCCAGCCATTTCTAGAGCGCGAGTGATTTCCAACTGCTGACGACGGATCGGTTCCAGCGTGCGCTCCATCTGCTCTATCACACTCAGATAGGGCGGCTTGGCCAGCCTGTTGATGGCCTCCATGTCCTGATGGAGCTTGGCGAGGGCGGTTTTTGCTGTTTTGAGATCGTCCGACATTTTCAAGTCATCCTGCTTCTACGGCCAGCTCTGTAGCGCCTAACCTGCCGCATCCAGGGCCGGATATCTGGCTTCTGCCCCCTGTTTGAGGCGTTACCTGGATCTGCGTGCTTATCCGCTCCTTCAAGGCAGGTACGTGTGAAATGACGCCGATGAGTTTGCCGTCCTGCTGTAGGCCCGCGAGGGTTTCCAAGGCGGTGTCGAGGGCTTCCTCGTCCAGGGTACCGAAGCCTTCATCCAGGAACAGCGAATCCACCCGGACATTCTTGCTGGCCATATGTGATAAACCCAGTGCCAGGGACAGGCTGACGATAAAGCTCTCGCCGCCGGAAAGATTCTTCGTGGATCGAATCTCCCCAGCCTGATAGTTGTCGACAACGTTGAGCTCCAAGGGCTGAGCGTCATCACGGGCCAGCAAGTAGCGGTCGGTCATTTTCTGCAGTTGCCGGTTGGCGTGACCAATCATCATCTCGAAGGTCAGCCCCTGGGCAAAATTGCGGTACTTCTTACCGTCTGCGGAGCCGATCAATTCGTGTAGGTTTTCCCACCTGCGGCACTCTGTTTTCTGGGCTTCGATGGCCGCTTGTTTCTGCTTTATTCTCTCTTTGGCAGCGTTATTCTCACTCAACTTGTGCTTGAAACCGGCAATGATGTCCCGCAGCTCTTTCAGGGATTCTTCGTACTCCTTGAATTGGGGTTCGAGCTCTTCCAGAGATTTGTCGGTGACCTTCCGAGCAAGTTCCGTGGCCAAGCGCGTTTCCCGATCCTTCCGTCTGGCTTCCAGATCTGTTTGACGCTCATCCAGATCCTTGGCCGTAGCCGTCAGCCCCGCCCTACGTTCAGAGGGTAGTATGGCCGCCAGAAACTGTTCTTCATTTGAAAAGCCCACGGGCGCAAGTGCTGCGGAGAATTCAGTTTCCAGCCTTCTTAGTTCCGGCTCTCGCTGGTCGACCCGCTTTCTCAGAGATTCGACATGGGCCTTTGCGGTATTCCATTTTTGCTGGAGTTCATTGTGTCGATCTCTGGCCTGCTTTTCGGCACCTTCGGCATCAGAAATCGCCTTGTTTAAACGGCGCTCCTCATCGTCAGGATTCTTGTCGCCGTACAGTGCAATACGCTCATCACTTCCAGCGGCGAGTTCCTTTTTCAAGGTACCCAGGCGCTCCAGCTTTTCGGCCAGGGCGGTGCTTTGAGTTTCGATAACCGCATCCAGCCGCTTCACATCGCTGTCGAGATCGGCAATCTGTTTCTCGATGTCTGCCTTTTTCTTGACCTGGTCTTGCCATGCCTTCAGCCGCGCTCTGAGGGTCTCGAGCAGTGATGAAATGTCCGTTTCGGGGATGTCCGCAATACCAAGCGGAAGGAGTTTTCTCGATACGGCCTGCTTACGTTCGGTAAAATCAGCACGAAGTTTTCCCAGGCCCTCGTTCACATCGGCAAGGGCTTTCTCGGCAGCCTTCTTGTCATTCGCCGCTGCTGACTCTTGCTTTTCAGCCTCCGCCAGGTTGTTACGGGCCAAGCGTTCTGCTACTTCGAGTTTCTGGATGGCGACTTCCCGATCCTCAGCTTTGCCAATCAGCTTGGTCAGCACGTCGATCTTCTGTTCGGTTTCATCGGGGACGGGAACATTCCCTTCCGCGAAGGGGTGTTCGGTTGCGCCGCAAAGAGGACAGGGCTTGCCGTCTTCCAGTTTTGTCCGGTGATCTTTAAGCTCCGCAATTTTCGTCAGGAAGGCCATTTCACGCAGCAGGGTTTCCTTCTCGGTGCGGTATTCTCGCAATAAGCGGTCTCCCAGCAACTGGCTCAATGCATCTTTGCCCTGCTGAATCTGTTTTGAGGCTTCCTCCAGCCCCTGCTTCCGAATGCCTGATTGTTTCTGACGGTCGTCGAGTGACTTTGTCGCCAGATCCAGAGCCGTCGTGGCCGTTTCTTGATCAGCCTCTTTTTGAACGATTTCTTTTTGCTTAGAGAGCAGGCCGCCGAACTGTTCTTCAACGCCAGCCAGACCGCTGATCAGCCATTCATCCTGAGCATGCTCCTTGATGTAGTCGTCCACAAGATCCAGTGTCTCATGAGTCTTGGATCGTTTTTCCTGCTCTTCGAGCCGGGCTTTTTTGTCTGCATCAATCTTTGCCGCATCTTTCTTACAGCCCTCATCACCTTCCGAAACAGCTTTTTTCTGATCGGCAAGTTTCTGATCCAGGGAGCGAACCTTCTGCAATGTAAGCGCGGCCGCTTTCAGCTCTTCTTTGGCCCGAGCGGTTTGTTGCTCAGCCGATTTCAGCGTCTCGGCCTGTTCCTTGGCGGAGGATTCCAATCCAGGAAGAGATTCCTCCTCAACTTTCAATGCTGCTCTGTCATCCACCTGCTGTTTGCGGGTGGATGTAAGCGTTGCGTATGCGCCATCCAGTGAGGCGGCATTCAACGCCCGGTTGAGCTTTTCACGATCCGGTTTGAACGCCTCGATATCGATTTGCAGCTTGCTCGCCTCGTCAGCCACATTGCCGATTTCCTTCTTCAGCCCATCGATGGTGGTGAGCCAGGCAATGGCCTTCCCGGTGGCAGCGGACTTGGCGGCAAGGTCTGTCTCTTCCTTCTGCTTTGTCTCGAGTACCTGCCCAATCTCTTGTTCCTGCTCCGGCTCAAGAATCACGATGCCTGCCGTTTCCGCCTGGAGCAGGTTCAGCTTTTCCCGCTCTTCGCGCTGCTGCTCATGGACACGGATGGATATCCGGCTGTAGATCTCTGTACCCGTTATCTGCTCCAGGATCGGAGCCCGATCATCCGGTGCCGCCTGGAGGAACGCGGCAAAGCCGCCTTGGGCCAGCAACATGGAGCGAGTGAAACGGTCAAAATCCATGCCGGTAGCGGACTCGATCTGATCGGCCACTCCTTTAATTTTGGACTCAAAAATCTCGCCTGTATCCGCGTTGGCTATCTCGTGTTTCTGGGCCTGAAAATCACCGTCCGATTTTTTGCGTGCCCGGTGCTGGCTCCAGTGACAACGGTAACGCTCCGTCCCTCCTTTTCGATTCTGAGCCTCGAACGTCACTTCAGCAAAGCATTCGCCGGTCTGGCGGGAC
>Ga0210043_1000708_pt1 | contig 34162 bp, 47 predicted proteins | sample CryGeymet201501t_FD_183990 | JGI IMG/M metagenome (GOLD analysis project Ga0210043, IMG submission 183990) | Groundwater microbial communities from Crystal Geyser aquifers in Utah, USA - Crystal Geyser metaG 2015-01t (SPAdes) (version 2) | ecosystem: Environmental > Aquatic > Deep subsurface >... | reverse complement strand
AAGCGCCAGGCCGCCCGCCCCTGCCAGGGTAAGAGCGCCGAAGCCGACCGAGGTGAACAGATCTGCCGCGACAACTTCGGACCCGCTGGCCGTATCCGTTCCGCCGGAGCTGGTCGCGGTGACGGTCCATGCCACTGTCTGGCTTGCCACGCCAGAGGGCACGACATAGGTCCACGGCCCGGTTCCCGTCGCGTCGGCCAGCACGTCCACCGAATCCAGCGTGAGCAGGCTCAGGGATGCCACTGCGCCAGCGCTGATCGAGTCCACGGTGATGGTCAAGGTGCGCACCGACAGGCTGTCAGAGGCGGTGACAGAGGCCGCTGGATAGGTGACGGACACCGCGTTCGAGGATCCGGCGGTGCTTCCGTTGTCATCCGTCGCCGTGACCTCACAGGACACGCCGGTTTCATCGTCGCCCGCAACAAGCGTGTAGGTGGACGCCGTAGCGCCACCGATCGGAGAACCGTCCCGCTTCCACTGGTAGGCATAGGTGATCGTCCCCGTGCCGGACCATGTGCCGGTCGGACAGGTCAGCGTCTCGCCCACTTCGGGCGTGCCGGTCAGTGTGATGGAGCCTGTCAGGGACGGGCCTGTGCCTTGGACCCGCTGCGTGGCGGCCATGATAAGCAGCGGCGCGGTCTCCCCCGGGACGGCGCGTCCGGTGCGCCTGTGCGCCTGGCGCCGGGGCCTCATCGGGCGGCCCGCACGGCCGCGGCGAAGGTCTCCGCGTCGGAGAGGATCGACGCCTTTGCCGCCCCGATTTCAAGGGCGCTCGAAGCCGCGTCGAACTGGCTTTGAGCGCGCCGCCGAAAGCCGGTCAGGCGCGCCTGCACAAGGCGGAAACGGTCGGCCCGGTCGATGATGAAACCGGCCAGCTCCGCGACGGTCTCGCCGGTCTCCGCGGCCTCGGCGGCCAGCACGGCGGTCTGCTCTGCCGTGGCGGCCTCGTCCACCACCGCCCGCGCGGCCTTTTCCTTGTACTCCCAGCTCGGCGCCTCGGTCTCGGTGATCGTGCCGGTGATCCCGGCGGCGAAATCGCCGATCCAGGCCAGCACCTCGGCCAGCGCGACCTCGCGCGTCACGGTCAGGTCGAGCGCGGCGCGCGCCGCCGCGGTGTCCTTCAGGGACCAGTCGATGCTCATGATTCGGGGGCCTCCGGGCTGGTGTAGAGCGGCAGGGGGATGGGACCGTCCGCCGGGTCGAGGACCGGGTCCGGAAATCGCGTGGCCTGCGGCGCGTTCGGCCCGACCGGCAGGATCAGGTCGAGGGTGATCCGCCCGTCGATGCGGGTCACGTCGCCGTGCAGCCAGGGGCTGCCGACCGCCGCCCGAGGCAGGACGTCGCCCTCTTGCAGCGCGGTGAAATCGAAGGCTGTCCCGGCGACGGTCAGCACGTCCCCCGCGCGCGACAGGGTCAGGCCCGCGTCCCTGCGGACCGGATAGAAGTTGATCCGCATCAGACAAATCTCCCCGCGGCCATCAGATGAATGGTTTCGGTCCCGCCAAACGTGACCGCGCTGTTGACCTGGAACGTCGCGACCGTGCCCGTCGCGTGCTGGAAGCTGGGCCACCTCGACAGGTTGGCGCAGGACCCGCTCATCGCCACGATCGACCCCGATGCGAATTCCGCCGGAAAGGTCCAGGTGGCGGCCGATGCCAGGCGGTACAGCGATCCGTGCGCCGTGGCGGCGGGACCGGTGGTGATCGCGTTCGACCAGCAGATCTGGGTGCCGTCCGTCAGCCGCAGATACTCGCCCGAGGCGAAGCTGCCACGTTCCAGCAGAGCGCCGTCCGGCAGGTTATCCACGATCGAGACGCTGCCAAGGGCGTTGGCCTGCGTGAAGAATTCGAACCAGTTCCCCGGCGCGGCCGAGGCGGTGTTGGTGTTCCCCCGGATCGCGGCCCGGGGCGTGGCGATGCCGCGGTTCACGACGATCTGCGTGGCGGCATGGTCGAAGCCCGGAACGGTGATCAGGGACCCGAACCCCCAGGGGGCATTCACCGGGGCCGTGGTGAAGCGCTGCACCCCGAACCCCATGTCGAGGTAGTCGTCCAGGTTTTCGGCATTCGGGATCGTCAGGGGCCGCGCCGCGCCGAGCCCGTGGTCGCCCACCTTGAGCAGCCGGCCGGCGGTCCGATCGTCGGCGCTCTGCGTGACGGCCGTGCCGGAGATCGGGACGGACACCGTCACCCCGGACGAGGACACCGCCACCCGGTCGGTCCCGCCCGCGACGAGCGCCATGTCATTCGCGCCGGTGCGGCGCAGGCCGGTGTCGGAGTCGTTCGCCCATGACAGGCCCGGAGCGCCGGCGGTGCCGTCCGGCAGCCGCTGCGCGGTGTCGCCGGTGCCGATGCCCGCCCACGACACCCCGTTGGACACCAGCATGCCCCCGTGCCCTGGCGGCACGACGATCGAGGACGCGCCGTTGATCGTCTCGCTGCCCGCCGGATCGACGGTGATCAGCCCGGAGCCCGTGTTGCGCAGCGCGACCGGGAACCCCGCCCCGGCGGTCGCCGCGACAGGCAGGGCGAGCGACCAGGTGCCGGATGCCAGGACCAGCGCCCCGCGATCCGCCGCGGTGACGGTGTAGGCGCTCGATTTGGTCAGGACGCTGGACAGCGGCACCCCCAGCGCGGCCGCCATCGCCGCCGGGGTTCCCGCCGTGCCGAGACCGCCCGCCAGATAGCTCCGCAGGTTGTTGATCGCGGTGCGCAGCGGCCCCTGTTTCAGACCGGCTTGGGTCAACTCTGCCTGCGATGGTAGATCCGTCATTGTCAGCTCCAGATTTCTGCGGTGTCGTCGGACCAGACGACCAGGCTGTCGTCGGACCAGAACGGTGCGAGCGCGTCGCCGAGCGACTCGTAGATCCACGGCCCCGCGGCGGCGCCCACGCCGCGCACCCGGATCAGGGTCCGGTCGGCATAGAGCAGCATCACCAGATAGCTCGACGACGTCGTATCGGCGACGCGGGTCCAGCTCAGGCCCGCCTCGGCCGGGTCGGTGCCCTCGGCCAGCTCGATCTGGTACAGATCCGCGCCGGGAGCCGGGGTCCAGCCCAGCTGCGCCCGCGTCGGATCGTCGATCGAGCGCCGGGCGAACAGGCCGGCCACCACGGGAAAGGTCCGCCGGACCGGCAGCGAGCCGATCACCAGCGGCGGGGCGACCGCGCCGTCCTCCGCGGTGTGGACCGACGGGTCCTCGACCACGAAGTCGATCTCGACGCTGTGCAGGTCGCGCGGCCGCGCTTCCAGAACCTTCGCCAGCACCCGCCAGCGCGTCGAGGCGCCGAAGGTGACATGCGTCCGCTCCCGGTCGGTGCCGGTCAGGGGCGTGATGTCGGGGGGGTCGGTCAGGATCACCTCCCGGGGTGTCGGGCCCGGCCGCACCTCCCAGGGGCCGCTCAGCCCGCCGTCGGCCTTGCGCAACCCGACGAAATGCGGCCCCTCGGCAAAGGTCAGCGGCTCGGTCAGGGTCAGGGTGCGCGTCTCCGCATCCCAGGCCACGGCCTCGGCCTGCGCGGCCCAGCCGGGCATATCGTGCTGCACCGCGATCAGGTCGCCCACCGAGGGGATGAACCCCTCCATCTCGGTCGCCAGATGCCCGATGCGGCGCCGGTAGCGGTTCGCGGCGGCCTCGTAGAGCCCCTCGCGCAGGGCATGGGCCCGCGACGTGACCCCGAACAGTTCCATCTTGACCGGGCGGGCGGCGGTGCTGTCCGGCAGCTTTGCCGTCACCTTGCGCGGGGTCCAGGTCGCGGCGTCCATGTAGCTGACCTCGACCGCGTCGGCGGTCGCGTCATCCGGCATCAGATAGTCGATCGAGAACGAGTCGCGCAGGATGTTCCGCATGGAATAGAGCGCCACCGGCAGGGTCTCGGCACCGTCGCGCACGACCCGCAGCTTGCCGCCCTGCAGATAGGGCCGGGCGCGTCCGGCGCGGGCGATCTGCGACACGCTTTCCCACCAGGTCGCGGCATCGGTGAAGCGACCGTCGAAGAAGTCGCCCCGCGCTTCCCAGACGGCATCGAGAGCGGCCAGGGCGGCGGTGTCGATCCGCGAGTCGGCCCAGCCCGCGCCGTAGACCTCGCTGCGGGCGGCATCCGCGATCGCCCAGGCGATCGAGCGGGTCGCCTGCGGCGCGGACCAGTCCGAGCCGGTCCAGACCGGGATCCTTCGGGTTGCCACGACCCCGAACTTGCGCGACGCCTGAAGGCTCAGGTTGTTCGTGGCCCGCATCCGCAGGGCGATCAGGGTGACGGGGGAGGCCTCGGGCTCGCGTTGCAGATAGGCCCGCAGGCCGGACAACAGCACCTCGTCGCCGAGCCCGTTCTTATAGGGCGCATGCTCGCACCTGGCCCGCACGGCGTAGCGGCCGGGCGTGTCCAGCAGGTACTGGAAGCTCAGCCGGACCGGCGTCGTGGTGCGGTCGGCGATGAACTCCTGCCCCAGATCGAACCAGGCGCCGGTCGGGGCGCCATCGTCGTCGAGCGGCCGCGCCTGGATCACCACCAGAAAGGCATGCGTCCGGTATCCGCCGCCGCCGTCGGCCCAGAACACGCCGCGCGGGGCGACGATGTCGATCCCGAGCCGCCCCGCCACGGTCCCCGCGGCGCTCGCCACAAAGCCGTCCCCGGCGCCCAGGACGTTGTAGAAATATGAAATCCCGGTGTCGGTCGCGGATGCAGCTATCTCGAAGGTCCAGCTGTCCGCATCCGGCGTCGAGGCGATCGGATAGGTGCCCGCATTCGGTCCGCCGCCCATGACGACGATGTCGCCCTCCAACCGGGCGTGGCCGATCTCGGCAAAGGTGAACTCGGTTCCGGCGGCGGTCCAGGTGAGCGAAACGCCCTCGACATAGGCCGGCCCGGACGCGCCCGCGTAATAGTTGCCGGTCACCGGGGCGTCGATCGTCCAGCTGTCGGCGGTGGTACGGACGATCTCGTACTTGCCGATGATCTCCTGATAGGTATCGGCAAAGTGCACGGCCTGCCCGATGGCGCGGTTATGCCCGATCTCGGTCACGGTGACCGTGGTGCCGGATTGCGACCAGTCGAGCCCCTTCCAGGTGTCGAAGCTCTGGGAAGAGACCTCGACGCTGGTCACGACCTGCGTCGGAAACAGCGTCACCTGTCCGAACGGCTCGACGATCTCGTACTCGATCTCGGTGAAGGCATCGAGCGAACTGTCCTCGAGCCGGATATCCTCGATCTCGAATTCGCCGCAGCCCAGACAGAGCAGCTGGAACAGATACTGCTCGCCGCCGGCGAATTCGGTGTAGGGCTGCGCGGCAAAATCCGGATAGCTGAACACCCGGCCATACTGCACCGGGATCGCCTGTTCGATCCGCGCCGTGTTGCCCTGCGCGGCCAGGCTGTAGGTCCGCGCCGGCGTCGGCAACGCCGCGCGTTCCGGCACCTGCGGCGGCGGCAGGACCGCGTTGATCAGCGCCTGACCCGCCAGCACCAGACCCAGAGACGCGGCCTGTCCGACGGTGAACGTGCCGAACAGCGCGGTGCCCGCCAGAGACGGTCCCAGCAACAGCCCGGCCAGCGGACCGGCGAAGGCGACCAGCGCCAGCGACAGCAGGGTCCGGAGCGGGTTGGACCCGCCGCCGCCGCCGCCCTGCGGCAGCACCACGAAAACCAGAACGTCGCCGTGGTTCAGCTTGCGCCGCCATTCGGCGCGCAGGATCGGGCGCCCGTTCAGCTGCGCGATGAAGGGCGACCGGGTGCGGGGCGCCAGGGCCCGGACGCGCGCGCGGCGGCGCACCGGGTGCCAGCTGCGGCTGCCCAGCGGGTCGAACGGGTTCCGGACGGTCAGGCAGGCCGCTCTCATCGCCACCTCCGGTAGACATCGACGATCGAGAACCCGACGTCGCCGAGGCGCGACCGGGGCGTGTAGATCGCGCCGGCGGCCTCGATCGCGTGCAGCACCCCGCCCAGGTCCAGCCAGATCCCGACATGACAGGGCCGGATGCCGCGCGCCATCAGCACCGCGTCGCCTTCGGCATAAGGCGCCACCGGGTGCCAGCGGCCCCGCTCGGCCGAGCCATGGAAGGCCGCGACCTGGCCCCGCGCGTCGCCGGCCCAATCCACCGCCGGCACGTCGAGCCCGAACTGCTCCCGCCAGACCCGGCGCGCGAAATGCCAGCAATCCGACTGGCCCGCGACCCAGGGGGTGCCGATGTAGCCTTCGGCCCAATGCGCCAGGGCCCCGCTCACGATGCCAGCCCCGGAAAGGATTCCAGATCGTAATCCAGCGTCGGAAACCGGCGGTTCAGCAGGTCGCCGAACCCGGCGGTGGCGCGGATCTGCGTCGCGGTCGCGGTGATCCGGTTGACGGTCAGCACGATCGGCGGGTCGGTTTCCGGTCCGTCGTCAAGCGTGTCGCTGAGAAAGGCGCGGAAAATGACCGTGATCGGGTCCGGCTCCGCGACCGCCAGTTCGATCTGCGCGATGATCTCGGCCGAGACATTGTCGATCGTGATCTCGGCCTGCGGCACGCTGGTGCTGGTCTGGTCCGGCGGCACCAGGTCGAAGGCATAGCCCGCGAAGCTGACGACCTCGCCCGCGTTGCGCGGCGCGCCGTCCTCGAGCCGCGCCTCCAGCGGCGCCCAGTCCCGCACGACCCGGACCGGGTCGGAGAACGCCGGGTGATACAGTTCCAGCGTGTGATGGACGATCCGGTCGACCGGCGCGGCGGCATAGGCTTCCTTCAGGGCGGCGGACAGGGCGGCGTCAGGCATATCGCGTCTCCAGCGGCGCGCTGACAGCCCAATGCAGGCCCTTCCTCAAAGTCGCCTTGAAAGGCCCTGCAAAGCGGCTTTCCACCCGGGTCAGTCCGCCGCCGCGCGGCAGGTCCAGCAGGAACCAGGCCGACCCGCCCGCGGCCCCCAGGACATGACCGTCCGCATCGGTCGGCAGGTACAGATCGAATGTATCCTGCATCCTGGCGTTGATCTCGCAGACATCGACGCCGCTGGCGCCGTCGCCATCGTAGTCCAGATCGCCGAAGGCCTGGACCAGATTGATCTGGCAATAGGGCGTCATCGACCCCAGCGCCGTCCCGGCCCCGGTGGCGGCCACCAGCGTCACCCGATACCAGCCGGATCCCCGGTCGAGGATCGTGGCGCTGTCGATGTTCGACAATGTGCCGAAGGCGCCGATGCCGAGATCGACCTGCGCCGTGCAGGTCAGGTCGTCGGTGTTGCCGATCGCGATCCGCGCCTTTGTCCGGCCCGCCGCCTTCAGCGTCACCGAAACCACGACAGATCCGCCCGCCACGAACCCCGGATCGAAGTCGCGCCGGACCCGGTGCTGCGTGACGTCGTTGCCTTCGACGATGCGGTCGGCAAAGGCCACCAGCGGGCCGACCGCGCTGTCGGTCCCGACCGTCGCCCCGAGCGACCCCCAGCCGGACAGCGAGTCCGACGCCCCGAGCAGCGACCATGCCTCGTCGCCGTACCAGGCGCGGAACGCCGCCATTTCCCGGTCGGTAAGGATCCACGACACCCGGTGTTCGTCCTGCCGTGCCGCCGAGATCCGGCGCACCCGCCTGGTCCCGACCTCCATCTGGGTTCGGCGCACCTGGTCGGCGGGCTCCATTTCAAAGCCCGCGTTCGAGAGTCCGGGCAGCGTGTCAGGCCAGAACCGCGTCGTCATCGCCCGGTCCTCGTCATGCCGAAGCTGCGTTGCAGGGCCGCCGGGATCGGTCCGCGGCCCTGGGCCAGGTTCCCGGCGATCTGGCCCTCGACATGCGCCACCATCACGTCGATCGTCAGCCCCTCGCCGTCGTCGCGCTGCGTCGCGGTCGCCTCGACCCCGGATGCGGTGTTGTTGACATTGATCGTGACCGCGGGGGCGCCGCGCGCCGGGGCGGCGCCGGACAGTGCCGGTGCGGTGTCGCTGCGGGCGGTGCGCCCCAGATCGACAAAGGTCGGCCGGTCGAGGATGGTCGGCCGCCAGTCGGGCAGGCGCCCGCCGTCGACCCGGCGGGAACCGGCGCCCAGCTGGCCCAGGGCGCGGCGCGCGCTGTCGGGGATGCCGCCCATGGCGAACGCCTCGGTCCGGACGCCGAGCGCCCCGCCCGCCACACGGGTCAGCGGCAGGATGCCCTGTCCGTCCGGCCCCGATGCCAGGACGCCCAGACCGCCGCCGGGGGCGGGCCTGGTGGGCAGGATCGCCTCGGGCCCGGCCTCGCCCATCAGGCCCCTGGTCCTGCCGCCCATGTCGAACAGCGTGGGCCGGTCGACGACCGTGTTGCGATGCGCCGACAGATCCCCGCCCGGCACCCCGCCCTCGGCGAAGGGCAGGAAGGCGAACAGGCTGTCGATCAGCGGGTTCACTAGGCTGGTCGCCAGCTTCTGGGCAGCGGCGCGGGCGAACAGATCCTCGAGCGCACGGCCCAGATCCTCGATCTCGCCCTTTCCCCTGGCGAAATCGGCGAAGAAATCCTCGAATGCGCCGCTCAGTCCCTCCTTCAGTCGGGTCTTCAGATCGCTGGCCACGTCGGGCAGCTGATCCACCAGCGCGGCGATCCTGGCCCGCCACAACTCCACCGCGGCGGCGGCCTCCGGGCCGGAGGCATCGTTCGCCTTCTGCAGCTGCGGGATCAGCTCGGCCAGCGCCTCCGCCGCGCGGCGCTTCGCCTCGGCTATGTCCTCGGTGCCCTCGGCGGTGGATCGCAGACCCGCCCGAACCTTTTCCTGAACCCCGGCGACGGCAATCTCCATTGCGCGCAGGGCGTCCTCGGCCTCCTGCCGCAGGGCCGTCAGAGACCCGCGCGCGGCCTCGGCGGACCCGCCGCCGCCCCCTCCGCCTCCACCGCGGCCGCCGCGAGGCGCGATCAGACGGTTGAAGTTCCGGACAGCCGTCTGCTGGTTCCTGATGTCGTCAGCGCGAGGAATGACATTCCCCGACATGACGGTGTCCTCGTCGCGCATGGCATTGGTGATCGGCGTCGCCATCGCGCGGGCCAGATTGGCGGCGAGCCGGTCCGCCTCGTTCGCGGCAAGGCTGATGTTGCCCGCCATGTCGACGCTGGCGACGCCCTTGGCGGCGTCCCAGGCTTCCTGGAGCCGATCTTTAAGATCCTGCGACACCTCGGCGGACTTGAGGGCTTCCGAAAAGGCATCCCGTTCCGCCTGAACCCGCGCCTCGGCCACCTGGACGCTGTCCTCGCCGTATTCGGCGATCAGCTGCCGGAGGCGCGCCTCCTCCTCCAGCGTGGCCTTCAGCGCCTCGGCATCGGCCAGCGCCCGCGCGCTCTCGGCACGGGTCGCGGCGTAAACGCGAAGGGCTGACGCATCGAGCGTCGCCGCGTTGAGGTCCTGCTGCTGCTTGGCCAGTTTCTGCGTTTCGTTGGCGGCCATGCGCAAACCGTCCAGAACCCGCCGGTTCTCCTCCGACACGCCGCCGGCGGCGACCGCCGTTGCCTCGTATCCGGCCACCAGATCGTCGAGGGCGGCAGAGAACTTCGCCGGATCGGCCTCCAGCAGCACCGCGGCGAACTTCTGGCGCAGCGCCTCCATCTGCGCTTCCATTTCGGCGGCAAGCGGCAAGCCCGCATCGAGGCCCCGCAACTGCAACTCCGGCAAGGCAAGGGGGCCGAAAAACTGGCTGGCCAGGCTCGTCCGGTCCCTGTCCCTGCCGCTCGTCGTGTCCTCCAGCGAGACCCTGATCGAGTCCGCGATCGTTCCCACGGCCCGGCGCGCGTCCTCCATCCTGTCGCTGAAACTCGACTCGGCCAGAGCCCGCATTCTCTCGACAGCCGCGGAGGTGCCAGTGCCGTAGACCTCGAACAGATCCTGCGTCGGGGCCAGGGCTTCCCTGACGATGCGCGTGTAATCCGCGACGCTGTCTCTCAGATCGTCGAGCGCGTCCCCGGCATCGGGCGCGTCCTCGGCCATGCCGGTCAGCCATCGCGCCGCGGCGGCGCCGGCGCCGATCAGACCGATCGTGATCAGATTGACCGGCGACACCATGCTGGCGAAGGCGGCGCCTAGGGCGCGCACGGCGCCGGCGGCCCCGCGATTGCCGATCACCTGGCCGATCTGGGTGCCCTGCTGGATGGCCAGCTGAAGCGGGCTTTGCCCGGCGGCCAGCATCACGCCGATGTCGTTCAGCTGCGCGGTCAGGTTGGCGACCCCGGCGGCGCCGATCCCCGCCCCCTGCGCCGTGGCGGCCCCGGCCTGCCGGGCGGCGGCGCCCTGACGCTTCAGCGCGCCCTCGGCCTCCTTGGCACCCTGCGCGCTCTGCCTGCCGACCTTGCGCCCGGTGACCCCGACCTTTTCCATCTCCCGCGCCAGGCGCTGCAATTCGGCCCGGGCGGCAGGCGTCTGTGCCTGAAAGATCATGGAAACGGTCAGATCGGTCATGTCGTCTCCTTCAGTCCCATTGCCGCCATCATTTCGGCGGCGTCGCGGAATTCGGCGGGCCCGCCGGGGTCGTCGCCCGATGCGAAGGCGCGGCGGTCCGCGTCGCTGCCGTTGATCGCGACATGCATCGCCATCATGCGGCCGCGCGCCTCGATCCGGTCGACCTCCAGATGCCCCGCCGCCAGCGCGTCGAACTGCGCCAGTGTCAGGTCGAGCAGGTCGTCGAGCCGGTGTCCGCGCCGGACGAGCCAGGCGAAGACCTCGCCCCATCCGGTTCGGTCCGCGCCGCCATCGCCTTCAGCATCGGAGCGGCGGCGGCGGCGGTCCGGATGAAAAAATCCTGGTTGACCTCCCACACCGCGGTCGCCAGCGGCACAAGGTCGTCGCCGGGCAGCTCGCCGATCTCGGCTTTCGACAGGCCGCTGCCGATGGCGAGCGCCTCGATCACGGCCTCGGCCTGCACCACGAGGGCCGCCATCCAGTCGCCCGTCAGGACAAATGGCATGAAATGCGCCGCCGCGCGCCCCATCGGCCCCAGCTGCCGGATCGTCAGCGGCGCGATCTCGACCTCGCGGGTGCCGCGCGCGACCGTCACCCGCTTCGGCTCCGGCACGAAGACATCGAGCCCGGCGCTCATCACCAGCACACGATCGACAGATCGTCGTTCCCGCTGGAAGGCTTGAACCGCAGTTCCATCTCGGTCAGTGCGCGGCCCTGGTGGTCCACGGTCTGCGGGTCGACCCGCTGCACCGCCGGGCCGAACACGGTCAGGTTCTTGCCCGCGCCGCTGCCGTGCCGTAACCCGAACGAGGACAGCGTCACCGCGTTGATCTCGGTGCGCCAGGTGACTTCCTGCGCCGCCGTCAGGGACATCGTGGTCTTGCCCACGATCTGCCGGTCAGTGATGTCGATCGACTCGTCGCCCACGACCTCGGAGAATTCCAGCTGGTTGCCGATGTCGATCGACAGGCCGCGATGCGGATATGCGGTTCCGCCGCTCATCGATCCGGCGGCGGCGAGGGTCGCGCCCAGCTTGATCTCGGAGCTGTTGGCGGTGGTGATCACCTCGGGGTCCGCCCATCCGGTGAAGCTCGCGGAGGCCGACACCGAGTTCGCGGCATTGTCGAAACCGCTGATCGTGAACCGGGCCTTCGGAATGCCGAAAGCGTCCAGCATCAGCTCGGCGGTCGCCCGCGCGCCCCGGCTGTAGTATCCGACCCCGTCCAGCCAATAGCGCACGACACCGCTTTCGGGATCGTCGGTGATCGGCGTGTAGACGACCTTCGTGTCGACCGTCACGGTCTCGGCGAAGCCCGCGGCGCGCAGCAGCAGACCCCATTTCGGCGCGACTCCCGCGGTGCCGGAGGGCGCCAGCTCGACATCGAACTTGATCTCGGTCTGGCGATAGGCGGGCAGTTCCTCGGACGCGCCGAAATACCCGCGCACCAGGTCGCGCGGCACGGTGTTGCGGATGATCCGGAACGACGGGTTCGCCACCTGGATGGCGTCCGTTGGCCCCCAGCTCGACCCGGCGGGGATGCCGGTGCCATACCCGTCATCCTCCATCATGAACTGCACGATGCTCTTTCTGACAAGCCGCGTCATGACTTGGCTCCTTTCGGTCGGGCCGGGCGCTGGGTCGCGTCGGCGGGCGGGGGCGCCTGGATCGACTCGACCGCGTCAGGCGGGGCGGCGGCGGCTTCGGGCCTTGACGCAGCGACCCTGGTCCGCTGGCCGGTTTTCGGGTCTTCGGTGTAGCGCCCCCCCGATGCGGGCGGCGCGGGCTGATGGGTCATGACAGGATCCTGATATAGTCCGAGAGGGCGAAATCGAGATGGTACGACACCAGCCCGGCCGAGAAGGCGAGCAGCTGCGACCGGACCAGCCGGAACGGGGCGCCGTCGGCCGCGTCGGGCGACCAGGCGCAGATGGCAAGGGTCACGTCCTCCACCAGCTGCTCCAGGTCGGCGACCTCGTGGTGCCCGGTCTGGCTGTAGCTTTTCAGGTACAGGACCACCGATACGACCCGGTCGATCGGCTGGTGAAAGAGCCCCGTCAGGCCGGTGTCGCCGCTGGTCGGGCGCACCCCGGCGGGCATCACGAAGGCCCCGGAGTCATACCGAGGCGTCCCTTTCGTGCGTTGCAGTTCGGCGAACTCCATGGCGCCCTCGATCCGATCGGCCAGCGCCGGGATGAGGGCTTCGAGTCGCGCCTGGACCGGAGCCACGACCAGCATCAGATGAACCCCTTCAGGTTGGCCTCGGTGAACGGGCGTTCGCGATCGGTGATCCGGGCGCCCGACCCGGTGGCGGCGCCGCCCGTCGAGAGCCCGGCGGCGGACAGCTGGATCGTGCCTTTCGCGATCGCTTCAAGGTGCCTCAAAGCGTCCTTGTAGTCGGTTTCGATCTTCGGGTTCGGCTGCGAGGTGTGCAGCTTGTAGCCGACGATCGACATGGCGATATCGGTCAGCAGCGCGGGGATCGGTTCGGCCATCGGCAGCGCGTAGCGGGTGCGCAGATGCCCGTCGATCACGGCATCCGCGTCGGCGATGGCGCGGTCGACGACATCGGTGTCGACCGTGCCGGTCGCCAGCTCGGCCCGATCGGTGAGGCCGATCAGCATCCGGGCGCCGAAGCGGTCGGTGAGCAGGTCGAGCGTGCAATACGGCATGTCGGGATCTCCTGCCTGGCCTTTCTCTGCAACCCGGATCCGGCGGCGCAGGCGCCGCCGGGCGGATGTCAGTCTGCGGGCATTTCGACGAAGGTGGCCACGAGCGCGGGCTCCCTGAGGATCGCCCCGATCTGATCTTCGGTCAGGTCCGCCAAGGGGATGACGGTCGGCTCCGGGCCGAACCTGCGCCCCGCGCGCCAGAACCCCCTGGATGGGCCAACGACGACCAGGTCGGCAGCGGAGGCGTCTTCCCCCGCTGCCGGCTCGCCCCGGTCACGGCCGGTGGCCTCTCCGCTGGTGTCTCGTCCGGTCGATGCGACCGCTTCAGTCGAAGCCGGGGGGGCAGCACCCCCCGGCTCCACCGACGGGGGCGACTTGTCCCCCGTTACCGCGGCGGCCGGTTGGTCCGGCTTCTCCGCGGGTTCCGTTTCGGGTGCGGGCGCTGCCTTCGCGCGGCGTGCCATGTCAGATCACCCCTCAGGCCAGCCAGGGCACGACCAGCAGCTCGGCCGTGCCTTTCCACTCGTTGGTCTCGCCGCCGGATGCAAATTCCGAATTCAGCAGCTTGCGGCCGGCGCTTTCCAGCGCGGGCGGCACCACCAGCAGGTTCGGCATGATGCCGAGCGGGCGGCCATAGTCGCCCTTCATGCCGGACAGCGCGGCGCGGGCGGCGGCATAGTTCGCCGCGTTCAGGGTCTGTTTCGACCCCCAGGCGAACTGCCAGAAGCCGAAGCCGACGTTGGCGCGCGCGTCGGCGCCGTATACGAATTCCTTGTTGGTGAAGACGTTACCGTCGGTCAGCTTGTCCCTCGCCACGAACTCGAAATCCTTGCGCTTCTGAAGGATGATCGGCTTCAGCGCGCGGTTGACGTCCAGCAGGAACCACGGCGTGCCGGACCCGCCATCGGTATTTGGCACCGTGGTCACGGTGCCTTCCACCCCGAGAACCGGATGATCGGTGTCGAAGTAATACTGCCCGTCATAGCAGACGGTGGCGAAGCCATCCTTCAGCAGCCCGAACACCAGGCTATCCCAGTGGGACCCCGTCGACATCCCCATCTCGGTGAACAGCGGCGTATAGATCCCGAGATTGTCGGTCTCGATGTCGTCGCGCTCGACGGCAATGGTCAGTTCCCAGGCCTTCTCGCGGATCGTGTAGTCGTGCTGCTTCAGGTTCTGCACCTGGCGCGCGCCGACCCATTCGACGACATTGGGGATCTTGCCGAGCCAGCCGAACTTCTGCTCGCGGGTGCTGGAGGGCACGTTCGTGGCGACCCGCATGTGCATCGACGAGGCCTGACCCAGTCCGCCCTGAAAGATGGTCTTGAAACCGACGCGGAGCGGAGCGAGGTTCGCGGAATTGACGAGCATCTGGGCTCTCCTTTAGACTGCCGCGGCGACGGCGGTGAGGGTGAGGGCTTCGTCCATGCGGACCCAGACGCCCAGGCTGTCGACCGAGTCGACGATCCCGGCGGCGGACCGGGCGCTGGTTCCGTCCGTCTTGGCCACGGTCTGGTCGTCGACCACGAAACAGACATCGCCGACCTCGGCGATCGTGATCAGGTCGGCGGCGGCCGAGTTGCCGAAGCGGTAGATGCCGGGCCGGTACGTCAGGGTCAGCGCGCCGTTCGCCCCGGCGGAATTGTCGATCCGCTGCTCGGCGCGGCCCACGCCCACCAGGCCGGTCGCCGCGGCGCCCTTGACCAGGTATCCGGCGGCGTTCCGGCAGACCAGCGCGCCTGCGTAGATCAGCATCGACGCGGCGACGGGTCCGGAGCGCAGATCGCCCTCGGAGCGGGGGGTATTGCGGTCTTCAGCCAGTGCGGTCACCAGGCGGCCTCCTCTTTGCGCTCGGATTCGAGAGTCTTGATGTACTCAGCAGGCCGGATGCCCAGCATCTTGCAGCTTTCGAGCTCCGCCGCATTCAGCGACACGGTGCCGCCTTTCGGGGCCGGCGTGGCCGGGACCATGGACCCGGCCTGAAGCATCGGGATGGCGTTGACGTCCGCCTCGGTCTCCTGCGGATCGGCCATGTGGCGGGCGATGTAGTGCTCCCGCCGCGGCTTGATGCCGACACGGCCCGCCGCGATCGCGGCGTCGACGAAGGCGGTCGCCTTGTCGCGCTTGCCCCCTTCCGTCAGGGCGTTCAGCCGCGTCGTCACCGTGGCCAGCTCGGCCTGAAGCGCGGCGGTGCCCTCGTTCGCGGTCGACAGCACCTTGACGGCGGCCACTACCGACTGCGGGTCGGCGGTCTCCGCGACACCCACCAGCCCGCCGATTTCGGTCACGGCGGATTGCAGGTCGGGCGATGCGGTCAGGGCGGTGACGGCCGACACGATGGCATCCTCGTCGGGATCGGTCAGGCCGAGCGCCTCGGCCAGGCGGGAATTCAGGGACATGGAGTCCTCCTGCTGGAGCGCGGTCAGGCCGCGCAGATTTGGATTGTTCACGAGTGCCACGCGCGACACCCAGTCAAAGACCTTTGTCCTGGCATCGGCCTTCATCAGCACCGGCGACAGATTGCGATACGCCTTTTCGGCCAGCAGCCGGCGCCCCTCCGCCGTCCATTCGACCCGCCCCCAGATCCCGTCGGCGCGGGCCTGCAGTTCCTTGATCCATCCGCGCGCCGGGGCAGGCTGCCCCCTGTCGGTGGCGTGGCCCTCGTCGATGTAGATCTCGCCGCCATTGTGCGCCGCACCTTGCAGGCTCCTGGCGATCAGGGCCTCGGCGTCCCGGTAGATGTAGGGTCCGCGCGCGTCCGCTGTCTCGATGGGCCGACCGGCGGGCGGCAGGAGATGAACCCACTCCGGCGGGTCGCCCGCCGCCGAGACAGGCAGCGCGGACATGGGACAGGCGGTGAGGGACGCGGTGTTCATGTCGCCATCATCGCGACATTAGCAGGCCGATTTCACCCTATTCGGTGATAGGGATCGGTGCGCGGCAGATGGCTTCCCCTGCGATGATCGTCGCACGGCCCCGGGAACGGATCAAGGGGCGGCGGCCGCCGCCAGCTGCTCGGCGATGATATCCAGCAGCCCCGTCCGGTCGGTTTCCGACAGGCCGAGATAGGGCCGCGCGGGGATATCGCCCCAGGGGATCGGGCCGCCGCGCGACGTCGACCCGAACGCACCCTGCTCGGCCCCGAACTGCATCACGGCGGCATAGATCCGGTTCGACCCCACTTCGACGCTGAACGGCCCCGCCTGCGAGGCGATGCTGCCGCGCAGGTACCCTGCCTTGCGAAGAACACCGCCGAACGTGGCATTGTCCTTCGCATACTTGTCCAGGGTGGTCTGTGATCGCGGCGCGAAGGGCACCCCCTCGTGGGTCACGCCCGCGTCGATCCGCGCCTGGACCGAGGCGACCAGAAAGGCTCCGATCTCCTGCATCACCGGGGTCAGGTCGGCCAGCACCGCGTCCAGCGACGCGAACCCCGCCTGCACCTCGGCATCTTGGAGTTCCACGGCGATCATGCTAATCCTCCCCATGCCGGGGGCATCGACCCGCCGCGTTCACAACGCGGAAACGTCCTGGACGTCATGGGCGGGGACCCGGCACAATCTTTTCCAGCCACATCGTCACGAGCGCCATCCGGCCCCGCCTGATCTCGAACAGGGCGACAAGCCGCGCCGAAGAGGTCTCGCGGCTCACCCGCAGGACCGGCAGACCGGTTGGACTGTCTTCTGCACGTTCAACCTTGTCCGGAGCGGCCAGCAGCCAGCCAAGGCGCCCGAAATCGGAGGGACCCAACGGGATCTGGCCACGGGAGACTTCGACCCCCGCAGACGAGTGCCGGGCCATCGCGTGCCGAACGGCGGAGGCATCGAGTGTCCAGTCGCTGCCTGCCACGTCACGGCCCGTCAGCTTGCGAACCGTATCGACCTCCCGCTGCGTCGCAAGGCCGAGCGTCCGCATGGGTTCCACGGCGACGCGCTTGCTGATTGGCATGCCGCCCCGCTCGCCCATGACCCGTTCGGAATAACGGCGCAGTTCGTCTTCCAGGGAGGCGGTCTGGCGGAACGCGATGACAAGGGGGTCTGCTCGGTCCTTGGGCAGGTCCCCGAAAAAGGCCTTGCCGATCTGGTGAGGCCAGGCCACCGGCTTGGCGGCAAAAGCGCGGATCTCGTCGCTGACCGACGCGCCGGGCGCGTGGTCCCAGCCCTTGTCGATGCCGGCCGGCGCGCCGGTCTTGGCATCGCGGGCCCGCCAGTTGTCCGGCAGAGCCTTGTCGGGGTCGCCGCCGACCCGCCGGATCCCGGCCTCGGTCCGCGCGCCGTGGACAGTACAGCTGCAGCCCCAGCCGTTCGGCGGATAGTGTGTAGCCCAGAACGGATGATCTGGCGGCAGGCCAACGCCGTCCCAGCTCAGATGGTGCGGGCGCGGCTCAAGCGACCCGCCGTGGCGATAGACCCAGTATCTGAACTTGCCTTCCCGCAACTGGGCGAGGCGGCCGGCGGCGTAGGAGGTTGCCAGATTGGTGCGGTAGATCACCCGCATCCGCCAGGCTTCGCCCTTGGCCGTGCCCTCGCCGGTCCAGCCGTGCCAGCCATGCCGCTCGACGATCCCGCGAAAATCCTTCTGGAATGTCTCGAAGGTCGTGCCCTCCGAGATCGCCTTTTCCACCGCCACCCCCAGATCCGCAAGCAGATCGGCCTTGACCGCGCCCGCGACCATGAAGGCGCGGTCGTGTTCGTTGCCGCGCAGATCGTCCCAGCGCGCGGTCGGCACCAGGTCGCCCAGCCGCAACCGGAACGCCGCGACCTGCTCGGAGAAGGGCTTGCGGAATGTGGCGCGGATTGGCGAATCGGACATCCGGATCAGCGCGTGATGTGCTTTACGGCCCACATGACCGCCTGTTCCGCGTTGGTTTTGGCCAGCGCCATTTCGCGGCTGGAACCGACCTCGTCGCAGAGTGCCAGAAAAGCTGCGCCCAGATCCTTGATCCGGACCATTGCCTCCTTTTCCTGGTCGCTCAGCACCCTGTACCGGTGCCGGACCGCGTTGTTGGCCGTCCGATCGTCGGACGCGCTTTCGACCGTTCCGGGCTTCTCAGACATCGCTCTCCTCCTCCACGTCGATCCGGCCTGCGGCCTGCGCGACCGTCAGGCCCCGTGCCATCGTCTCGACCAGTGCCGAGGCATCCAGATCCGGGAACCCGGCCAGCAGCATTTCGCGGAACTCCTCCAGGCCGGTCGCGGCGGCCAGCATCGCCTCGATCCGGGCCATGATCGCGCCCATCGCCGGGGCGGCCTCGACCGCCATCCGGCCGGCCAGAACCCCGGGAACCGAAAAAGCCCCTGAGCGGCCCTCTGAGGTGCCCTCTGCCTGCGGCGCCGCATCATCCCCCGCCGGGGGTCGACCTGACCCCTCTACGGCTTTAATTTTGGCTGTCCGAGCTTCAAATCGGTCACCGACCGATCGCTCTGGCGCCGCCCCGAGCGTGTCGTCCTCGCCATCGGGCTCTTCCAGCCCGAACTTGTCCCGCACCGACGCGGCCGAGACCTTCAAGCCGAGCGGCACCAGCAGGGACAACTGGCTCGCAAGCGCGCTCAGATCCTCGGCCTCGGGCCGGGCGATGACCAGGCGCGGATAGCGCGGCTGCGGCCCCCATTCCAGATCGACCCACGGCCGGATCAGATCGCGGTTCAGGATCGCCGCCAGGGCCTTTGCGTCGGCCCGCTCGATATCCTCCTGGACCTCGCGGTGTTCCTGCCCGACGGCGTGTCCGCCGGCGATGGCGTCGGTGGTGGCGGTCTGGCCCAGCACCGCCTTGCTGATCTGCCGGTCCAGCCAGTCGACCCGCGACAGGTAGACGTCGGACGTCGCCGCCGCCCCGTTCGCCTCGACGAACTCGATCTGCATCGACTCCGGGATGATCGCGGCGCAGTCGCCCGCGATATTGGCGACCGCCCGAAACAGCGTGCTCTTGTCTTCCTCGGTGGCGCCCGCGCCCCATCTGCCCAGCCGCAGCGGCTGCATGTAGGTCTGGGTGAAGATCGCCCAGTCCCGCTGCGTGTACATCTTAAACAACCAGCCCCAGGTGGCGACGCGCGCCAGGCCGCCGCGCAGGGGCAGGCCCGACTTCGCCTTGATCCGGGCGTCGATGAACTTGAACCCCGGCAGGGGCTTCTCCTCACCGCCCTCGTCCAGCAGGCGCGGCGTGGTCAGTTCAGCCCGGTCGAACCGGAACCAGCGCGGGTCGCGCCGTTCCAGCCGCGCCGGATCCCATTGCCCCGAAGAGGTGTCCCACAGGATCTCGGTAAAGCTGTACCCTTTGCCGATGCAGTCGAGGACGTCGAACAGTTCCTCGGCAAGCTCGTCACGCGCCAGCCAGTCGCGGATGCGGTCGGCGATTTCCTCGCCGCGCGCGTCCTCGGTGCCGGGTTCGACCGTGATGTCGATCTGGCTGACCGAGCGGCGCCGGGTTCCAAGAACCCCGAGATAGTGCGGGTCGCGTTCCTCGATCGTCTCGGCCAGTTCCAGGTAGCGGATCGGGTCGCCCTGGTCCGCTTCGCGCAGGATCGCCGCCAGCTTCAGCGGTGTCAGACCGTCTGCCGGATAGCCGGACAGCGGCGACCGGACGCCGGACAGGGTCGGGCCCGCGACCTCGCGTTTCAGATCCGCCGTGCGGACGGGGCGCCCGTACCGGTCAAGCAACCGGGGACTATTGGCCATCTGTCTCTCCTTTGCGCGACCAGCCATTGTCCAGAATGTCCAGGGCTTCCCTGATCGCGAGGCGAGGCATCAGTCTTTCCCCTCGGCCAGAGCCCAACTGGAAATCAGCAGCTCGGCGGCGCGATAGCAGTTGCCGTCGACGCCGACGGTATAGGTGGTGTCGATCGGCTGGATGTGGGCCCAGCCGAACAGGTCCCTGATCTCCGGCCGGTCGTTGATCGAAAGCAGGAAGTCGCCGCTCAGGCCGCGCAGACGTTCGTCGATCCGGGCGAAGTCCGCCCGCTCGAAACTGCCCTTGCCATAGTCCGACTCCGAGCCGAAGTAGGGCGGGTCGAGGTAGAACAGCACGCCCGGCCGGTCGACGCGGTCGATGAAGGCGGCGTAGTCGAGGCAGGTGATCGTAACGCCGCTCAGCCGCTCGTGCAGCGCCTCGAGATCCGGCTCAAGGGTGGTCAGGTTGAACCGGGCCGGCCGCCCGTGATCGAGGCCGAAATTGCGTCCCGAGATCTTTCCGCCAAACGCCAGCCGCTGCAGGTACAGGAACCTTGCCGCGCGCTGCAGATCGGTCAGCGTGTCGGGGTCCACAGCCACCAGACGTTCGAAATTCGCCTGGGTCGTGATCTGGAACCGCAGCACGTCGAGGAAGGCGACGTAATGCTCCTGCAGCATCCGGAAGAGGGTGTAGACCTCGCGGCTGCGGTCGTTGACAATCTCGGCCCCTGGCCGGAAGCGACGGCGCAGGAAAACCCCGCCCATCCCGACGAACGGCTCGGGATAGGTACGGTGATCGTGCGCATCGATCAGCGCGCAGATCCGGCGGGCAAGTTTGCGCTTGCCGCCGAGGTAAGCCGCGACCGGGCGGGCGGATGGCGCCAGCGTCTTCTCTGTCATTAACTTGGCCTCTATGCTTCCGCGCCACAGTGCAGTGGGGGCGGCCTTAAGGTGTTTCCGGTCGGCGGGGTTCGGTCCAACGATCCCCCGTGCGGGGAGATGGTTCCACATCTCCTGGCCCCCCAGCCCCAAGGGGTGGATTTGAAGTACCATCAGAACCCGCCTCTCAGGCCGGACCCGACCGGCGGATTCCACCAGTTGCGCGTGGACCCGGGATCGTCGGGCGTGTCGCGCCATCCGCTCGCACCGCCGCCGAATGCGTCGCCGCGCGGGGCCGCGGCGGGGCGATAATCGTATTCCGTGATCCCCGACCGGGCGGCCGAGGTGGCCAGAGCCCCAGCCCAAAACCGGTCAGCGTGGCCGTCGGTCTCGCCATCGGCGATCAGGCGACGGATGCCGGTGACGCCGACGACCGACTTGATCGCGTGCAGATCGGCGCGCAGCACCGGGTCGCCCGCCGGGATCCGTTCGCGGCGGTCCTGGAAAGACTCCTTGACCGTGGTCGCCAGGTCGAGCTTTGCCGGGCCGGTGAACAGCACGCCCTGCACCCGGATCTGACCGTGGTTCCGCTTGGCATCCTCCACCGGCTTCTCGCCCATGCCGGTCTGGTCCATCGCGCAGGCGACCACGCGGTAGTGCAGGAACACCTCGGCCAGCAGCGCATCCTGCTCGGCAAAGCTGATCCGGCGTTCCGCGACGATCTCGCGCGTCCAGAGCACGTCGCCGACCTGCTCCTTGACCCAGATCACGAACAGGTCGTTGCGCGCGGCGATGTCGACGCCTACAAAGCAGGGGCCGCCGGTGTAGCCCTCACGCTGCCCGGCGTCGGGATGCTCCACCGCGCCGATCAGGTCGTAGTCGAGCCAGGCCGAGGCCTCGTCGAGCCACTTCAGCTCGTATTCCTGCGCCCAGGCATCCTCGTCCGCCATTCCCGCCCGCAGCATGTCGATGTCGCGGTCGAGGCCCTGGCGCACCGCCTCATGGATATCAACGACATGGCGCGACCAGACAGAATCCTCGGCCGTCATCAGCTCGAAGAACTTGTTGCCCTTGCGATTCGGGGTGCTGATCACCCGCAGCTTCTGCCCGCCCTTCGAGATGACCGGGAAAAGCGCGGCCCAGATCTCGCGGCTTTTGGCGTGGAAGGCGAACTCGTCGAGGATCACATTGGCGCTGAAGCCGCGCGCCGTGTCCGGGTTCGCGGGCAGCGCCGTGATCCGGCTGCCGTTCGGAAATGTCACCTCCATCGCCTTGTAGACGGCATCGGGTCCCCGCTCCTGCGGCGCGCGGAACTCGGACTCTTCAAAGCGGGGTTCACCGCCCCTTAAAAGGGTGTTGTAAACCTCGAAGAACGCCCTGGTGAACGGCTTGACCACCTCGGTCATCATCTCGGCGGCCTGGCGTTCGCCCCGGCTCAGAACGACCCAGCGGGCGCGACGGTCCTCGGCCCATCCGCGAAAGCAGTCGTCCACACATTCGCCGCCCGTCGAGAAGGTCTTGCCGGTCTGCCGCGCGAACATCCCGATCTTGAACCGGCTCCCGTCCGCGATCCAGTCGCGCTGGTAGGGCAGGAAATTGATGACCGACTGGGCCATGCGCGTCAGCGCAGAATGCGGACGGTCGCGGTCGAGTCCGCGAGGACGCGCGCGATGCCGATCGGCAGATACTGGCCCAGCGTCACGGCAAGCGTGTCCTCGTCGCCCCCGGTCGAGATGAAATGCAGGTTTCCCGCCGCGGTGCAGGGAAAGCCCGCGCCATGCACCGGCAGATCCGCGTCGTCGTCCGGCGTGACCGTGATGACGCGGGAGTACTCGCCCAGCGGGCGGTCGACCAGTTCCAGCACCGGGCCCAGTTCATAGGTCATCGCGGCGGGCTGGCCCAGCGGGGTCAGCGAATAGGTCTGCCCGCCATGCAGGGTCGCGGTGTCGCCATCCCGCAGGACCAGGCGCGGATCGTCCGCCGCGTCGCCGCCCAGGACATGGGTCAGGCGGACTCTGCCGCCCCGGATTTCGAGCAGGCGGTCGGGCGTGTCGGACGAGATCGCCACGGCATCGGCGGTGGTAAAGCGGGTTTCGGCCATCTGTGTCGGTTCCTCAGCTAAAGCCCATGATCTGGCGCGCCTTTTCGCGGGCCAGCGCGTCCAGGTCTCCGGTCTCGACGGCGGCGTCGAGCCTTTCCACCAGCGTCGCGCGATATGCCTTCTCGATGGCGTCGCGCAGCGAGGTCGAGCGGATCAGGTTGTTCAAGGCGGTGGTCAGGTCCTTGATGCCGCGCGGATCCGGCAGATTCTCTCCGTCCGACATCGCCATCTGCAGCTTCCACTGGATCGCGGTCAGCTGCTGGAACAGCGCCTTGGTGACCTGCGCCTCGTCAGAAAGCGAAGCCTCTTCGAGGAAGGACCGGATCTGTGCCTGCGTCTCTTCCTGCAGACGGGCATAGTCCTTGAATTCCTGACCGTAGGCATGGATCGCGCTCTTGCCGATGCGCAGTTCCAAACCCTCGTCCTCGCAGCGGAAAGCCAGATCCTCGGCCAGCTGCTCGTAGCCCGAGAAACCCCGCTTCTTCAGCTCTTCCTCCAGCCAGCGCCGCAGCTCGGCGGGCAGCAGGTCGATCTTGCGGGGCGGGGGCATCGGTCAGCGCCTCGGGCCCGGGCGCTGGATGCCCGGATGGGTGGCGATGCCGCGCGCGATCTCGACACCGGACTGCGTCGCGGTCACGATCGTGAAGTCCCCATGGCTGGCAAGCCGGACAAAGCCATTGTCCTGAAGCCAGACCAGATCGGTCACGATCTGGTCGCGCTGCGTGCTCAGGCCGAGGCCCGCCAGCACGCTCTGCAGGATCGAGGCGTTTCCGGTGTAGTCGGGTACCGCCTCCAGGTGCCGCAGGATCGCGAGGCGACGGTGCTTGCGCAGGGTTTCGGCATAGTCGCTCATCGCTTGGCCCCTCCGAGCAGGTGTTCTTCGTGTCGCGAGACGATGTTTTCGAGCCGGGTCAGAATGTCGGCCGAACCCCGCATCGTCGCGCGCATCTCCTTCAGGTCACCGCTCATCGCCGTCAACGCGATGTGAAGCGCGTGGATATCTGCGCTCCCCGGAGCGGCGGCCGTGGAAGCCTCCAGCTTGTCCACCCGCTTTTCCAACAGGTCGATGCGCGCGGCATTGGCCTCGGCCTTGCCGGTGAAGATCCGGTACAGCGCCGTGCCGAGGCCGATCAGGGTGAGCAGCCCGGCGGCGACGGCGACAATGGCTTCGAATGGCAGGTCCGTCACGCGCCACCCCATCGTTTCGCCGCCAGATCCTTGACCGTGTGCCCGCCCATGTAGAGCCCGAGATACCCCGTCGTCAGCCAGATCAGCCCGTCCACCGGAACCGGCGGCAGGCCGACCCCGGCCAGCGTCGTCAGAAGCGGATGCGCGATGATCGTGTAGGCCCAGAACACAGCGATCAACCAGCAGGTGGCCGGGCGCCAGGCCCAGGCCCACCAGGCTTCGCCCTTTTCGGCGGCCAGCAGGTCGAACTGTCGCTGCACGCCCTGCGCATAGAGCGCGATCAGCTCGGGCGCCCAGGCCTCGACCTCGCGGATCGCTTCCTCCACCGTCTCGGGGTGATCGGTGGCGTAGGACGGCAATTCGGCGCGGGGCACACCGGCCGCCGCGGCGATCTTGCCGATCACATCGGCGGCCAGGGCGCCGCCCTTTCCGCCGATCTGGTCGCGCAGGATGCGCTCGATCATCGGGGCGCCGATCCCGGCGGCAAGGCTGATCAGGGTTGCAGACATCAGTAACTCCTCAGATGCGCCGCCAGACCCGGCAGCTTCGGTGCGATCAGGGTGGCGATGGCGTCTCGGTAGTGCCAGGCCACCCACAGGGCGCGCAGGGCGCCCGCCAGCGCCGGGGCGACGGCCAGCATCTCGCCCATGGGCAGGGCGTCGAAGGCGTCCGTGACCTCGACCCCGCCGGTCACGGCAACGCCCGTCGCGGCCAGACCGGATTCGGCCGGGGCCCTGGCGCGGGCGTCGATCATGCGTTGCAGGGTCGCCTGCGTCGCGCGCCCGACGATCCCGTCGACGGTCAGGTCGTGATCGCGCTGAAAGTCGCGCACCACGGCGTCGAGGAACCCGCCCGGCTGGCTGCCCATGTCATAGCCCAGCGCGGCGAAGTCCCGGTGCATCTGCTTGCGCAGGCCTGTCGACAGCGGGATGACGACGCGGGCAAGCCCGGCCTCGGGGGCCGCGATGCTCTCGGCTCCGTAAAAGGCATACCGGATCAGCTCGAATTCCTCGCCCCGCCGGCGCTCCAGGCCCTTCAGCACCCGGCCGCCCGCCTTGTTCCACAGCTTCAGGCGGCGCTCGACCTCGGGCCAGTCCCGCTCGGTCCACGACCGGACCCAGCTGGCGGACCCGATCTTGCCGGTGTTCCAGTGAAAGCTGACGCCGCCGTCGAACGCGTGCTGCTCCGCGTCCGGCATCGCCGTGCGGACGGCGGGCTCGTAGTTCCGCGCCAGCGCCTTCAGCAACAGCTCGGTCGCCGCCGCGCGGGTCAGGTGCATGCCGGCCCTCGGGTCGACCACGCCGCTGGCCCTGGTCAGACCGGCGCCGATCGTCCAGATGCCGACCGGGTCGCGGTACGCCTTCAGGACCACGCCTTCGTGGCGCTCGAGGAAAGCGATACCCGAAGGGCTCGTCGTCATGGTCATGGGCACGGCTCCGGCTGGGCCGGTGGGCGCCCGGCACGGCCCCAGCATCGCCCATCGCCGGGCAACAGATCACCCTATCGGGTGATAGGGATCAGATCAGGGGCAGTTGCCGGGGGTCAGGGCGGCGGCTCGGGGAGAGCCCCAGATAGCGCCAGACCGTCGCCTCGGTGACATGCAGTCTGCGCGCGATTTCCGCGGCGGGCAAGCCTCGTGAATGGAGCGTCCGCGCGACCCACGGCTTGCCCAGCGGACATTGACGCGGCAGCCGCCCGGCATTCCTGGAAAGCACCGTCGCGGCGTCGATCCCGATGGTCCGGACCAGCCGCGACCGCCTGGTCGGGCGCGCCGGGATCACCAGCTCGGCCCCGCCCATGCCGAGCAGCAGGTCGAGCGTCTTGTCGACACCGATCAGATCGGTCAGCAGCGCGATATGCGCGGGCGGGCGCGGCAGGTCGGTCATGATACCCGATCTCCGGCGAACCTGTCCGTCTGATCGCCCCAGACCTCATACCCCGGCCACGGCTCGCGGGCGAACAGCTCGCAAAGGTGCGAGCGCGGGCGCAGCGTTTCGATCATGGCGCGCAGTTCGGGGGGCTTGCGGGAATGTTCCCGGCGCAGCGACAGGATCGCGTTGCGCACCGAACGCGACCCGACGGCCGGTTCCCCGATCGTGCCGACCAGGAACAGCTCGGCACAGTCGCGCAGAATGTAGCCGGTGCCGAATGTCAGCTTGCCGGTGCTGGTCTGCTTGACCCACGGCCCGCCGGTCTTGTACGTGAACCCCCACGCCTGCATCACCCGCAGCGCACGCGGCAGGTCGCAGAACCGCGCCCACAGGAACAGCATGCAGTCCGGACCCGCCAGGTGACCGACCGGCAGGGAGCAAAGCTCCGCCTCGGTCATCGTGTCGTAATGCGCCTCGGGCGATTTGGCATATCCCCTCGCCGACCGCATCCTGGTGTCCCAGGGCGGGTCGGCAAGGATCGCCCCGTACTTCATCGGCACAAGCGGATCGAAGGTCCAGGGCTCGGTCATGCGGCCCCCGTGACAGGGGCCGCATGGGCCGGATCACTCCGGCGGGCGGAAGTGGATGATGCGGTCGGCCGCCGGGCCGAGCCGGTCGTTGATGACCGACAGGATCGGCGCGAACAGGCAGGCGCTTTCGCTGTGCGGCGCGGCCTCGTTGGCGATGATGCAGAGACCCCGCAAAGCCTCTGCCGCGGCGAAGATCTCGTCGCGCGGATCGGGATCACGCATGGCCGACGATCTCCCCTGGCCCGGTGTCGCTTTCGAGGTCCGCCATCAGCCTCGCTTCGACTCTTAGCGAGACCCATTCCGCCCTCACCCGGACATCCCGGATATTCCTGCACTCGGGCGCGAGCAGCTCGCTGAGGCAGGCGATCAGGGCGTGCTGGGCGGCTTCCGCCGAGTGGAACGCCATCTCCACACGGATCGCATGGTACAGTTTCAGGGCCTCGTCGAAGCACTCGGCGATACTGTCGGTCATGCCTCAGCCCTCCCCGAACAGGTTGCCCTGATCCGGGTTGCCCCAACGGACCCCGGGCCGGGCAGGCGTGCCCGGCAGGAGCTCCGCGATCAGCCCAAGCGTCACGCAATCGTGGACCTCCTTGGCCAGCTTCGGCCTCGACAGCGATACCGTGCTCTTCAGCTTGTCGAAGTCCCAGCCGTCCCGCGCCGCATCCACGATGCGCGCCCGGACCGGCCTGCGATTGCGCGCATCGGACTGAACCTTCTGGAGCAGAAAGGTCACGTCGGCCAACTGTGCAGCCTCCATAGCGATGAAGGCGCGGATGATCTGCACGGAAACTGCGTCGGCAACTGGCGTCCGCAGTACCGTCGCCAAGGCGAGAACTCCCGCACGAGTAAAGCCCACGAGAACGCCCCGGTTCAACCTGTTTGGTGCCGCAAAATGCGGCACCAAAGCATCTGTTTCGTCTTTCCTCAGATCGAACCAGAAGTCTGCCGGAAAGCGCCTCGGATTGCGCCGGAGCTGCTCCACAACCCTCTTGGGCGTCGTTTGATAGAAATCCGCCATTGTATATGACGTCCAGAACTGAGGACGTCCCGGCAACAATCGGGCACCTTCCTGAATGTCGATGATGCTGGGCAGATCGCCTTTGTCTTGAGACATGGTCTTCTCCTTTGGTTACGCGGGGAACGATGCCCCCCGGGTGGTCGAAGAACCTGCCAAAGGTCAGGTGGGCGCCTTTAGGCCGAAGCCCTGGACATACGCGCCCGTTAACACCCGGGAGAAAAAACACCTCTGATGAGGCACCGTCTCGGGGCGTAACCGCCTTTGGTAGGTACATCCTGCGCGCGGCTTCGACACCACTTGCGGACTCAAATACCGTGGGCCAGTTCGCACGGAACGTCAAGCATTCCGCTCTTGACGTCGGCAAATAGACGGCGAAGGCTGGTAAGGCGGCGATGCCGCCGGAGTAGCGATAAAGAATATGAAACGTTCCACCGCGCTGGCCACTCTCGCAATTGTCGCCCTCACGGCCTGCGAGTCCGGATCCGATTTCTCCGCCAGGCCATTCGACAACGAGTTTCCGCTTAGGATGAACTACCAGGCCGTCTACGCCGAGGTCCTCGACGCAACACGGGCCTGCTGGGGCGGCGGGTCGATCATCATCAGCTCCGCAAGGGTTGAAGGTCAGCTCTACCCAGACCTCGGCTATGGTGAGGTCTACCATGGCGAGAGTGCAATGGTCCCGACCCATTATTCGCTGGTGCGTATCGAAAGACGTGGTTCCGGATCCCTCGTTCGGGTCAAGGTTGGCGGCATAGCTTCGGCACGGGAAGTGCAGCACAAACGGAGATGGCTCGAGTACTGGTCCAGCGGTGGAAATGGATGCCCGAGGGTAGGGGCAGTGAATGCCCCGAAACCCGCCAACTGACGCGCTGCCGGTCATTTCAGGCGCCCTGCCCGGGGCGCGTAGTCGGCCTGGTGGCGGGGCTTGCGCGCGGCCGGCTTGGTGACGGTGACCAGCATGTCGCCCTCGATGATGTAGTCGAGGCCGTCGAACCGGATCGTGCGGCGGTGCTTGCTGCCGCTGTCGCTGGCCAGGATATCGCGCAGCAGCCGGCGCACCTCGCCGACCTCCCACCCGAGTCCGCGCTCCATGAAGCGGACCAGGGCATGATCTGAAATCCTGAGGGGGCGCCGGGTCATCCGTGCCTCCGGACCGCGATGCCCTCGCGCCTGCACCATGCCTTCAGCGCCTGCACCACGTCGTCGATCCGCGCGGCGTCTTGCATCGCGTCGATGTCGATCGGGACATGGCCCCACTTGTGTCCGAACTGGCTGCGCAGGAAGGCGTTCAGCCCGGCCCGTCCGGGCGTCCTGACCGCGCCGTGCTCGGCCAGCAGGCGCCACAGGACATGGCAGAGCCGCACGTCGGCGCGCTTTGCGGCGGGCCTTTCACGCCCCTTCGAAGCCGGTTTGAACCCCTTTGCCCGGAGCGCGTCCACCACCAGCCGCAGCTCGGCTTCGGTCATGTCCGACAGGCTGGCCTTGCCCGTCGCGGTCCGTTGCAGGTCGTGGCGCGTGTCGGTATCGATCCCCAGCTCGCGGCACCCGGCGTGGATCAGCCTTTGCAGATGCCGGCTCATTCCAGCACCTCGTCGTCGATGCCGATCGAGACACCCCGGCAGGAGCCTACGGCGATGCCATCGGCAAAGGCCAGCGCCTCGGCAAGGGTGACGTAGGTCGCGACACGGCGACCCCCGTTCGGGCGCCGGTGCAGCCAGACTTCAAGGCCCGTCGGGCCGCGCTTGACGACGATGCGATGCATGGGTCTTCCTCCAGGTCTCGGGCAGGTCGGGTCGGTCAGGTGGCGGCATCCCGCACGAGGGGCAGCGCGAATCCCGCGCCGCTGCTCTTGAGGCAGGAAAGCCCGTCGGACCGGGTGATCAGGATCGTCCAGCTGCCGGTTTCGGGGTTGCCCCACAGTTCCTCGACCCGCGTCGGCGATGTCAGGTGGATCGCGGCCTGCCGCTCTCCGTATTTCCGGTCCAGCTTCTCGACGATGGCCGCCCGGGGCGCGCAGGGTACCTGGGCGGCGGCGATCGTCGGGCAAAGGGCGATCAGGACGGCGGCGAACCGTGTCATGGTGCTACTCCTTCATGTCTCGGGCAGTCTGTGCGTCGATCTGATCGCGGCGCCGGTTCAGGTCGGTCAGGTTGCGGCGCCACTCCCGCGCCAGCACCTCTAGAGAGGCCTCCCCAGCCAGGGAGGCTTCAAGGATCTCAAGGTCCTGCTCCGGGGTGAACAGACAGACGCCGGTTCGAACCACGGGCGGGCGGGGCGGCCGCGGCTCGGGCGGGGCCACCGGGACCGGCAATCGCGATGGCGGCGGCGGAGGCGGCGGCAACGGCGGCGCGCTCCCTTCGGCGGCGGCAAAGTGTGCCCGTGCCGCCGCGAGGGTCGGGAACCGGCAGAGGACGACGACGCCGCCCTCCTTCGGTCCCATCCAGTAGAACCCGGACTCAGGCATCCGCGTCGATCCCCGGAGATCTGGCCTTCAGCCTGTCGGTCAGGGTCTTGCCTGGCTTGAACCGCACACCGATGCGGGCCGGGATCGCCAGATCCTCGCCGGTGCGCGGGTTGCGCCCGGTCCGGGCTGCGCGTTCGGTGGGCACCAGCGCGCCGAGACCGGGCAGCGGCACGGCGATGCCCTCCTCCATCCGCAGGGCGGCGATCCGGGCGAACTTGCTCAGGACGTCCTCGACCTGGGCCGGTTTCATGCTCAGGGTGCCCGCGATCAGTTCGACCATTTCGGCGCGGGTCATCTTGGGTTTAGCCATGGGGGGTCTCTCCTTCTGGCGGCGGGGCCGTTTCGGCCTCGATCCGCATCACGTCCGCATGGGACAGGGGGATGGCGCGACAGGTCCGGAACCCCCAGACCTTCACGGTGACGGTGCCGTCGTCATGACGGCCCAGCACTTCGGTGTGCCGCGTGAGACGCCCCGCCGGGGTCCGCACCAGCGGCTGCTTTTCAGGCGCGATCATCAGACCGCCGCCAGGTCGAGCGGGATGGCATGGCGCACCCCGGTCTCGGGGTCGCGGCGATAGAACCGGATGTAGGTCTTCGAATTCTGGACCCTGACGGCATCGCCGATCGCGTCCATGGCGCGCTCCCATGACGGATCCTCGAACTTGTGGCGACGCAGGCCGAGAACCCGGCCGGTGTCGATCCGGCCTTCCTTGTTGGTCTGGAACGCGTCGGAGACGAGGACCCGGATCTTGCCGTCCGAGCCCTCGGCCCACCGCTCGATGCACTCGTCCACGAGTGCCTTCGCCGCCTGCAACTCGGGGCCGAACCCCAGCGTCTCGCTGACCGCCACCTGAACTTCCAGCGCGCCGTCGAACGACCGCAGGGTCATGTTGCCCTTGGCGCCGCCCTTGCTGGCGCCATACTTTTCGAAAACGAGGTCGCGCAGGGCCATGGCCTCGTCCATGGCGTGGGCGCGGAACGCCGTCAGATCCTTGTTCATCCGCGCGGCGGCACCGACCAGGTCGCGCACCACGCCGTCCTCGGCGAGGTGCTCGGGCTTCACCTGGTCGCTGGGGACCAGTCGGCCCTGGCTGTCTTTCATGTATCCGGTGGGGATCGTCATGTCGGGGGGTCTCCTATCTTGAGATCTGGCAGAAATTCGGCGGTGCCGGGGCCCGGCATGCCGGGCAGGATCGGTTTCAGCCCCAGCTGTTTCAGGGTCAGGGCCATGGCGGTGATCTCGGCAGGCGTGCATCGCGCGGCGCCGCGCATGCCGAGCGTCTCGAACCGGCCGAGCCCGCGCGCAGCAAGGTCGAGCAGCGCGTCGATCTGGACCGGATCATCCACTCGACCCCTCCGGTTTCCGGTTGTGGACGCAGTGCATGCAGGCGCGGAACATGCGGACGCGCATGGGGTTGGCGGTGGACAGTTTCCGCGATCGCACCCGCCATTCCCGGCACTCGTTCAGGGGCAGGCCGCCCAGCGACGGGCAGTCGATGATCGCTCCCATCAGGGCGCCACGGACCTTGTCCTCGACAGCCCGCCAGTTGCCGGGATAGGTCCGCTTGATCACGGTCGACACGACCGACGCGGAATAGCCGACCCGGCTGGCGACGGCCGCCTGGGTCTCCCCGTCGCAGGCAACCGCCAGCGCCCGGACCCAGTCCGGCGGGTCGCCCCAATGCGCCATGGCGAGAGCCAGCTTCGACACCGGTGCGCTCATGGCCTGACCTCTGGCAGCTTGAGATAACTATGCTCGTTCGGGTCGACGATCACCGTCACCCGGCGCCTCTCCGGGGGCAGCGGTCCGGTCTGTCTGACCAGCCGATAGATCGCCGGGCGATCCCTGGTCGGCGCGGCCTTCTGCATGACCCGGACAAAGCCGGCGTCCAGCAGCATCCGGCAGAACTCCGCCGCTTTCGTTTCGGATACGGGCGCCTGCTCCGTCGAGGCATGCGCCGCCAGATCGCGCGGGCTGGCGGTACCGAGCTTGATCAGGGTCCGCCACAGGTTCAGCTCCGGTGTCGAGCGGGACAGCAGCCGCGACCTGTCGGTGAGCTTCCACTCCTGCGGCCGCCCCTCTCCGGGCCGCGCTTCGGCGAACCCGGCGGCCCGCCATGTTTCGATCAGCCTTGCCGCCGTCGGCTGCGACACCTTTACCGCCTCGGCGAGCTTCGCTGTCGTGAAGGTGCCCAGCTTGCGCGCGGCGTCGAGCGCCGCCGCCCTGTAATCGTCCATTGTCTTCCTGCCCCCGGAAAGCCGCCTCATGTCATGCCCCTTGCGTTGACTGACGCCGCCAGACCGCGCCGGGGCGCCGGTGCGATCCCTGACGGGAATTCGCCGCTCCCCCATGTTTCAAGGTTCATCTCGGTCACGCCGCGGGTCCGGGCGCGCTCGTTGACATGCGCGAGATTCGTGCAGATCCGCCGGATCGACCCCTGACTTGCCGCCAGGATCTTGCGTCGCAGATCCTCCGCCACGCAGATGCCGGGCGCGTAGATCCTCGCCAGAGGCGCGACATCCGCCAGCGTCCCCGGTTCGGCGGCGACCCAGCTCATGATGCGCCCGTCGATGCGCTCCCACGCCTTCAGGCGGGTTGGCAGAGCCTCTTCGCCGATCATGATCACGGTCGCATTCGACCCGTCATGGATATCGCGGATCAGCTCGATCTTCCGTTTCGAGACCAGATAATCCGCCTCGTCCACCAGCAGCGGGCGATCGGATACGGCCAGGTATTCCGAAATCTGTTCCTGCATGTCGGCGACCGTGGTCGCCGGCTTGACTCCGGCCTCAGACAGGATCGACGTGCAGATCTTCCTGGCACCCCAGGTGCTCTTGACCTGAATATGCAACGCGCCGTACTTGTTCGCGGCAAAGATCGCCGCGGTGGACTTCCCGAAACCCGACGGCCCGTAGAAGACCGCCATTCCGGGCAGCCCGTGGGCGCGGCTGTCGCATCTCTCGATCAATTGGGTCAGCGCCACGACGTTTCTCAAGGGCGCGAAGCTGTTGTAGAGGGTTGGCTGCTCTGTCATTCTGTCCTCGTCTGTCGTTCCGCCGTCGCCGGGTTGCGCCCCGGCGGCGGCACTTACCCGGCCAGGTATCCCGGTCCGAGATCGTCGTAGAAGCGGCGGTGCGCCCGGTACTCCGGTGTGCCCTGATAGACACCGAGCCACCGCAGCTGTTCCCCGGTCAGGGCCGCGCCGGCGGCCTTGGCCTCTTCCAGTTCGATCGCCCGGGTGAAGCGCTCCAGGTCGGTTTCCTCCACGTCGGACGCCGTTTCGCGCCGCGACGTCATGTCGAGCACCAGCGCCTCGTGCGCGGCGTCCAGACCGGGGTCCGGGCGCGGCCGGTCCGCACGTCCCGACCGGTCCTTCTGCACCAGCGGCCGCACCACCCTCGCCTCGACCGGAGCGGCCGGATCGACCGGCGGCAGATCCGCCAGCGCCTGACCGAGTTCGACAGCCGTCAGTTTCCGGTGCGCCGCCAGGGCGGCCTTCTCGGCCTTGATCCAGGCGCGGCGGGCGCGGGCGTGGCGCGCTGCTTCGTCCACATCCAGAAACCCGACCTTCTGCTGACAGGCGGCATGGGTCAGGTAAACGCCCTCGGCGGAATAGACATGCAGCCCGTCCCACAAGGCGCCGGGGTCGAACCGGACCACGACCCGCTCGCCCGGATGGGCATGGAGGGCGTCGTCGTGATAGATATTCCCCATGAACCGCAGAACCCCGGTGCGCCGGTCGACCGTCAGGCCCTCGGCCCCCATCAGCAGCATGCGGCGCTGGGCTTCGGTGGCCTTGCGGATCTGCGCGGTCGCATAGGCTTCGTCGAAAACCGCGGCGAACGACCGGCGCCAGGCCACTTCGGAGCGGCGGCCCTCGCGCATGTTGTGCATCTCGATTTCCCGCGTCAGAACTTCGAGAAAGACGTCGAGGTCGACGGCGGCGCTGCCATGGCTTTCCGGTTTCGCGTCCGGGCTGTTGCCGGTATAGGCCCCGACGAAGCACGGGTGCCGCGCCACCCTGTCGCAAAAGTCACGAAACGCCCGCTCGATCGGCTTGGACTGCGCGGCATAGGGCTGCGCCCAGTGAACCTCGCAGCCCAGGGCCACCAGCACACCCTGGATGTCGTCGTCCTTCGCCTTGAACCGGTAACGGTTGCGAGTGCCCCCGGTTATGGCCTTTGCGGCGAATTCCCGGCCGTTGTCGAGCAGCACATGGTCCGGGATGCCCCATGTCTCGACCATGTCACCGAAAGCCAGCTGCACGGCGCGCAGGTTCGGGGTCCTGTCCAGCCGCCACGACAGCATCCGGCCGGAATAGACGTCCTGAAACGCCA
>Ga0210043_1000716_pt1 | contig 34175 bp, 43 predicted proteins | sample CryGeymet201501t_FD_183990 | JGI IMG/M metagenome (GOLD analysis project Ga0210043, IMG submission 183990) | Groundwater microbial communities from Crystal Geyser aquifers in Utah, USA - Crystal Geyser metaG 2015-01t (SPAdes) (version 2) | ecosystem: Environmental > Aquatic > Deep subsurface >... | reverse complement strand
GGAATCTTCGCGCCGCAGTTTCTTTGCGTATCTGGTGTCTCGGCCGGGTGCAGATTTTCATTGTTGTTGTTGTTGCGAGTAAGGGGGCGGGCCGGATCATGGTTGAGCGCCAGGCGTTGACAGATGTTGAACTTGACGAGCTGGTGGCGAAATATCCGTTGCCGGCCGGGGTTCCTGACAATGTTTTGAACCGTTCGGATCTGGCCGACTTTTTCGGCGTGTCTGCAAACACAATCGGCGCTTGGATCTCGGCCGGCATGCCGGTTGAAAGCCAGGGCACCAATGGCCAGGCTTATGAATTCCTGCCGTCCAGGTGCTGGGCTTGGAAATGCGCGCGGGATCGGTCCGAGCAAGAGTCGCGATCAGCGGCACAAGACACCATCGCGGCCATGCGTCTGGCGCTGACCGGCGGCAAAGCCGGCGACACCATTGACGCGTTAAGCCCAAAGGAAAAACAGGAAGCCATTGCAGCGGCGCGCGAATACGAAACATTCAAGCGCCATCGCAATGAGCTGATCGAACGGGCTGACGTTGAGGATCTTCTAGAAAGCATGTTCATGCTGATACGTGACTCGTCAAACACGTTGCCGGACGCTCTGGAGCGCGCCAACGTGATCGCCGGCGAGGATGTGGAAAAGGTTATCCGCATCGGTGACGAAATGCTTGACGCATTGCGCGGCCAGATCTTGCGGTTTTGGTCTGACCGGCCGGTGAAGTCGGCCGAGGTCAGCAAGTCCGGATCCCTGTTTGATGCTTGATCGGCAAGCGATCATTGCGAAATTCCTTGGCGACATGGAACCGCCGGCCTTTGCATCGCCGGCGGCGATTGTGGCCAAGGCTTTGCCGGCGCTGCAGCCATCACGCCGGATTGATGTTCCGACCTGGGCAACGAAACGCAAGGTCAGGGGTGCGGGTTTCTCGGGCGATTGGTCTAACGATTTTGCCGCTTACATGGTTGAGCCGGCGCGCATGCTGACTTCGCGGCGTTATTCCGGGCTGGTCTTCTGCGGTCCGGCGCGAACCGTGAAAACCGAACACCTCGTGATCAATGCGCTGGGCCATCGTGTCGAGTGCATGCCGCGCAATATGCTGATCCTGTCGCCAACCAAAGACACGGCGCGCGAATTCTCGATTGAAAAGGTTGATCCGTTCATTGCTGCAAATGCCGGCGTCTATGAGCGGTTAGGCAAGTCGCGCGGTGACGATAACATTTACGATAAGCGGTTTGCCGGTGGCATGCGCTTGCGGCTTGGATGGCCGGTGATCGGTCAGCTTTCCATGTTCGATATTCCGGACGTTCTGCTGACTGATTATGATCGCATGGTTGAGGATGTGAACGGCGAGGGATCGCCTTTCAAGCTTGCGCAGAAACGGACGCAAAGTTTCGGCAGTCTCGGCATGGCGATGGCCGAGGGATCGCCAGGCCGGCCGGTTCTCGATGATGAATGGAAGGCTGCAACGCCACATGAGGCGCCGCCGACAACCGGAATTCTGCAGCTCTACAACGGCGGAACGCGCGGCCGCTTTTACTGGACGTGTCCGAGCTGCGGCGAACTGTTTCAGCCGAGCATGGATGCGCTGAAATACGAGATCCGCGATACGCCGGGCCAGTCTGCCAAGACTGTTGAAATGGCCTGTCCGAATGGCTGTCTGATCAAGCATGACAAGAAATTCGAATTGAACCGGACGGGCGTTTGGCTGCATGAGGCCGATAACGGCCAGCTTGTGACGATTGATGATCCGGCCATCGCATCAACAGACATCGTTTCTTATTGGTGCGAAGGGCCGGTTGCGGCGCTGCAGTCCTGGGAACAAATCGTGCTGCGGCTGTTGCAGGCGCGCGAAGATTTCAAAAAAACCGGCGATGAAACGTCCCTGAAAACAACGATCAATGTTGACCAGGGCCGGCCGTATTTGCCGCAGCAATTGGAAGTTGGCGAGGGGCTTTCCGAGGATGCGCTAAAGGCCGGCGCCGGTCGTTATCCGATTGGCGTTGCTCCGGACTGGACGCGGTTTATCACGGTTCAAGTCGATGTGCAGGCGCGCGGTTTTGTTGTGCAGGCCGATGCCTGGGGGCCGGGCTTGGAACGCCGGCTGATTGATCGGCAAGAAATCTTGATGGCGCCAGACGGTGCGCCGGGCGCGCCTCGGCCTTGTGATCCGGCGCGGTATCTTGAGGACTGGCAAGCATTGTTGCCGCTGATTGACCATGCGTATCCGGTCGCCGGCAGCGAGCTGGCAATGAAGCCCAAAGCCATGATTGTGGATTCGGGCGGCGCGGCCGGTGTGACAACGAACGCTTATTCGTTCTGGAGAAAACACAAGCGGCGCAACGGTGATATCCGGATTTATCTGGCGCGCGGCCAGGGCGGATTGACGCGGGATCGGGCGCGGTACGGAACGCCGGAAAAGGTGCTTGGCAGCAAGAAAATCAAGCGATCTGATATCCGGCTGGTTTATGTCGGAACTGACAAGCTCAAGGATGAAATCGTTGCATCCTTGACGCGAAAGGATCCGGGGCCGAACGCCTATCACCTTTCGGATCTGTTGCCGGATCGGGTGTTTTCCGAGCTTTGCGCCGAACTACGGACGCCAACCGGCTGGGAACGCAAGAAATCAGCGCAGCCAAACGAGGCTTTTGACTTGGCCGTTTATGGCCGGGCGCTGGCCATCGTTTTGAAAGCCGAAAAAATCAATTGGGATCGACCGCCGGCGTGGGCCGATGTGGTTGCGCGCAACGCCAATTCCGTTCGCCGGGTGACTGATGCGGCCGAGGGTGCGGCCGAGGATGCGGGCGTTGATGCCGATGAACCGGCGCCGGCCAGAACTGAAACCAAAAAGAAGGCGCGGCCAGCCAAGCGCCGGCGCCGGGATGGGGCTTTTGTCATGCGGGGTATCAAGTGACTGATTTTGGAACTTTCGAGGAAATCCCGTCCGAGCTTGCCGCCGGCGATGTCGTGACGCTTTCGCTTTCCGCGCAATCGCTGGCCTATCCAGTCGATCAATTCACACTGGCGCTATCGCTCAAACTTGCGGCGGCTGCGGCCATCACAGTGAGTTTTGCCGATGTGTCGGGCGTCCAGTCCGGCGCGCTGGATCTGACCGGTGCTGCGGCCGGGACATATCTTTGGACATTGCGGGCAACGGCGATTTCCGGCGGCGCTTCGCAGATTGTCGGGCGCGGTTCTCTGGTTGTCCGTCCGGATGGATCGACGGCCGATGATATGCGCAGCCATGCGGAAAAGATGCTGGTTTCAATCGAGGCGTTGATAGAGGGCCGCGCGCAAAAGGATGTCAATCAATATTCGATTGCCGGCCGGTCGCTCACAAAGATGACGATTGATGAACTGATCAGATGGCGAACGCATTACCGGGCCGAGGTCCGGGCGATGCGGGCCAAGTCCTTGCCGAATGGCGGGCGCAAACTGACTTATGCGAGGTTTACAAATGGCGCTTAAGCTTTTTCCTTGGCGTTCGACTTCGCATGCCGCGCCGGCGGGTGATCTGCGGCCGGTGCGTGAATCGATTGTTCCGAAGATCCGGCCGCAAGTCCGGCGCTATTCCGGCGCCAGGCCGTCAAGGGTTGCCGGGTTCAGCCTGACCGCAGCAACGCCACGCGAAGAAAACCGCGTTGATCTTTTGGGCATGGTTCGCCACAGCCGCGAGCTGGCGCAAAACAACGATTATTACCGGGCGTTTTTGCTGATGTGCCGGCGGCATATTGTCGGGCCGGTTGGCTTTCGTCATGTTCCGTTGGCGCGGTTTCCCGATGGCCGGCTTGATCAACAGGATAACAAGTTGCTGGCCTCGGCCTTTGCCGATTGGTCGCGGGTCGGAAGCCCGACAACTTGCGGCCGCTTCTCATTGCTTGATGTGCAATGGATGATCGCCATGATGGTGCCGCGTGATGGTGGCGTGTTCATCCGGCATTTCGAGGGGCGATCTTTCGGGCCGAACGGCTATCAATTCCAGATCCTGACAATTGACCGGCTGGCCGTTGATTACAATGACGAGCCGCGCGGCGGCGGTTATGTGCATGGCGGCGTTGAGTGCGATGACCTTGACCGGGTTGTGGCGTGGCATTTCTACAAACAGAAACCGATTGGCGCGAACCGGGAAACCGGCCAGCGGATCCGGGTTCCGGCTGATCAGATCACTTATGTTGCGGTGCCGGAAGATGCGAGCGCGCATCTTGCAATGCCGTGGGCACACACAACTGTCAGGCGCTTGAACCTGCTGGGCGGTTTTGAGGAAGGCGCGGCAACGGCTGCGCGCGCCGGCGCTTCCAAGATGGGATTTTTTACCAGGACCGCAGACGACTCGGCCGAGATTGGCGCGGATGACGAACCGGACGTTGAAGACTTCGCGCCGGGCACGTTCGAAACCTTGCCGGTTGGCTATGATTTCAAGCAGTTTGATCCGGGCTATCCGGACGGTGAATCGCCGCTGTTTGTAAAGCTGATGTTGCGCGGTGCTGCGGCCGGCATGGGTGTTTCCTACAACGGATTGGCCAACGATCTGGAAGGCACCAATTTTTCGTCATTGCATGTCGGCCGAGCCGAGGAACAAGACGAATGGCGGATCCTGCAAAGCTGGTTTTCATCGCACACGCTTGATGTGATCCGCGCCAGGTGGTTGCGCATGTCGCTGCTAACCGGTGCGGTCAAATTGCCATTGGCCAAGATCGACAAGTTTTCGCCGGTCATGTGGCAACCGCGCGGCTGGAAGGCTGTCAATCCGAAGCAGGAATCGGACGCCAACCGGCAGAATATTGAATCCCTGTTGACATCGCCGCAGCGCATCGCGGCCAGCCGTGGCGAAGACTGGTCCGAAGTTCTCGAGGAACTGGAAGTTGCACGGGGTCAGGCCAAACTTGCGGGGTTTGATTTCCCGCCGGCCGGCAAGGGCCAGGCGCAACCGCCGGCGGCGGATGATGAAACCCAAAATGGAGCTGGAAAAGACAATGACGAAGACGCTTGAAATCGAGGGGCGGCGCTATCGCTCCGGAACCATCACTGCAGCGCGGGCCGATGCCGAGGATGATCGCGTCCTTGAGCTGTCATTTTCCTCGGAAGAACCTGTCCGGTGCTGGTGGGGAACCGAAATCCTCGGCCATGCGGCCGGTGAAGTTGATACGTCTTTTATCGGTTCTGGTCGGGCGCCTCTTTTGCTCGATCACCAAAGATCTGTTGAGAAACAGATAGGTGTTGTCCAGAAAGTCGAGATTGCCAAGGGCCGGGGCACGGCATGGGTACGCTTTGGCAAAAGCGTGCTGGCAACCGAAATTCTCGGGCGCATCAATGACGGCGAACTAAGCAATATTTCGGTGGGATACGACATCCAGAAACTTCGCTTGGAAGGCGAAGAAGACGGACACGAAACCTATCGGGCAACGCTCTGGAAGCCGTTTGAAATGTCAGTCGTATCAATTCCGGCTGACACCACTATCGGCATCGGCCGCAGCGATGCGCCGGCTTGCCTCAAAAAATTCACCATTGAAACCAGGGAAAAGGAAAAACCCATGCCAAACCCTATCACGCCGGAAAATCCGCCGGTTGACGAAGCTGCAATTCGTGCGGCCGCAATGAAGGCCGAACGCGAGCGCAGCGCCGAGATTGCCAAGATCGGCGGAACCTTCAACATGCGCGACAAGGCCGACCAGGCGATTGCCGCCGGCCAGACTGTCGAGCAATTCCGGGGCGCAATTCTTGATGCGCTTGGCGATACCGCCGGGGAACGCATGTCAGCCGTTAACAAGGTCGGGCTGACCGAAAAGGAAGCGCGCAGCTTCTCCATGCTGCGGATGATCCGCGCGAAGGCGGATCCGGGCAACATGAAATTGCGCGAGGCTGCAGCATTCGAATTTGAAGTCTGCGAAGCCGCATCCGAAAAGCGCGAGCGGATGGGCCAGACCACGCGGGGCTTTGCTGTTCCGGCTGATGTTCTGGTGCAGCCGATGGGCGCAAGCCGTGCGCTTTCCTATGGAACGGCAACCGCCGGCGGAAATCTGGTTGCCACGGAACTGGACTCGATGAACTTCATCGACATTCTGCGCAATTCGATGAAGGTTCGCGAGCTGGGCGCAACCATCTTGACGGATCTGGTGGGTGATCTGGACATTCCGCGCCAGACTGCGGCATCAACCATTTCATGGGGTGCGGAAGCTGCGGATGCAAGTTCGTCGGATTCGGCCTTTGATCAGTTGCCGTTCCGCCTGAAAACCGCTTCCGCCTTCACTGAAATGACGCGCAAGCTTCTCAATCAGACGGGACCCGACATGGAAGCGTTTGTGCGGCGCGATCTGGCAACAGCCATTGCCTTGGGTGTCGATTATGCAGCCTTGCACGGCTCTGGCGCCAGCAACCAGCCGCGTGGCATCGCGGCAACGTCCGGCATCGGTGCGGTGGTCGGTGGCACCAATGGCGCGGCGCCGGATTGGGCCGATATCGTTGATCTGGAATCGGCGGTTGCGGTTGATAATGCCGATGTGGGCAACCTCGCATATCTGACAAATGCCAAGGTGCGGGGCAAGCTGAAGCAGACCGAAAAGGCAACCGGCACGGCGCAATACATCTGGGGCGAAAAAGGCCAGATGAACAGCAACCGCGCCGAGGTGTCCAATCAGGTTTCATCTACTCTGACGAAGGGCACGGCCTCGGGCGTCTGTTCCGCGATCTTCTACGGTAACTGGGCTGATCTGATTATCGCGTTCTGGTCGGGCATTGATATTCTGGTTGATCCCTATGCGCTGGGCAAATCCGGCGGCTTGCGTGTCGTTGTGCATCAGGATTGCGACGTTGCCGCGCGCCATCCGCAAAGCTTTTCGGCCATGCTGGACGCATTGACCGCTTGATAAGCGCATTCATCCGCCGGGCCTGATGGTCCGGCGGGTGGCTGTTTTTTTGCGATGATCGCCGCGATCTGCGGCGGTCATTTGAGAAAATCAGGAGCGAACAACCATGACTCAGAAAACAATCGAGATTTTTGCAACCACATTTGTCAACGGCAAGCCTGTTACCGCATCGGAAAAAAAGCCGGTGACAATGGATGTGTCCGAAGAGGATTACAATTCGCTGGTGGTCGGACAGAAGGGCCGCGCGCCAGGCGAAGCCAAGCGCGCCGGCAAGCGCGCGGCGAAGGACCAGGCCGGCGGCGCCGATGACCAGGGCGGCACCGATGGCCAGGGCGGCGCGGACGCCTGAAACCTGACGGACAAACAAGGGGCCGGGCTGGCCGGCCTCTTTTGCAACGGGAGTTGAGCCGATGGCAAAAATCAAGATGATCTCTTCTCGGCCGGTTGACGGAAAGATGAAAGCGGCCGGCACGGTTCTGCAGGTTGGCAAGGACATAAGCGGCCAGACGGCGCGGGATTTTGTGTCCAATGGCTGGGCCGAGCTGCAGGACGGGGCGCGCGGTATCCAGAATGCAGATCCGGGCGCGCCGGGATCCGGCGTCAAGCTGGAAACGCGCGGCGGCAAGGCCGGCAAAAATGCCGATTGAAGGCGCGGCCGAGCGGGCAATTTTTCTGGATCCGGACGAATTCGGGTCCGTGGTTTCCTACACCAAAACGGGCGCCGCGGCTGTTGATATCGACGTGATATTTGACGCGGAAGCCGAGGCGATCAGCCTTGGTGATATGGACGTTTCAAGCCTTGCGCCGCGTTTCCTTGTGGCGGTTTCGGCCTTGCCGGCCGGATCCGGTGACGGTGACGGTGTTGTGATCGAGGGGGTGAGTTACACGGTTCGCGACATCCAGCCGGACGGCACCGGCATGGCCGTTGTAAAGCTGGAAAAACCCTGATGGCACATATCCGAAAGCAGATCCGCGATGTGTTCGAGACGCGGCTTACGGGCCTGTCTTATGACATCGGCGCCGGCGCGGTTTCCATCGGACTCGAGACAGAACGGTTTCACGCGATTCCGAAAGACAATTTGCCACTTAACCGGGTTGCTTGGAAATCCGACCAGATCCTTGACCGCAGCCAGGATGACGAACGCCGGCGGCTGATTGTCGAGGTTGAGGCGTGGGCCTCGGGCGAACCGCTTCAAGACAAGCTGGACGCCATGGCGGTGGAAATCGAAACGGCGATTTGTGTTGATTTGAACCTTGGCGGGCTTGTCCAGGCTTGCCGGTTGGAAGCGACGGACTTCATGGCCAGCGCAGACGGTGAACAGCGAACCGGCTTGGCCACAATAAGCTTTCGCGTCGATGTTGTGACATCGGCCGGAAAACCCCAAACCAGGACATAAGGACGCGATAAAATGACGGTTTACAGCGGGAATGACGGTGTTGTGAAAATCGGCGCCAATGCAGCTACAAAGGTCACAGGCTTCACGGTTGACGAAACCGCCGGCACCTATCGGACGGACGGCGCCGGCGAGGCGTGGGAAGGCAATGCAGCCCACAAAAAAGCGTGGTCGGGTTCGCTTGATTGCCGGCTTGATGCGTCTGACACCACGGGCGCAACGTCTGTCCGCGCCGGCACGGTGCTTGCACTCGGGCTTTATCCCGATGGCGACGTTGCAACGCGTCAATATCTGTCGGGCAATGCGGTTGTGACATCGGTTGGCCGGAAATCCGGGCTTGAGGCTGACAACCAGATTTCAATCAACTTCACCGGCGACGGCGCTTTGACGATTGATGACGTTTCCGCCTGATCGGCCTCGGCCGGGATCCGGCCGGCCAATTTCTCACACTGAAAACACGAACGGGTAATTGCATGAAAAATGTTCTTGAGAAGGCAACCGCGCATTGGGAAACGATCAAATCCGGCACGGTTGAGATTCCCGAATGGGGCGAGAAGGGTGCGCCGTTGATCGGTCATTTTGACCGGCTGACATTCGAGGAATCGGAAAAGGTGCAGCGCGAGGCCAAGGGCGACAACGTGCTTGCAAGCGTCAAGCTGATCATTGAGCGATTGAAGGATGAGGCCGGCGCGCGGATCTTTGATGATGATCCGGCAACCTTCCATGCGCTGCGGCACAAGGTTGATCCGCAGATTATCGAACGGATTGTAAGGGTGATCTTGCGCGTTTCGACCGAGGCCGAAGCGGCAAAAAACTGAAAATGCGGGGCGATCTGCTGTTGAAATTTCAACTGGCTGATCGCCTCGGCAAGACCGTTGCAGAAATTGACGCGCAGATGACGCGCGATGAACTGGTTTACTGGTCTGTTTATCTCAAAAACTTGAGGGCGTGACATGATCCCGGATCTGGCTTTTGACATCGCCGCGCGCGATGGCACCGGCAAGGCTTTTGCGTCGGTTAATGCAAATGCCAGCAAGACAACCAAACACCTTGGCGGGATCGGCCGGGCGTTCTCGGCCATTGGCGCCAATATTCTGGCAACGGGGATGCTTGCAGTCACCGGCGCGGCTGCGGGTGCCGGCGCAATGGTGGCCAAGGTTGCAAACCATGCGGACAATCTCGGCAAGTCGGCGCAATCCATCGGTGTGCCAATCGACGAACTGGCGCGGCTGACACATAGCGCCGAAATGTCGGGATCCTCATTCGCGGGACTGTCAACCGGCGTCCGCAAATTCAGCCAGTCGATTGGCGATGTTCTGGCCGGTGGCGCAAGTGCCAGCGCCGTGGCGTTCAAGGATCTTGGAATCCAGGTCACGGATTCATCGGGCAAGCTGAAATCAACGGAAACGCTGATTGGCGATGTTGCCGAGGCGTTCGCCGGCATGGAAAACGGCGCGCGGAAAACTGACACGGCCATGGCGCTGTTTGGCAAGTCCGGAACCGAATTGATCCCGATGTTGAACACGGGGCGCGCGGGCATCAAGGCCATGGGTGACGAAGCGGAAAGCCTCGGGCTTGTGATCAGTGAAAACACGTTCAAAGCGGCCGAGGCGTTCAACGACAACATGGCGCGCATGGGCAAGGCTGCAACCGGCATGGGCAATACCATGGTTGCCGGCATCCTTCCTTCACTCAAGATGTTGACGGATCGCATGGTTGTTGCCTCGGCCGAGGGTGGCCGATTTAACGGGGTGGCAACGGTTCTGACCGGCGGTTTCAACCTCTTGGCCAGGGCAACAATCGTTGTGTTTGATCACCTTGGCGATCTCTATGACCTTTTCCGGGTGTTTGTCGCGGCCAAGACGATCTTGTTTATCACCTCGGCTGCGGGGTCTTTCATCCAGCTCGCAAAAAGCATCCGCGTTGCCGGGCTGGCCATGGGGCTGTTTTCGAAAGTGCCGCGGTTGGGTGTGACCGGGCTTGTGGTGGTCGCGGCGATTGTGGCCAAGGCAACAGGCTATTTCGATGCGTTCGAGCAATCGCTGGGCAATATCTATCAAAGTGTAATGAACTTTTTGCCGCCGGAACTCGGCCAGGGCATAGACTCGACCATTGCCGGGTTGAAGGATCTCGCATTCGGCACCGGCGATGCGGCGGCAAGCTTTGAAACCTATCTAGGTGCTGCTGATCGGGCTGCGGCAAGCTTTGAAGCTGTCGGATCCGGTGCGGCACGGGCTGGCGCCAAAGTCGGCGCTGCAGGCAAGACGGCATCGGATGCGTGGTCCGGCTTGCGCAAAGCCACGGTTGCGGGCCGCGATGCCATGACGGACGCGGCGTCCGTTGTCGGCCTGTCATTCGAGGATATGGGCCGCGACATCGCCGGCGGTATCAAGTCGATTTTTGAAGACGGCCGGGTTTCGCTTGATGAGTTTGCCGAAGTCGGGTTGTCGATCCTGTCAAGGTGGGCATCAAATGTGCTTGACCAGGCTTTGCAGCCGGTGGCCAAAGGTTTTGCAAATCTGTTTTCCGGGTCCGGATCCTCGGGCGGCGGCATATGGGGCATGATCGGCTCATTGTTTGGCGGCGGCGGTTCATCAATCGCAATGCCTCGTTTTGCCGGGCTATTTGCAGATGGCGGGCGGATCCCGAACGGGCAATGGGGCATTGCCGGCGAAGCCGGGCCGGAAGTGATCACCGGGCCGGCGCATGTCACGCCAATGTCAAAGGACCAGGCGCGCGCCGGCCGTGGCGGTGATGTGTCGCCAACCTATGTTGACAGCCGGCAGTATAATTTCACCGGCACCTCGGCCGAGCTTGCCGAATTCCGCAGGGAAGTGGAGCGCGACCGCGCCAGTTTTGAGGGCAAGGCAATTGCTGCATTCAATACCGGCAAGCGCAGAAGGTTGATCCCATGACGATTACGCATCCGCGCGGCTTGCCGCTTACGCGGTTTGATGAATGCTCGTTTGTGCTTGATCCGGGCGTTGCTGTTGCCCGGCACGGGCGGGGGCTGGCCGGCACGGTGTCGCAGGTTCGGGAACCACAATGGGCAGTAAGGTTTCAGACGCCTCGGCTTTCGGTGATGGATGCGGCCAAATGGCAATCATGGTTGAACACGCAACGCGGCGGGCTTAACCGGTTTTTGGCGTGGGATGTTTTCCGGGCCGAGCCGTTCGCCTATCCGGCCGGCGTTCCGGCAATCCTTGCCGCGACATGGGACGGCGAGGCTACGGTTTCGAGCCTTGCAACCGCCGGCGTGATTGCTGCGGCCGGCTTGCCTGCAGGCTACCAGGCCACGCAAGGGGATCGCGTCGGTTTGGTTGAGGGCGGGCGCTATGGATATTTCGAGATCTCGGCCGATGCGGTTGCAAATGGAAGCGGCGCGATCTCGCTTGAAATTGAACCGCAGGTGCAGGCGATTTTTACAAGTGCTGCAATTGTGGTTTTGCGCCGGCCGCTGATCATGCTGCAGCTTGATCCGGCCAGCGTTTCGGCGCCGCAAACAAATGATCCCGGTTCGATATCCTTCAATGCAGCGCAGGTGATCTGATGCGAGTTTTTCCGCCGGCGCTTGATGCCGGACTCGAGGCCGGCCGGGTCCGATATGCGGGCCTGATCCGGTTCGATCTTGGCGAAGGGTCTTTCGGCTTTATCCGGTCGGCCGTGCCTCACACTTATGGCGGGGTGACGTTCAAGGCGATGCCGGAAGGGCTGATTTCCGTTTCGGATTTCTCGTTTGTCAGTGGAACGGCGGCAAGCGGGTTCACCTTGCAGATCAGCGAAAGCCAGGACAACGGCATTACCGCTGATGTGCTGCTAAATATCGAGGATTATGATTATCGCGATCGGCCGGTGACAATCTATGATCTGCATGTTGATCCCGACACTGGCGCAAGCCTCGGGGATCCGGTCGCGCAGATGCGCGGCTATATCAACCAGATCCGGCACATTGATGATCCGTCCAGCGGCGCGCTGATGTCTATCGAGTGTGAAAGCCGTGCAATCGACTATTCCCGGCAGAACGGCCGCAGCCGAACCGATGTTGACCAGAAGCGGCGGGCGTCGGGTGATCGGTTTTTCGAGCACGCCGGCACGGCCGGCCGCATCAAAATCAAATTTGGCAAGGCTTGACCAGGTGCGGCGCGCTGATTGGGAAATGCGGGTGCATGAGGTGATCGAACGGCACCGGGCGGCATCTGGCGATTGGGGCGTTTCTGATTGCTGGATCCTGTCGGCCGAGGCGTTCCACGCGCAAACAGGTGCCGAGCTGTTGCCGGATCTGCGCGGCTATCGCAGCGAACGCGCGGGATATCGGCTTTTTGCCAAGCATGGTTTTGCAAGTGTGGGTGAGGCGTTGGCCTTTGCCTTGCCGGCGGTTGGCCGATACCAGGCGCGGCGCGGCGATCTGGCCGTGATCGAGCGGAACGGGCTGGAATCGTGCGGCGTGATCACGGCCATGGGTCTGGCTGTCAAAACGCTTTACGGGGATGAAATATCCGGCCGGATCTGCAGGGCGCCTTTGGAATTTCACTCGCTTGATGTGATCAAGCGGGCTTTTTTGGTGGGGTAGCAAATGCCATTTTTCGGGATAGCGGCGGCAATTGGTAGCGCCATAGCGGCGGCGGGTTCGTTCCTTGCGCCGCTGGCTGGCGTGTTTGGCGGCTGGGCAACCATCGGCCGGTCATTGATCGCCATTGGCTTGAACTTTGCCATGCAAGCGTTGAAGCCGAAGCAAAAGCCGGCGCCGGCGGGTGCAGAACTCGAAATGCAGTATGGGGAAGGCGGATCCCGCAAGGTGCGATGCGGATTGACGGCGACGGCCGGTCATCTGGTTTATGCAAATTCCTATGGTTCGGCCAATGGCACCTTGCAACAGGTTTTCGAGCTGTCGGACTTTCCGGCAAATGCCATGACACGGATCTGGATCAATGGCGAGCTGGCAACCTGGGGCGCGGTGGATGCGGTCAAGGGGCCGGTGCTGACGAATACCGAATATGCCGGCAAGATCTGGTTTAAGTTTCATGATGGCTGGCAGACCGAAGCGGACGCGGGGTTGGTCAATCATGCAAACCCGCTGGGCCGCTGGACCGAAGATCATGTCGGGTTCGGCTGCGCTTATGTGGTCATGACGATGGCGTTTGATCGGGAAGTGTTGACCGCGCCGCCTCAATTTCTGTTCGAGATCTCCGGCGCGAGCTTATATGATTGGCGTCTGGATTCGAGCGTTGGCGGGGCCGGTCCGCATCGCTGGGCAGATCCTTCAACATGGACGCCAACCAGCAATCCGATTGTGATTGCTTACAATTACAAGCGCGGCCTTTCCTTTGCCGGTGATCTGTTTTGCGGGATGGAAATGCAGGCAATTGATTTGCCGCTGGCCAAATGGACGCTTGCCGCGAATATTTGTGATGAAGTGGTTGGAACGCGGAAGCGTTATGTCTGTTCCATCGGATTGGATTGCTTCGCAGAACATGGCGACAATATTGACGCCTTGATGAAATCTTGCGGCGGTCTGATGGTCAATGGTGTTGACGGGGCTTGGCCGATTGTCGGAACCAGCCAGACGCCGGTTGCAACGCTGACTGATTTTGATCTGGTTGTGGGTCAGCCGGTCGAAATCCAGTTGCGGCGCGCGATGGATGATCTTGTTAATTCTGTCGGCGGCACATTTCCAAATCCTGAAAATCAATGGTCGCCGGCGGGATATCAAACCGCAACGTCCGGCGCCTTGCTGGCTGCAGATCGCCGGACGCGCGATGTAGCAATGAATTTTGACACGGTGCCCAATGCCGAACAGGCTGCGCAGCTCGCAAGTATCTATCTAAGCGAAAACCGGCACGAAGGAACCGCGTCAATCGTGGTGCGGCCGAAGTGGCAGAAGCTTGAACAAGGCGACTGGATAGTGTGGGACTCCGCGCGCTACGGATCCCGCGTCTGGATGGTGACTGATTTGCAAGTCATGTCGATGGACAGCGACGGGCCGCGCAATGTGCGCCTGACACTGCAACAGCGTTCCGGCTCTATTTATGACGCGGTAACAGTGGTTGAGCCGGTCGTTCCTCTTGGGCCGGCGGAACCGGTCTATCAGGCCGAGTTGCTTGATTTTTCGGTGACGGCCGGGATCGGTTCGGGAGCTGACAGCCGGGTTTATCCGATGATCCGCGTTGCATGGTCGCAACCGATTGATCCGACTGTTTCAGGTGCAATTATCGAATGGCGTTTGAAGGATCAGCCGGCCACGGTTTTTGACCGGGCGGTGACGGTTGATCGGACGGTTTCACTTCTTGCGGAAGGCATTGTGTCACAGACCGATTACCAGGTGCGGCACAAGCTGGTTACGGATCCGCCACGGGTCACGGCATGGTCGGCATGGAAGGAAGTCACAACGCTTGACGCTCCGGTAAATGATATTTCGGTGGGTCTTGGCCAGGTGCAAAACGACATCCACGGCACATTGACCGGCATCCGGTCAGATCTTGATGATTACATTGCCAGGCTGTCCGATATCGCAACGTCTGTCAGCCTGTCCGGTCTGGCCAATTACAACACGGTTAGCGCCGTTGGTGAGCGTGTCGGCCGGGCCGAGGCGTCGATTACAACCGAGCAAGAGGTGAGAGCCAGCCAGACGGAAGCGATTGCCGCGCAGCTCGTGACGTTTAATGCGAGCCTTGGCACGACAAACGCCACATTGGCCAATGAGGCATTGACGCGCGCGGATGCTGATGGCTCGCTTGCAAGTGACATTTCGGCGCTGTCGTCGTCTGTCGGTGATAATGCGGCGGCTATTGTGGCGGAAGCCTTGGCGCGCACTGATGCTGATGGCTCGCTTGCGAGTAGTATCACTGCGCTGAATACCGACTTTGATGGCCGCTTTGCCTCGGGTTTGGTCAAGTTCGAGGCGCAAGCCGCGCCAGGCGGTGTCGATGCGCGGTTTGCGGTGATGCTGCGCGCGGGCACGGGTGACGCGTTCAAGGAAGCCGGTTTCTATCTGGATCTGAAAACCGTTTTAGGTGAGCAGGTTTCCGAGTTCGTTGTTGATGCTGATCGGTTTGTTGTCACGGATGGCGCGGCATCAGGTTCTCCGCTTGTGTTTGAAGGAAGTGAACTCAAACTGAATGCGGCCAGGATCGGCACAGTGGTTTTCGATCAGCTTTCCAGCGCCAACGGAAAACTTGTGATCAAGGGTTCCGGCTCCAATGCCTCAATTCAGGTGTTTTCCTGATGCCGCGGACGCATATTGGCTGGGACAGCACAGGGACAGCTTGCCTCAAAATCACGAAAAGCAATGTTGACGATCCGTTCGATACGCCAGATGCGGACCGGCATAAATTCCATTACAATTCGAAAGATCACAAGGTTGCGGATATCGCCGCTGTCCAGCTTTCGGGGTTTGTGAATACCGGTGGTGCATACACATACATTGGAAATGGCGGCACTTCTTCGGACTTCTCGAAGGGTGCAAGAGGCGATGTTTTCAGCGCCTCGCAATTTTACTACTCGACGTTTTACAACCGGGATAATTATCCAAATCTTGATTATCATTGCCCATTGGTTGACTACCAATACAGGGACATCTCCGGAAAAACGGCGACCTTGAAGTTTTATTCCTACCCGCGCACCGGTGGCGGTTTCGACATCATCACGCCTCGGGGCGGCTGGAATTTCACATCAGGCGACAACCATTTTACGACTGCTACAGGGTACGCTTCCGGGCACCTTGTGTATGGGTTCAACGATCCTGACACGCTGCTGGGATTTATAGTCAACTACTTGTCAGACGCCAACGATGTGAACGCGTCGGATAATATCGCTGCTGTCATTTGGAACCTGCCGGGGGACGACACGCCAGTCTTGCAGGATGCGCCGGACACGCCTGTTGACGGCGATGAAACGGTGCTGATCAATCCGACTGAATTCAAGATTGCAAAGCCCGGATTTGATATTGGTACAGCGACTAAGGGGCAATTGGCGTTCTCGGCCGAGAAAAACCCGGTCAAGGTGATCGCCTCGGGCGATATCGCAATTGCTGCATCTGCCACGACTTCGCATGATTTCGGGTTCACGGTGGACGCAAGCGTTTATGTTGATGTGCAGTATTATGAAGACGGCGGCGATATTTATTATCCCGCTGGTCCATCGGTTAACCTATATGGCGGCAAACATTGGGTTTCCGGATCGACCATATATTTCGAAAATTCCGGCGTGGCATGCCGGGCGCGGTTCATAGTCATGGCTGTCGATACGCTTGGCCCGTCTACCGGCTTGAACCAGCCACTGCAGCAATTCGAGGAAGGCGGCGAAAAGGTTGTGCGGATCCTTGCGCCAGGGTCCGGCAGTCCTGCCAGGCTTTCCGATATCGTTGTTGATAGCCGCTGGCCAACGCTGCCGATATTGGCGGAAGGTTATCTTGCAGTAACAACCGGCACCGGCGGGTTGGCACAACATCAAGTGGTCACTTTCACCAATCCCGGCCTTCTTCCTTTCGTGAAACTGTCCGTGCTCCGCTCCTATGGGGGCAAGCTGTTGGCCACGTCTCCGGTCGTTCGGCGTCTCCGCAGGGCAAGCGCCACGATCAATCCGGAAAACATGGGCGGCGACACTGTTTTTGCGAAGGTAAATTCAGCGGGCACGGAACTGACCGTCTCCACGTATCGCGGCAATGTCATCAACGCTTGGAACGCCGGCGGTGGATTGACTGGCTCAGAGAATACAGACGCCGAGGTGGTCGGCGTTCGCTATTACGTTTTCGGCATTCCAGCTTAGGAAAATCCCTCATGGCTACATTCAACACAACCGGCACAATTACGGTGACGAACGGTTCGGCGGCTGTCACCGGCGCCGGCACAAACTGGCTTGCCGCCGGCATTGCAAGCGGTACGCTTTACGTTGCCGGCGCGGCCTATCCGATTTCGGAAATCCACAGCAATACCAGCCTGACCTTGGAAATCGCTTTTGCTGGCACAGGCGGCGGCGGCAAGACCTATGCCATTGCCGTTGAACAGTCGGTGCTTGAACAGACGGCCAGCAATGCCAACCGCCTGGCGCAACTGCTGCAGGATCTATCCCCGATTTCATCTTACACCACATTCTCAACCGGGCTGATGGCCGGGATCAACCAGGCGGCTTGGCGTTCGGGCCTCGGGCTGGGCACGATGGCCACGCAGGCAAATACTGGCGTCAATATTGATGGCGGCGCGATTGATGGAACGCCTATTGGCGCGGCCGTGCCAGCCAGCGGCAAATTCACCTCAATCACAATGGACGTAGACAATCCGGTTATCCTCTTGGACAAGGCGAACGGTGGCGGTGCGCAGATCCAGGGTGTTGTTGGCGGCTTGAGCCGCTGGGGCATGCTGCTGGGCAATGGCGCTATGGAAACGGGAGCGAACGCCGGCAGTGATTTTACAATATATCGTTCTGCAGATGGCGGGGCTTATATCGACACGCCTTTCAAGATCGTTCGTTCGACTGGCGCGATTGAAATCCTGAAGGTCGATATCAACAGCGGCACGATTGACGGGGCCGTGGTCGGTGGGGCTGTCGCTGCGGCTGGAACATTCACGACGCTAAAAGCCAATTCATACGTCAAGACGGCATCATATACCGTTGCAACTGTTCCTTCTGCTGCGGCTGCGGGATCGGGCGGGGTTGTTCATGTCAGCAACGAAGCTGGCGGCGCTGTTCTGGCATTTTCGGACGGTACGAACTGGCGGCGGGTGACGGACCGCGCGATTATCTCTTAAGGCTTGGAGGCCATCACATGACATTGACGAAACAAGTTTATCCTTACGAAGTGCTGATCCGGTTCAATCCGGATGGCACGGTTAGGGGCGCGCATCGCATCGACATGGAAACCATCATGGATGATGGCCAATTGATGTCAGAAAGGCCGGCCGATGCGGTGCCGGTGACGGCTGGCGATCTGGCCGGCTTGATCGGAGAAAACGCGGCGGCGCTTGTGGCGTCAAATGCCGCATTGTCGGTGCAATTGGCGGATGCCGAGGCCGATGCAGGGTCAGCCGCAGAACGCTTGACTGCAGCGCAGTCCGAAATCGACTCCCTTAAAAGCCAGATCGCCCGGACAACGGTTTCCGGCGTGTCGATCCATAAGGCATATTTCCGGGCAGCTCTGGCCAGTATGGGGCGGCTTGTGGAAGTGGACAACTTCATGGCCGGTCAGCCGCTTTTGAAGCAAGAGCTTTGGGCCGGTGCGACCGAAATTGACATCACTGATCCGGATATTGTCGCGGTCGCTGATGCGCTGAATATTGATCTTGCGGCTACGCTGGCGCGCGCCAACGAAATCAAGGCCGGGCGCCGGGACTAAAGAGCCGGCCTAGTTTAATCCAGGCGGTCCGCGTTGCCGCCACGCTGCATTTTTCGCGGCATCACATAGGAAAAATCATCATGTTTGACAATTCAACGAGGCTGGCAATTGCCGGCATCGCCAAAAGCCATGCGCTTGAACCTGCCATGCTGTCGGCCGTTGCCAAGGTGGAGTCGGGCGGCGTGGCCAGTGTCCGGATCAACGGTGTTGACGTTCCGCTGATCCGCATCGAGGGGCATTATTTTTTCAGGCTCTTGTCAGGTGAAAAGCGGGCCGAGGCGGTGCGCCAGGGCCTTGCGCATCCATCGGCCGGCCGCGTCAAAAACCCGAAACGGCAGATTGACCGATATCGCATGCTTGAACGCATGAAGCAGATCGACAAGGCGGCGGCTATCATGTCTTGCAGTTGGGGCGTTGGCCAGGTGATGGGCGAACATTGCCGCAAACTCGGCTTTGCCGATGCTGTCGAATTCATGCGGTTTGTTATGGCCAGGGTCGCCAACCAGGTGGAAGTCATGGCGCGCTATATTGACAAGTTCGGTTTGCGTGACGAGCTGCAGCGCCATGATTTTGCCGGCTTCGCGCGCGGTTACAACGGGCCGAATTACGCGAAATGGGGATACCATATCAAGATTGCCAAAGCCTATGCGGCCGAGGGCGGCGCGGTCCGTCCATCGCCGGCGCGCGGCATGCTGCGCATGGGATCCTCTGGCGCGCGGGTTCGCGAGCTGCAGGTGATGTTGAGGCGGGCCGGATACGCCATTGACGTTGATGGCGATTTCGGAACGTCCACAAAAGCGGCCGTTGCGGCCTATCAGACAGCGGCCGGGCTTGCTGTTGATGGTGTTGCCGGACCGCAAACCATGGCGCGGATCCGCGACCAGGTGCAGCCGGCGGAAATGCCGGGCCAGCAATCGCCGCTTGAAGTGCCGGCGGCGAAAACCGGCGTGGGTGGTCTTGGCGGTGGCGTTGTTCTTGAGACAGCCAAGACAGAAATCAATGATCTTCTGACGGCCGGCGGCTATGGCTTGCCGGACTGGCTTTCGGCCGGGTTGACGGCTGCGGCTGCAGGACTCGCATTCGCCGGCCTCGGCCTTTGGGTCTATGGCTGGTGGAAATCGCGCCAGACTGTCGAACAGCCGGGCGAATTCATCCCGGCGGCTGCGGCATAGGTGGCGGCGGTGAAGATCTCGGATCTGTTTTCGGCTGTCGGTGCGGTCAAGCTGGCTGCGGCCGGCATCGCCGGCGCAATGATTGGCGCGGCGGCTGTCGTTGTGTGGGTCGCGGCGGTAACGGTGCCGGCGGCGCGCAAGGATGCAACCAGGCTGGCCGAGGCGTCGGCCTTGGCGGCTTTCAACAACACCATGGGAGAAATGACGGATGGCGCGGACAAGTTTGAATTTGCTTTTGATGTGTGCGGCCGGCTTGGCGGGGTGTACGACTACGCAACCGGCAAATGCGCCGAAAAGTGATGTGCAACGCGCTATCCGGCAGGTTGTCGGTGCGGATCTGGTTGGCGTCAAGGGCGCCACGCCGGCGGATCAGGCCAGTATCAACCGGCAGATCGCGCGCCAATGCGGTGCCGGGATCCTGACGCCGGCGCAATGCCGGCAACATGGCCAGGCGATCGAGGGGGTGGCGTCATGAGGCTGGGCGATCGAGGCGGGCAGATCATGGCGCGCGCGGCCGACAAGGCGCGTCGGTTCAAAAATCAGTTAGTCCGGATCTATCATCTGATCCGGCTTAACTATCCAGACCGGCGGATTGAATGGTTTCTAGGCATCGTGCTTTTGTTGTGGGGCTGCATCCTGCAGCTTAATCCGGATCTGTTCGAGGCCGGCGGAAGTTATGGACCTTTGGCGGATCTCATGCCGCAACCGGTTTGGGCTGCGCTTTGCCTTGGCGCGGGGGCGGCAAGGATCGCCGCGTTGCTGATCAACGGCGCATACCGCCGGACACCACACTTGCGCGCGCTGACAGCCTTCATTGCCTGTCTGTTCTGGTATTATATCTCAATCGGCTTTTATCAGTCTGGCGCGTTTTCAACGGGTCTGGCTGTCTATCCGGTTGCGCTCTGGTTTGACAGTGAAACGGTTTTAAGGGTCGCGGCCGAGGCTGCGCGGAATGACAAGAAAAACGCGGGGCGGCGGATCAATGGAATGGACACCTGAATTTCTGGTTTCAACGCTTGCCGGCGCAATGCTGGGATTGGCGGCGCTGGGCAAATATCTGCAGGCAAAAGGCAAACCGGAAGTGATGGGGCCGGCGCTTCCACCGGTTGCCAGCCGGGATCAATCCGAGCGCATGGCGGTTGCGCTGGAATCCATTGCGGTATCAATAGCCGGGCTGCGGCAATCGGTTGATGTGATCGCAGACAAGCGGCAAAGCGACATTCAGCACACGTTGCACGAAATCGCCAAAAAGATGGCCGAGCGGCCGTAGAGTTTCCGCGCATCAAGCCGGAAAGCCGGTCCGGCGGTTTCCGTGACAAACCCGCAAACAAACGAGGTTGCCAAACTGGATCTTGTGGCCTCGGCATGCCGCCACATGCCGAGGGATCCGGCCGCGATTTCATTTTACAGTTTGCATAGGCGGTAATTGATTTTATTGGGTGTTTTTGGGTGCCGTTTTACACCATGATTGGCGCTAACCTATTGATATTGCTCGATATGCGCGGTGCCTCTTAATCAGCGGGTCCACGGTTCGAGCCCGTGCGCGCCCACCAAATTATCCAGTGATTACAATCACTTAAAGAGGTCCGGAAGGGCCTTTTTTTTGGTCCGTTTTACACTTTGGGCCGCGTTTTACACTTTGGTGTTAAAATGTTCCGCACGGCCGGGATCTGCAGACGCAAAAAAGCCCGCGTGATGCGGGCTTTTTGTTGTTGGCGGTGCTTGCCTAGAATAAAGGTTCCTTAAGATTTGCGAAAATCAACACCACCGAAGCCGGGGTGATTTGCGTCGTTTCTGATTGTGTTCGCAGGAGGGTTTCGCGCCCACCGTTTTTCATCAAGCCGCGCGATTGCCCGGCGTTCTTCTGGCGTGGCCTGCGAGCAAGTGAACGCATGGTTGTCGCCAGCCGAAATGATGAATCCGAGCTGGCCAGATCCGTTGCGGTTGTAGACCCTCCAGTAGCGTCCACAGAACGGGCATGAAGCCTCGACGTTCGAGAGTGGGACAACGCGCCGTTCACCACGGATAACGTCTTTCCCTGCGCGTTCTTTCGCGGCTTCTGCAAGCTTGGCATCGCTCATGTATTTCGTCCTGGGGATGGTGGCCGGCGCCAGGCCGGCCGGGTTGTCAGGCGGCGAGCTGGTCGCGAAGCCGGAAGCCGAGCAGCGGCCAAATTTTGTCGCGGGCATTGCTGCGGGCGATCTTGCGGCCAATCTCGGCATCAAAGTTTTCAGGTGATGCACATGCGCTTTCGCCGGTCACTGTGAAGCCGTTCTTGAGTGTCATGCAACAGACAGTGAGGCAGGATCCGGCGAACACATGGAATTGCTCATTGGTGATTTCAGCGTCCAGCATGTCGGGGGTGATGCGTTTTGCGGTCAAGCCTTTTGACAGGATTTCGGCTTCAATGGCGGTTTCGTTCTTTGGCATCGGCTTTTCCTTTTTCGAGTGCGCGCCCAATTTGGTTAAACGATGCCGAGACGGCGCGCGTGGCCTCGGCAAATTTCTGCATTGAAGCGGCGGTATCGGCAATTCTTGTGGCGTTTATTCTCCGGATACTGCCGGCCGCAACAACCGATTTGTGGCCTGTTTTGTTTCCCATGGATCACGCCTCGGCAGGTTCGGGCGTCGGGGCTTGTTCTGCCAGCAAGGCTTGAAAGGCGGCGGCGTGGCAGTCGAGGGATTCGTGGCGCCAATACTGGATTTTTCCGGCGTTCGGGTCATTCATGCATACAATCTCGTAAACGTCTGATTGTGGCAGCGATACCGCGCCGGCGGCGGTGCCGGATCCTGTTGTTGACTGGTCAACCGGTTTGGGGAACCGGGCGAATGGCGGTCTGCATTCGATCAGGGCGCCGTGCTTTGGTCCGCCAACGGCGCGGCCTTTGAAAACTGTTGTCATGACTCGAGTCCTTTCGTGTTTGAGCTGCAGCGGTCAGATTTTGGAGAATTCCAGCTCTATTGCCGCAAGTTCGCTGGCGATTTCTTCAAGCCGGCTATCGCGGAAATTTTTAAAAAGGCCGGGCGATATGGAATTTTCGAAAAGCATGCTGGATTCGCTTTCGAAGCTGTAACGGTATGCCAGTTTGCGCGGGTCGGTTAGCTTTTTGAGCCAGATTCGCTGTTCACTGATCAGCTCCGATTTCTTGGTTAGAAGTTTTGTTGCCTGATCGTATTGTTCAGAGTGCATTGGCTTTTCCTTTGCGCTTGGGTGGTCTATCGCGGCCGGGCTTTGCCGATGGCTTCAATCACCTCGGCGCCGGCCAGGTAATGGCGGCGGATGATGCTTTCGGCCTCTTGCGGGGAATGGCCGGAAATCTCGGCAATCTGCTGAATCGTCGCGCCATTGGCGTGAGCGAATGTGATGGCGGTTCCGCGCAGATCGTGAAACGTGACGCCGGCGATTCCGAGCCGCTTCAATTCCTTGCGCCAGGACGCGCGAAAGCCGCTTGATGTCCAGTTCTGGCCGAAAGAGTTGACCAGAACGCGTTGACGGCCGGCGGCTTTGGCGTCGTCAAGAAGTGGCTTGATCGCCTCGGCCGCAGCAATGCGGATGCGCGCGCCGGTCTTGTGTTGCTTGATCATGATCCGGGCGCCGTCATAGGCGATTGGCGTCATGGTCAGAATGTCGCTCTGGCGCTGCATGGTCCAAAGTGCCAGCAAGGCGGCATTGGCCAGATGCGGCGCGCCTCTGGTCAACAGTGTGTCCAGTTGGGTGTTGCTCCAGATGATATCTTTGCGGGATCCGGAGTGCAGCCGGGACACGCGTTCAAGCGGGTTGCGCAAAATGGTTTCATTGTCCTTTGCCCATGCAAACAGCTTTGCAGCCAAACCAATCTGCATGTCTGCAGATCGCGGCGCGTCTCGCATGGTGTCGCGCCAGTCCAGAAACAGCTTGCGCGATCCTCGGGCCTCAATGGCGGCAACCGGGAAGGTTTCGAACTTGGCGCGGAAAATTGCAAAACGGCGTTCGTCGTCATGGCGGGTCGCCGGCGCATTGGCCTGAAACTCGGCTGATTTCATGTAGTCGTCAATCAGGGAACCGATGGTGCCGGGCCGCACATTCTTTTCCCTGCCCATGGTCAGCCGTGCAAATTCTTGCTGAAAGGCCATGGTGCCGGGTTTTGAGAGGATGCGCGGGCCTTTGCGCCATGCATAGTGATAGGTCACTTTGCTACCATCGGCCAGCCGTCTAGTTACGGAATGAATGCCCACTAGCCTTGCCTTCATGTGCTTGCCACTCCGCAAAAGCCCTATCGGCTGCGGATCCGGCGGAATTGTCAAGGTTTCGGGCCGAATACGCAGCGCCGGCGGGCGCCATTTCGATTTCACCGGACGGATGCAAGGTGATCCGCAAGCCGTGAGCTGCGGCGAACTCGGCCGCGTCGGCTATTTCAGTTTTAAGGAAGGTGCGGGCGCGTTTCATTTTGCGTTCGCCTCGGCTGGCTGATTTTCGTTCAAGGTACGAAGCGCGCGGATCTGCGGCCGCATTGCTGGCCGAGACAGAACGCGGCCGGTGGCGTTGTCGATCATGAGGTCATGAAGCGGGCACCGGACAATTCCGTTTATTACCGGTTGGTTTGCAAGCGATACGTTGCGGTGTGGGCAGCGCCAGCCGTTACCGTCTTTCTTGCACTGATGACCAGCCCAATGATCGAAATGGGCTTTCCATCCTTCATTGGCAGTAGTGGCGCTATCTTCAAACAGTGAAATATGGTCTGGCGCTTGGCGCTTGCACTTCCAGCGTCGGGCATAGACAGCCGCAACGGATCGCGGTTCTTTCCTGCTAAACATTGATGATTTCCAAGTCCGCATGATTGGCGTTGCCATGATCCGGCGCCAGTATTCCGGATTGGTTTCATCCTTGAGCAAACGCGGGCTTGCGGCAAAGCGGGTGTCGATGTGCCAGTGATCGCGATCAAACCCGATGTGTTGCCGGTCGTTGTGCAGCGGGCCTATCACCGGATATTCCCCAAGGGATCCGCACCAAATGGCGGTTACGGTGGGCACCATGTAAAATTGGCCGAGGATCGGCGGGGCGCTCAAATCGCTTATGTGCTGCATGTTAATTCACCGGATCCGGCTTGTGGCGGGTCTTTAATCCGTAGTGACATTTTGCGCGGTCAGGTGCGGCGCATGCCGGTTTCCCGTCCGTGTCTTGTGATGGTGGCTTGCCGCAAGTTCCGCAGGGCAAGCGGGACAGCATGTCGGTTTGCGCTTCACTGTATCGCCTCGGGCTGCATGAGGCCGAGGCGCGGACATATTGATAAACGGCGCGCAGCTTGCTCATGTCAAACCCGTTGATCAAGCTGATAGGCGATTTCGGCGTTGTTCAACTCATTGAGGACAAGGCCGGCAAGCGCGAAGATCATGGCCGCTGCAAGGCTGGCAATCATGATGCGTTCCGGCCAGGTCATGCGGATCGGGTTTTGCTGGCGCGCCAGGTGTGTGCCGGTGAATGTGGTCTTGTGCATGTCGCTAACTCCGAAAAAAAAGGGCCGGTACGCAAAACAGATCCGGCCAGGTCGTTGCCTTGGGGGACAGCGCGAAAATGAAGCGTATTTTTATACGCGTCAAGCAGAATTCGGAATATTACAATCCGCTTGCGGTCCGGCACCTCATGCGGGAATCCTTAACGACTTGGGATATTTGGATTTTTGGTCGGCCATCGGCCAAATTGTTTTTTCAGACTTGGCGGTATGTTTGGCCGTTTGCGAGGTGATGTTATGCGCATGACGGGTTCACTAAGGCGCGGTTTGCGCATCGGCGGGGTGCTTTCGGCGGCGCTTGTCATGGCCGGGGCTGCGGCCGCGCCAGCATCGGCTTGCGAGATCCGCAAGGCTGATTTTGAACGTCTGGACATGGGAATGGATCTTGCCGAGGTGGTGGCAATCCTGAAATGCGAGCCGGTTGCAGTCACGGCCGGCGGCTGGGCCGGTTCGTCGTCACAGCTTTACCGCTGGCCGATGCCGGGCCGGTCGATGTTCCTGATGGGGCTTTTTGTCGAGGGCCGGCTCTTGAACTATTCCCAGGACGGGCTTGATTAGATCCCGAACAGCTCGTTGAGGCTCAAGATTTTATCAATCGCGTGAATGTGCCGGCGTTCGATCTTGACGGTTTGCGGCGGGTTCAGCTTGCCGATTGAAACCGCATCCGGGCCGGTGGCTTCAAAATAGCCGATGCTTGCCCGCTCCGGGCCATCCTCGGCCGTCTTGAACTTGACCAGAACGCAATCACCGATGCGCGCCGGGCGGTGCGGATGCACAAATATCAAGTCGCCAGCCATGAACTTAGGTTCCATTGACTGGCCTTCAACATAGAGGGAATAAACGTCCCTCGTGCCGGATAATGCCGGCGGTCTTCTTACAAAATCCACAACTCCGCCTTCCAATTCAAAGGAGCCGTCGCTGCCGCTGCCGGGTCTTGTTCCCATAACGGGAAGGTTTGCCGGCATTTCCCTGCGGTCCGGCAATCTGACATCTGCCGGGGTCGGTTCCTCATCCTTGCCCATAAGCCACTCGGGCGTTGTTTCCAGCGCCAGGGCGATTTTCTCCAATGTGTCGAGTCGGGGCGATTTGGTCGCTCCGTTCAAGATCGCACGGATCACATCACGGGATCCGGTGGCCTTGAGGGATGCAGCCTGCGCGGAAATCCCCAAAAGAGTCAATCTCTGATTAATATGTTGACAACGCTGGTTTTGGTCCGCATTTCTTGCGGCCATGACTTTGCGCGAAAACCTGATTGCAGCCTTGACGGCATATGTGAGCGGATCCGAGATCGGTGAAGCGCGCCTGTCAACCGTGCTTTTGGGATCGGGCGCGCGGATTGCGAAAATCCGCAACGGCGGTGACGTAAATACAGCGACTTATGAACGGGCAATGCTCTGGCTGTCGGAAAACTGGCCGGATGGGTGCGACTGGCCGGCCGGTGTGCCGCGTCCGGCCAGCGCGCCGGTTTTCGAGGTGGCGCCATGAGTGCGGCGGATGCTGCGGCCGGGCTGTTGTCTTGTCTCGGGCTGTCCATTTCCGGTTTCATCCTTTTTGCGGTTTTTGCCGCTGTTTCGTTTTTGCAGATCGCGGCTTTGCTGCGGTCTGTCTGGTTCGGGGGTGCGAAGTGATCGCCATTCCTGAAAACCGCCGGTGTGGCGGCTGTCTAATCACCTTCCTTGTTGTGCGTTCTGGAGGTCTTCACCATGCTTTTACAGGTCAGTTATCCCGGGGCGGCGGATTATGCGCCGTTTCTCGGCTTCAATACTTGCGCCAAACCGCTGGCCGTTTCTTGGGCTGCGCGGGGCGCAACTGGCGAAACGCCGGCCGGATCCGGCGAACCGCGCGCCAAAACCGGAAGCCGGCCGATGCCGCGCCGCGCCGGGCCGGTTCAACACTTCGACGCGGCCGGGTTTTCCCGGTTTTTCGTTTCCCTGTTTCCGCAAGCGACGGCGGCGCATCTGGCGCATGCCATCGGCTGGCCGGCCTCAACCGCAGAAAAATGGCTGCGCGGCGAAACCACGCCACGCGCGCCGGCAATCGCCGCGATGATCTGCGTTTTCGGACCTTCATTCCTTGTCGCCTGTCTCGAATGTCCGGCGCCGTGGTGTGCGGATGCCGCGCGGCGTGAGCGGCGCGCAGCTTTAGAGGCCGAGCTGTCGGCCATGATCGACTAACCGCCGGCATGGATTGCCGGTTTCAAACCGGGGGTTTCCATGCCGTTGCCGATTGCCGACCTAAAACCAGATCAATGCCGGTGGCCTGTTGATACCAGCGGAACGCCACGCCGGCCGGTCCATCTGTTTTGTTCTGACAAGACCACGCCGGGCAAATCCTATTGCGCCGGGCATGAGCGCGCGGCGCGTGGCGTTGGCACGGTTGGCGAACGGCTGGCCGCAAAAGCCTTGCGCTTCTGGCTTCTGTCGGAACGCCGGTTGGCCGAGGCGGTGCGCTGATGGCTCATGATCCTTATCAACCGCGACACGGCCAGCCGGCCGAAGATCAAGCAGCGCGGCAACGGCCAGGCGCGGGACTGACCGGCGAGGCGGGATCCGATGCGGGCCGGGTGGCGGCTGATCGGCTGTTGTCCCTGATCGAACGCATTGAAGCCTTGAGCGAAGATCGGGCGGTTGTTTCCGACGACATCAAGCAGGTTTTCGCGGAAGCGAAATCAGACGGCTTTGATCCAAAAACCATGCGCAAGGTGATCGCCATCCGCAAAGCGGGTGTTGCCAGCCATCAGGAATCGCAAGCGATTCTCGGCACCTATATGGCGGCGCTTGGCATGGCCGATACCGAAAATCAGGAGGGTTGACCATGGCAGACCTAAACGGGTTGTTGCCGCTGCATCCGCTTGCCGAGCTTTTCCCGGCGATGGATGACGCGGATTTTGAGGCGTTCAAGGCCAGTCTGGCCGAGCATGGCCAGCAAGAGCCGATTGACGTTTTCAATGATCAGGTGATTGACGGCCGGCACCGGCAAAAGGCATGCGCGGAACTCGGCCTGATCCCGATTTACAAGACCTATACCGGGTCGGATCCGCTGGGCTATGTCTTGGCGAAAAACCTTGACCGGCGGCACCTTTCGACCAGTCAACGCGCGGTGATCGCGGCCAATCTGGTGACATGGCAAAAGGGCATGAACCAGCACACGGCCGGGGCCGATGGGTCCGCAAATTTGCCGACGCGGGCGGCGGCTGCGCGCATGTCTGTTTCCGAGCGGCTGGTGGTCGCGGCAAGCGGTGTGCGGCAATCCGGATCGGCGGCATTGCTTGACGCCATCCGTGACGGAAAGCTGACAATCCATTCGGCCGATGCGCTCAAGGCTTTGCCGGATCAGGAAATCACGCGGATCGTTGCGGCCGGCAAGCGGTCGGTGCTTGACGAGGCCAAGCGGATCCGGACGGAAGCCAAACAGGTTTCGCGCAATGTGCGGCTGGGCCTGATGGCCGAGATTGCCGAGAAAGGCCAGAAGATCGCAGCGCCGGGATCCATCCCGCGCGGGGTGTCGGTGGTTTATGCAGATCCGCCATGGAAGCAAGATGAGGTTTGGAGCGAGGAAACCGGCCAGGACAAGGGTTATCCCTATCCGACGATGCCGCTTGACGACATCAAGGCGCTATGCGCCGGCGGCGATATCTTTGCAGATGATGCGGTGTTGTTTCTTTGGGTGACGGGCAACCGGCTGGATGATGGAATTGACGTTATCCGGGCATGGGGCTTTGACTATGTGACGCGGATCAGTTGGGACAAGGTAAATCCCGGAACCGGCCGTTGGGTGATCGACCAAAGCGAGGATTTGTTGATTGCAAAGCGGGGCAATCCGCCTTGTCCGGTGGAAGGCACGCAACCGCGTTCGATTTTTTCCGAGAAGAAAACAGACCACTCGGCCAAGCCGGCGCATTTCCGCGCGGTGATTGATGGCATGTTTCCAGGCGTTCCAAAGCTTGAGCTGTTCGCGCGGGGCAAACCGCCAAAAGGCTGGACGTTTTGGGGCTATGGCGCGGAACCGGCCGACATTGAGCCAGAATCGGAACCGCAGCCGGAACCGCAGCCGGCGGCGATGGCCGAGGCGAAACCGAAGGCCACGGCCAAGCGGAAACCTGCAGCAAAGCCACGCGCGAAAGCCAAGCCGAAAACGGCAACCAGGGCGAAAGCTGCGGCCAAGCCGAAAGCTGCGGCAAAGCCTAAGCCGCGCGCCAAAGCTGCCGAGGCTGCAGCATGACGGCGGCGGATGATCGGAAAACCCGGCTGATCGGGATCAGGCACCGGCTTGGCGTTGTCAAAAATGACGAGTGGCGGCGCGTGGTGTCGCCAGACGGTGATTACATTGAAACGCGGCGGGCGGTTGATGGCGTTGGCCACGGCGCGCCGGAAACGCTGATGACCTTTGCGCCGTCCAGTGATCCGACCGAGGCAATGGTGATCTGGAAAGCCCGCGAAGATCTCGAATTTCTGTTGAGCATGCTTGACCAGGCGTTTGCCGAGGTGCGGCGGCTCAAGCGGTTTGATGCCGCCGGCGCTGCAGATCGGCCGCGTGATGGTGGCGGGCGCATTGATGGCGGGCGCAATGATGGCCCGCGCGATGAAACCGGCGTTCATGGCGAACCAAAGGACTACGCGGCCGAGGCGGCAATGAAGTGCGCGGATCCGCAGTTTCAACAGTTTCTGGCCGAACGAAGTGATCAGAAGTTGCCACGCAATGCGGATGACGCGGCGCATATGTTGCGCCAGGCGCTGGACATCAAGAGCCGGGCGGAACTCAACCGCGACCGATACAAGGCGCGGCTTTGGCGTGAGCTGCGGGCGGATTTTGCGGGGTGGCTGCGATCATGAGGCTTGTTTACGGGTCCGTTTGTTCGGGCATCGAGGCGGCAACGGCCGCATGGCATCCGCTGGGCTGGACGCCTCGTTTCTTTGCCGAGATTGAAAAGTTTCCGTCTGCGGTGCTGGCGCATCACTACGGGTCAAACATGCCGGGCGAAGATCTGGCGACCAATGGGGTTCCGAATTATGGCGACTTCACCAAAATCCCGGCAAGCGCCGGACCAGTTGATGTTCTCGTTGGCGGAACGCCCTGCCAGTCCTTTTCGGTCGCAGGAAAGCGACTCGGATTGGATGATCCGCGCGGCAACCTCGCCCTTGAATATCTCGCATTGGCTCGCCGCCTTGGCGCCTGCTGGTTCCTATGGGAAAACGTGCCCGGCGTCCTTTCCTCTGTCTCGGATGCAGCGGAAGGTTCGGGCAGTGGCGGACCCGGACTCGAGGGCCGCAAGCCCGGAGACGAATGGATTGAAGAAAGTGATTTTGCGACCTTTCTGCAATTCGCTATCGAATGCGGGTATGGGGTCGCCTACCGGGTTCTTGACGCTCAATTTGTCCGAGTGGACGGCTTTCAACGCGCCGTACCGCAACGCCGGCGGCGTATGTTCGTTGTCGGATATCTTGGAGACTGGCGACCTGCCGCAGCGGTATTACTTGAGCCGGAAGGCATGCGCGGGGATCCTGCGCCGGGCCGAGGGCAGGGGGAAGGATGTTCCCCGACAATTGGAGCAAGCACTAGAGGCGGTGGCGGGCAAGGCTGCGAGTTCCAGACCGGCGGAGGATTGATCCCGGTCAATCGTGATGTTTCCGACACGGTGACAGCCAAGTGGGCCAAGGGCACCGGCGGGCCGGCAGGTGATGAAACGCAAAATCTTGTTGCCGAACCTTTGGGCTTCAATTGCCGCGAGGATCCCGACACAACCGGGGCTGTTTCCGGGCCGCTTGGCGCTTTCTTGCCGCAAGCCTCGGCTGTTGCCTATGACATGCGCGGGCGTGAAGACGGCGCGCAAATGGAAGGGCCACACGACACGGCGAATATTCGCGCCGGATCTGGCGGATCGTCGCGGTCCTATGTCGTTCATTCGACCGAAACGCAGCAAGCCGGTTGGGCTGTCCGGCGGCTGCAGGGGTTTTCCGATGGCTTTACGGACGTTCCTTGGCGCGGCAAGGACGGCGCGCCGGACGGCCCGCGTTACAAGGCGCTGGGCAATTCCATGGCGGTCAATGTAATGCGGTGGATCGGCCAGCGCATTGATCTGTTTGAACAGCTTGTGAGCGAAGGCAAGATACCGGATCCGGTGAAAGGTGGCCAGCAATGAGCCACGCGGCAACCAATTGGGCATTCTCGCAACGTGGCTTGAAGCCGGCAACAAAGCTGGTTTTGCTTTGTCTGGCTGATCGGCACAATCCGGATAACGGGTGTTTCCCAAGCCAGGAACGGCTTTGCGATGATGCGGAAATGTCGAGATCCACGCTTAATCTGCATCTGGCCGAGCTGGAACGCCTCGGCCTTCTGATCCGCAAACAGCGGCGCAATGAACAGACCAGAAAACAGAAATCGACCGTCTATTTTTTCGCGTTCGAAAAGGCGTTCGAGGCGCTCAAGGCCGAGGCCGAACCGGGCAAAATCCCGTGTCCGAAATCCGGACACGGGAACGCGGATCCCGTGTCCGAAAAACAGCCAAAGCCGTGTCCGGAAAATGGCCAATCCCGTGTCCGAAATCCGGACACTAACCCTGTAAGGGAACCAGTAATCTCTAACCCGCGCGAGAGAGTTTCTGACGATGATCGGGAAGGAAAAGAAGGGGAAGCGCCGGAAGCTGGCGAGGCTGCAGACGATGCCGACACGGTGACGGCCGCAACATGGCTGCGGCGGTTCAAGGCGGCGCATGCAGCTTGGCCAACCTATGTCACGGACAGCGAGCCGAGGGCACGGGAAGCGTGGTTTGCGCTTGATCCGGATGAACGGACGGAAGCGGCCGAGCGGGCTGCGGACTATGTGCGGACGGCCAAGGAAAACGGCCGCAAGCTGGTTTGCGCGTTCGGTGTGTATCTCACGCAAAAGCCTTGGGAAAAGATGCCGAAGCGGGCACCGGCCAGCACGGATGCGAGCCAGGCAAGCCACGGCGCGCCATTCGGCAAGGCGTGGTCGGCCAAGCGGCTGCGGATCCTGTCGGGGCCTATGACTGACCGGATCCCGGCGCCAACGGCGTTCATTGCCAGCCTGATCAAACAGGGCGGTGAAGCGGGCGAACGGCACCGGCGGGAGCATCTGGCGCGCTATGGCTGGCCGGCGGTCAATCACATGCATGAACGGGCGGCGATGCGCAGCGGATGCAGTGTGCAGCCGGGTGATCTGTCAGCCGGTGCGGATTTCAAGCCGGTCAAGGTCGGATCTGCGCTTTGGGATGCTTGGCAAGCCGAGCATGAGGCGCGCGGCTGGCCATGGATGGAAGCGCCGGGCCGGGTGGAATGGGTCTATTTCCCGGCCAGTGAGACGGATGATTTGAGTGGTGTGCGTAAAGCGTTGGCCGAGTTCATGGCCGTTACCGAAACACAGGAACTTGAGGCGGCGCGATGATGCATGAGAAGACCACAAAAGGCCGGCGGCTGTCTTACAAGCCGGTGTTTGAATCCGACATGACTGCAGCCGAGCGCGCGCGCATTGCCGATGCATTGGCGCGGCAGCGGGCAGCGAACGCGGGCACGGCGCGGCTGATCGCCTCGGCGCGGTGTGATGTGCCGGGCTTTGACCAGGTGGCCAAGTGGGTGGTTGCACGGGTCAAGCCGCATGAGGAGCGAATCGTTTCAGAAGAATTGACGGCCAAGGGAATCAGCAATTGGCGACCGATTGCCAAAAGACGGCAACCGCCACGCCACGGAAAGAAGTCAATCACAATCGAGCGGCCGATTTTCCAAGGCTATTTATTCATCCGTCTGGTGCCATCGGCCGAGGCTTGGGTGGGTGCGCTCTGCGCGTCCAGATTGTCGGGCTATCTCGGGCGCGACGGGTTGCCGGTTTGTTTGCCCGATAGCTTCATTAAGGCATTGAAAGTTGACTGCAAAAAGCCGGGGCTGGCTGACATTCCAGACAAGTTTCCGATTGGCTCAAAACCGGAAATTACAAGCGGTCCATTCACCGGATTTCTGTCTACTGTCGAGAAGATCAAGGGCAATGGCGAGCGGTTGAAAGTGGAAGTGAACGTGTTTGGCCGGGCAACGCTGGTTGAGGTCGGGCTTGACCAGCTCAAACTTTTAGCCTATCGAATCCGACCCATGGGCCGCGCCGGTTGGCGATAGGTCCAGGGGATGACCGAGGCGCGTTGATGCCGCAGATTGCGGATTGGTTCACCACTCGACCCGGCCAAGGCGCAGCGCCACGCTGTCAGCCTTGGCACAGTTTGGCGGCGCATGGTCGAATTCAACCTTGAAAGTTTTCACAATGGCTGGCGCTGACTTCTCGGGCGCGGTGCGCTCCAATGTGGACGCATGGCGCAAGGCCATGGCGCAAGCCGAGAAGGATGCGAAGTTTGCGGCCATGCTGGCGTTGAACCAGACGGCCAAGAGTGCAGCAACCGCCGGCGGTGAAGATCTGGCGCGGACCTTTGATCGGCCAACGCCATTCACTCGCAAGGGCATGGCAACGCTTAGGGCCAGCAAGTCGCGGATGGTGGCAACCGTGTTCGTCAAGGATCTGCAGGCCAGATATCTTTTGCCGAACGTGACCGGCGGTGTGGTCAAGCCGAAAGGCCGGGTGATCCCTGTTCCTGCGGCTGGCCGGCGCAACACTTACGGCAACATGCCGCGCAACTATCTGGCCAGCCTGCGAGGCAAGCCGAACGTATTTTCGGGAACGATCAACGGAAAGGCCGGGATCTTCCAACGCATGCGCGGCGGGCGGGTCAAGATGCTGGTCAGCTACCAGCCGCAGACCAGCTATCGACCAATCTGGAATTTCAAAGCCGTGGTTCATAGAACCGTGATGGCAACAATCCAGGTGCATTACGAAAACGAGCTGCGCCGCGTGTTCAAGCGTTCCCGGTAGCGCAAACGTCCATTCCATCACTGCAAATTGCAAAGGTTCTCCCGGCGTAAAGAAGCACCGGGGGAATCTTCGCGC
>Ga0210043_1000715_pt1 | contig 34203 bp, 47 predicted proteins | sample CryGeymet201501t_FD_183990 | JGI IMG/M metagenome (GOLD analysis project Ga0210043, IMG submission 183990) | Groundwater microbial communities from Crystal Geyser aquifers in Utah, USA - Crystal Geyser metaG 2015-01t (SPAdes) (version 2) | ecosystem: Environmental > Aquatic > Deep subsurface >... | reverse complement strand
TTATTTTTTTCTATAACCTCTCTTAAAGTTTCTGCTTCCATTTCTACAATTATCTCGCCCGTATATCTATTTTTTATTTGAAATTTTGTTTTTGCCATTTTTTCTTTTTTCATAATTATTTTATTGGATGCGGTTCGTTTAAATTTCTTCATAATTCCTTTTTTATTTCTTCTTCTTAACAAACACGAACTTAATATCTTCATCCCGCCAAATCTTTATTTCAAAATTGACAGTATCAAAAATCTTATCGCTGTTAGTATTCAGGGGAAGAACAACCTCGTATTTCTCTGTTTTAAAAATGTTGTCGCTGTTTTCTGGTTTTTTGTTTTCCATAGATTTAGGCATATTTGGGTTTCCCCCGAAATTTCTGATTTTTGATTTTATATTTTTCTAAAAAGCACACAGGGCATCCGTTGGGAGTATCTTTTAAGTTTCGCCAAACCTTACATTTAGGACATTTTACATAGTTTTTATCATTTTTCCTCATCCCCGAATACTTCTTTAAACTCTTTTTTATCTTTGGGTTTTAATCCTTTAAGAAACTCGTTCTCTTTTTCGTAGCGGCTCAAATCATCAACTTTTTTAACTTTTGCCTGTAATTTTCTTAATGCTCTACCCAGATATTCTATATTTGTAAGCCGATATAAAAACATTTCTTTTGTAATACCGAAAGTTAAACCGTCAAATCTTTTAAAGTATTCCCACCAAAGTTCTCTTTTGTTTTCTACTTTTCTTAATCTGGGCTGTTCCTCTAATAAGAGTTTAAGGTTCTCCTCTATTTCTGATAGTTTTTTGTTAATCTCCATTTTGTTTATCGCAAAATATCTTAAAAAATGCTTTTTGCTTTTTGGCTAATTTATTTATTCCCTCGGCTATGTTCATTATGTTTTGATTGATTACTTTTAAGTCAGATAAGATTTCTACCCCCTGGTCGTGTTCGCGTAAGGGTTTTTCCCTTGTTCCTTTCTTTTGTTCCCGCCAGATAAAATCACATTCGGGATACCGACTACAACCATAAAAAGCATAGGGCTTCCCTGTTTTTCGGCTTATCCCTTTTTTTTCTCGGACAGGAGCTTGGCAAAATGGGCAAATTGTAGGAGGGTTTTCAGTCATAATTTTTATATTTCTATAATCGGTAAATCTGCGATACCTTGAGCTTCTTTAATCTCTTCGTTTTCTTTGTCTATTTCTGCCCCCAATTCAGCGTTTATTTCTTCGGTCTTGCTTTGGGTCGCCTCTCTTTTTTCTCGGGGGGTTAGTTCTTTAATGGGTGAATGTTCAAGTTTGTAGTTATTGATAAATTTCATCGTTTCATCTTCACAAAAGTTTATTAGTTTTTCCGAAATCTCAACCATTTCTAAATCATTAGTTTCCATTTTAGCCGAAGTGAATACATCTAAAGTTTCGTAATTCCCGAGGTTCAATTTTCTGCTGAAGCTCCTCGCCACCTCAACTATTCTTTGTTCGTTTTTTTTCTTCATATTTATACACAACGACCGCAAAGCCCGTCTTCATCGCCCAAAACTGGTTCTCCGCACTTTGGACAATAAGATTTATATTCGTCTTCCAATTTCCCCTCTAATTCCACTGTCTTTCTTTGGGCTTCTTTTATTTCATCATCTCTTTTTTTATAGCCCGCATCATACGCATCTTTCATTATTTTCTGAATTACAAGTCGCTGGGTATCTATTTGTTTGAATAATTCTGACATAGGTTTTATTTCTTTTTTTTACGACCTTTAATTTTATTTTTTAACCGCCACGAAGCCTCCCTGATAGTGTCAATATCTTTTCTCATATCTTCTATTCTTTTTATTGCCCGTCTTCCTTTGGCGTAATCTTTTTCTGGCTGTTTAATAAATCTCATAATTGTTTGTCTATAATAATCTTATATTATTCCAAAGTATCTGTCAATAGCCCGATTTTACGAACAAAAGTGGATAACTTTTTATTCACTTTAAATTTTAAATTAACTTTTTATGCGACCTTTCCACTTTACCGAATAGTTTTGACGACTTCAAGATTTACCTATTTTTATTTCTCAGATAATTATATTTCCTAAAACTTTCTTTTGTATAAATTGCCACTTGCCATATCTTCTGATTTCCGTTCCATTGTTTTATTAACCAAAAACCATTAATTTCTTTCTCAGAATATCCTGAATTTTTATCAAAGAAAGTTAAAAGAAATTCTTGCCTTATTCGGTTTCTTTCTTTTTTTGATTTCTCTAACATAACAATGCCGTTCTCTTTCTGCCCTAAACGACCTCTTCTATCTTTTAGATAGAAAGAAAGAAAACTATTTTCACATATTTTCGGCAATGCTGGATTTCTTTCTGCCCTTTTGCTCGTGAAGAACTTTTACTCTGCCCATTTAGTTCAACGCCCCAGCAGGCAACTTCATCAGAGATTTCTTCACGCTCCCCACACTTCCCGAAGGAAATGATAACGATAGATGAGTAAGATGAAAGAGGGACAATGGCACTTCTCCAAAAGAAGTTGCGATGGTATTCAATTCATCTTTTAACTCATAGAGGTTGTTAGGTCGTAAACAGAGCCTCAAATGGGATATGCTTAGGATATGTGTTGTAAAACGAAACCCCGCCGTGTTCGGTTAAGAATTAGGCGGGGCGATTATGTTTAGCCATGGTTAGACCAAAACCGAACACTATTGCTTCATTAAATAATTCTATCAAACCATAAACCCTTGTCAAGTCCCTTTGTGAATAACCTGTGGAAAACAAAAACCCTGCCAACCCTTCCTTGCCTCATTGTTTTTTTGGGCTTAAATAAAAAAGTTATTCAGAGAGAGTATTCAAACCCTAAACTCTGCTAAAGCAAAGCCCAAAACAAACGGTAGGATAGCGTTCGCAGGGTTAATTGTTATTCAGTTCCTTCTGGCGTTTCCTTAACAGGTGTTTCTTCAACAGGTGTTTCTTCGGGGGTTTCCTCAACAGGAGCATCTTCAACTGGTGTTTCAGTTTCTTGTAATTTAAAGTTAATCATAGTTTTATGTTAGGTTATTTTTTCTTTTTGCCTTTTTTCTTTTTTTTCTTTTTTGTTTTACCCATTTTTTTACGAGATAAATAAACTTCTAAAAGACAAATTTCGCAGTAGGAAGACCCGACCTTTCTTATTCGTCTCCCACATTTTATACAGAATTTAGGTTTCCTCATTTATTTCTTTTAACCGCTTCCGAATTATTTGTTCGCTAATCCCATATCTTTTGGCTAATCCCTTTATCGTAAAAAGACTTCTCAACCTTTTAAGATTATGGGGCTGAAGAAATGCTATTTGTAATTGGTTTAATTGTTTTGGTTTAGACATAAATACTTATCATCAACCCCAAAAACATAGCAAATGCCAGAATGTCTGCGATTGAAAGAACAATAAGCCCGATGTCTAATAATTTTGATAGTTTTTCCAGCATTGTTTTGAAGTTGTCCAATGGTAAATAAACCCGTCGTTAATCATTTTTTCCGCCAAGAAAATCTGGTCAGCAGGGTCATAAATATCCAAATCTAAATCATACCTTCGGCTAAAAGTATAAAAGGTTTGTTTTTTGAATTGTAAAATACCAATTTCATTTTCCTTTCCGATTGCTTGATTATTCCAACCGCTTTCTTTTTCTATTAAGCATAAAATCAGGGTATTGTTTCCCATAAGGTCTATTATATCGTTTTTGCTATAAAAACTCGCCAGCGTTGAAGTTTTAAGGAGAAAGTTGGGGTTAGAAACAGCGATTAGAGAATTTCCTGAAATCAATAAAAGTTCGTTCCCTGTGGGAAATGTGGGGGTTTGAGCCCAGGAAGGCGATAGAAGGTAGACAAGGATACAAAGAACTCCTATCCCTAACCTGAACGAACCCTTGAGAAATTTAACATTTTATTTTAATGCCCGCCTAATTCCGAACGCAGCCAAACCTATCCAAATAGTATTCAAAGCAATTTCGGGGGCAATCCACTCAAAAATCCAGCCAATAATTCCCCACAAAATAGCAATTAAGGCAAGGGTATAAGTTAAATATCCTTTAAAAAAATTCATATTATTCTCTTTTATTTTAATTTCTTCGACCTTTGCCTCTGGAAACTTTGCTGGAGTTTCAAGAGGTTCTGGTTGTATTTCTTCAATAGGTTTTGGTATTTCTTCTTCTTTTTTATGACAATTACAGGCAGGACAAGCCACACAACAAGGGAATTGCCTTAATCCTTGATTATATTCCCAACAAGTTGAGTGTATTACTGATGTTTTTGCCAATTTCAATCTTAACCGTTTTTCTCTTCTCATTTTCTTTTTTAATTTGCGTCTTTGTTTTTTGGTCAATGACATATCTTATTCAATAAGTTTAACTTTACACCATAAATAACCCGAAACCTTTTCTCCTACTTTAAGTATTTCAAGTTTGGTGCTGGGTGTCAAGGTTAATAAAATAGTCCCCATTGGTTCGGTTCGCAGTCGTAATGCGGTTGTGGGTTTAACTAATTGTCCTTTCTCTATACCGAGATTTCGTAAAAACTCCGAAGCCACCCAACCTTCCTGTCCTTCTTGAGTTGGCTTATCCGTAAAAACAACCCAACTTTCAAAAGGTAAATATGTTTTTGGCACATAAAAGTTCCCATTCTCGCCCCATATTCCCCAAGAGTTTTGACCTTTAAGGTAATTTTCCAAATACGCTTTCAGTAAAGTTGCGTGTCCCCAAGTCGTTTCACCTGCTCTGGCTGGTCGTGGATAAGCAGTTTGCCAACCAGCGTTAGAACCTATAAATCCGCTTATTATCGCCCCATAGACAAATGCGGATTTTTTAAGTCCCTCAAAACTCTGGTCATCCACCAAAGCATAAGAACCGATTTTGTATTTTTCGGCATCTTCTTCTTTTCCATTTAAGGGTTTAGCCCCGAACTTTTGAAGAACTTTAAGACCCGCCCTAAAATAAGTCCCTGCTATATTCGGTATCCCATCAATTTCCTTACATTTTTTGTAAATCCACTCGCCATCAAAAACTATGCTATTTCGTTCTTTGGCTTCTAAATACTGCTTCAAGGCGGCACAAGCATATCCGACACAATAGGGATTGCCGCCTTGATTAAGAATAGTTAAATCAAATGGTTCTGGGCAGTCTTTCGGAGATCTCGCTATCTGTGGTTGGACGGAAGACAATAAAACATCTCTGTTGTCAACTGGACTTGGAACTAAACCTGTGCTGAATTGTGTTTGTTTTTTGAACATATTATTTTATCTTAATTTTTATTTCTAAAATGTCTTTTTTAACTTCTCGTATATCTTCTTTTATTTCAACCATTTCTTTATTTATGCTTACTATGTGATTATCTAATTTTTGGTTAATTTGATTTAATGCTCCGTCCCCGTTTCTTGTTTTTAAGTAAACGAAAACTTCTTTTATTAAGAAGATACAGATTATTGCGATTGCTCCGAGTTGGGTCAAATTCTCTGGTGAATCAAACATAATTGCTTCCCTTTTTTAGATTAGATATTTTTTCTAATGGTTGAAGATTGTTTAAATCCCAACACTCTTGAAATTCGGGGTCTTCTGGTGATATATATTTAAATAAACTTTTCGGTTTGATATGGTCTATGTGCCAATAACTTCCATAATTTGAATAGTGTTTAAGTTTATATTGTTTTTCCTTTTCAGGATTTTTCTTTCGCCAATTTCTCATCCATTCATTTTTATCTAAAGTAATCCCACCTTTCCAATTCGGACTATTTTCTCCTTTACGATTTCGCTGTGTGTAATTTATGTTTTCCATATTAAAATGTGGAGAGCCGAGCGAGAGTCATCTTCTCGGCTCTCCCTTCAGGAGGGTAGGGGGGAAGCATCACTCTTCTCCGCTTCCGTGAACTGCCTTGATAGGAACTGGGTCGTTCGTCAGGAACTTATGAAGAACCTCTCCCCACTCTACCATCAACTTCTTATTACAGGTATCACAGTAGAAGTGAAGGGTGATTCTTTTGTTTTTGTTGTGCCTTTTGACAAAGCGGAATTGAAGTCGGTGATTGAAACATATCTCGCACTGTATCCCTATTTCTCTTTCCATATTTACCTCCTTTGAAATGTGCTCTAATTTATGCTATTTTTCTATATCTTATAACGGAGCTACAAATAGGTAAGTCGGCATCCAAAGTTCTGTCCCGTTGACATTTACTTTTACCATTTTTTGATATAGCCACCCGCCTGTTTGAGGGTCAACTCTTTCGGGTCCGACCACTCCACCGCTTCCTACTGTGGTGTTGATATTAACTGTGGCATCAGTTCCCTCTGTTCCAACATATTCTACAAATGGTTGGTCTTGGTCGTCTTGCTTAATGTAAACCACTGAACCCGTTGAAGTAAGATTCTCCTGTAAGAAATATCCGACTGGCTTGTTGAAATCGGTTACATTACTTTTTACAGAAAATCTGGCTAAAGAGGGGTCGCCTACATCTTGACTAATCGCCACCGACTGATACTGCCCCGAAACAGTCATTACCTGTTTGGCACTACCAGCATTGAAGGGGTAAAAAACAAGGTCTCCTGTATTGTCAGCATTTTCCCTTCTTCCCCGAATGGCTGCGACAGTGCTGTCTGTAATCCCTGAATCGGTAAGGTTAAAAGCAATCCCGACCCCGAATGTCGCTCCCATATCTCCCGTAGTTTTTCTTGTCATAACCCAAGCATTATAACTTCCTGTGGTTGAGGTTGTGTTGACCGTATATTTATGAAAGTCATCTACTCCTATCGTTTCCATCTGTATATTTTCGCCTGCGTTGACTATAAACCTATCCTCGGCAGTAATGGTTAGGTCTTGGATATCCGCATTATAAGAAACTGTTGCTTCTGCTGAACCAAGGCTATCGCCCATCTGAATTTGAGAAATTCCAGCTGCTCCTGACTGCATATGCAGAACAACATTGTCAGTAGCAAAGGCGTCATTCTTTAAGATTAACTTTGTTCCTGTTGAAACTGTCAATGGAGCACCACCGATTTGCAAATAATTACCTGTGTCATCCCAAAAGAAATTAGCGTTATCCTGCTGAATTACCCCATCAGTAGAAGCAAATAACACTGAACCAGCCGTAGCGTCTGTATCCGAAGACCCCATTGAAATATCCAAAGAAACCGCCCCTGCGGCTACTGCGAAATCATTGGCGTTAAAACTGGCAATTCCTTTGTTGGTGGCGGTGGCGTCCTCGCCTGCGATTGTTAAGGTGTTGGCAACATCATCATAAACCAAATCAATTCCCTCGCCTTCTACCAGTAAAGCAGTCACTCGGTCATCTACCCTCTCATCGGTAAAGTAGAGATTATTTCCTTCGGCTAAATCGGTGGTGGTTTTACCGCCAAAAGCAGTATCAAATCTGGTTTGCGTCCAGTAGAGGTTGGTGCCTTCGGGCACAACGCTTGTGTTTAAGGTTTGCCAAGTTTTATCTCCTCGCCAGTATTGGGCGGTTGTGCCTGCGGTGATTGTCGGTTCAAATCCTGTATGACCTGCTGAAGCATAGTCTAAACCCAATAAGGCAGAGTGGGTATGGGTGTGTCCTATATCGGATTTTCCATCTAAAGCCGCTTGTAAGTCGGTCTGGTCAGAAAGGGTGCCTGTGATTTGACCCCAGATGGCGGCAACATCAGCAGACTTACTCGTCCTCGCCAATAAAGCCTGAACAGTTATTGGAAATTTATGTTTGTGTAGCTCATCGGCATAATCTCCTGAAACTAATTGTTCTAACTGTCCCATTAACTCACTCTCGTTATGGCTTTCTAAAATATGCTTTTCTAAATGATGCTGGTCAGAACTAACATCTATCAGTTTGTCGTGGCTTATAGGTCGTAAGGGCTTATTCAATTCACTCTGAATCTTCCAAATATCTCTTTTAATTTCTTTTAATTGAGTATCATCTATTTCTTTTATTGTTTCTTTGATTATTTGCGGTTTTTCTTTTATAACTTCTTTAACTGTTTTATGGATAATTTGCGGTGCGGGAATTTCTGGCTTAAATTGAGAAAGAACATCTGAAGCAATTTGTTTAATAATTTCTGTTGTCGGTATTTCTGGAATATCTTTTAATTCTTTAAAACTAACAGGTCTCTTTTCTTCAAAAGAAGATTTTAATTCCTCGTATTGCTCCAAAGTTAATCCCATTCTTTCTAAAATCGTCCCTTTCAATCTCAAAAGAAATTCAGCAAATTCATCTGAACTAATATCAGTTCCTTCTTTTTCTGCTTCTTCTTCAGCTTTTTTCAGAAAAAGATTAAGGAATTTTTGTAATTTATTGAAAGATTTTTTATCCATCTTGACAATATGTTGTAATTTATGGTATTAGTAAAGACATGAAAGATATTCCTTTTTGGTTAAAATTAATTATTACTTTCTTTTTCTGGATAGGAATTTATTTTATACTAACTAAATTTTTTGACATTATTCCAGGAACTCCATCTCGTTGGGAAATGTATCCTTAATATCTCTCCTGTTGCCTCATCCATCTTCCAGTTGGTTGTTTAGATTTTTGGATATTATCTTTTAACCATCTATCGCTTGGTGTGTATATTTTTCCACCAAGCTCTTTTATTTTCTTTTGATATTCTTTTTCTTTTTTTAAAAATTCATCGTGATTGATAATTTTTCTTTTTTCTAAACGATAAAGATTTCTAATTCTACTTTGTATATTTCTAATTTTTCTATCGGTTTCGCTTTCTTTTCTTTGTTTAGCCTCCATTACATCAACTGGAATAGTTTTTATTCCAAAAATAGAAGACCAAATTGCTGCTTTAACGCTTCTGGCTTTTTCCATATAATCCAATTCTCCCTTAAAAGCTGAAACCAATCTATCATAAGAATATCCTCCTCTTGTTACTCCTGGAATTTCAGGAGCTAAAGAAGGCATCATTGCCTTATAAATATAATCAGTAATAGATTCTCTTGCTTCTTGTTTGGTTGAACCAGGCTTCACAATATCCCAACCTAAAGGATGTTTATTTAAAAATAAAGAATAAAGTGTTGCCCAAAAAGGATGATTAGGAGTAAGAGTTCTTCCTACTTCTCCAATATCTCCCCAGGGTAAAATAAAGTTCAAATCTAAATATTGCTCTCTACCTGCTTCATCTTGAAAAGGTAATCTTAAATACATCCCTTCTCGCATATAATCTGGCAATAATTCTTTTTGTTTTTCCAAAGTTTCTTCATCAGCAAATTGTTCTATCCCTCGATACATTTTCATCCATTTTGTTAATTGGGGAGTATTTTTCCAGGCTTTTTCAATAATTCTTGGGACAGCTTTATAAGAAAAAGTTATAAAAGGATATGCTCCAGAAGCCAAAGCTCCCAATCCACCGCCTATTCTTGAACCTCTTAAAACATCAATAAAATAAGGAACTTCCCGATAATTAAATAACCATTTTTCAGCTTCTTTTGCTGCTTTTAGCGGTTCCCATCCTTTTTTCCGATAAAAAATATAAAGTGCCATTTTTGACCATTGTTCTTCTGCCTGATAAACATTGCCAGTTTTCTGGGTAATAAACTTCATCGCATTCCTCATTTTCATAAACATATTCGTTCCTTCGGCTTTTTCCAATGCAGTTAACATATCACCAATTTCTCTTCCATAAAAAGTTTCATAAAGGATATTACTATTTTTCTTAAGTTCTTTATAGTATTTTCCTCTATGAGCCAAATCACTTAACGCTTCAGCCCAAATGTCTATTCTTAATGGTGATAATCCTCCTAAATCAGCTAAAATCACATTTGAATACATATTTCTCAAATGGGTAGCAGGATTGGCAATAACTTTTGCCCATTTCCATAATCCAATTCCAGTCCGATAAGTTCTTTCTCCTTTACTTGCCACTCTTATCATTTGTTGAATATCTTGATAAATAACTGGTGAAACATATTTTCCGCTTAAAGCAGGTCTTAATTTGGCAATCTGTTGTCGAATTAAAGTTCTTTGTCCAACAATATCTTGTATAGTATTTTGTAGAAATTTGATTCTATCTTCAAAACTGGCTTTATTTATATTTTCTAAAATATCTTTTTGTAAAGTAAGCCTTTCTTCTCTTTTGGTAATTTTAATTAACTTATTGATATTTTCTCCTATTTTAGCTTGAACAACTTTTTCTGGTTTAAACAAATAAGGTTCTTTTACAGCTTTCCAAAAACTTTCTATTGTGGGAAATCCATTTCTTTCTAATAAACCACTTACTTCAACCCTTTCTAATTTAATAAAATCTTTTGATTTTTGTAATGCCTCAAATGTTTTATATTTTCTAATATCTTGTGCTATTCCAATCAAGGGGTCGGGAAGAGTTGTTATTCTCTTAACTGGTTTAATAACCTTTATAATTGGTTCTTCTACCCTAAAGAATTTAGCAAACTCTTCACCAAAAAGTTTTTCAGTTTGTTCCATTTCTCTTCCAACCCTATCAATTAAAGTTTGAGTTTGCCTATCTATTTTTTTAACTTGTTTTAATTCTCTTAAGGGAGATTTAATGACTTGCCTTAATTCGGCTAATTGTTGGAACATTTTATCTCTCTCTTTAAGAATAACTGGGTCAAGCCCTCCTAATTCTCCTAATGCTTTAGTAGTTGGTAATTGCATCCAATTCTTAAATGGTTCAGCTTTAGCATATTTTTGAGCCACCTCTTTAAAGAATCTTGTCCTTTCAACTGCTTGTCCTAATTGAGCTAATCCTTTAGAGGTTGGATAACCAGCTTCTTTAATTTCACCCATCGCCATTCTAATATCTTCAGGAATATCTTGTTTTTTTCTAAATCTATCTAAATTAACTCGGATAGGTTTCCTATCTCCGAAAAATCTAATTGTTCCTTCTGGCATTTCTTTGGTTCTATAAAGACGAGGCATATATCTCCCAAAGTTATCATAAAAAGTTTCTTCATCTAATAATCCTAATTCAATTGCTCTTTTGCCCAATCTTTGATATTCTCTAACAGCAGGTTCAGTTACTCCTCTTAATGGTCTTTCAATTTCGCTTACTGAAATTCCTCCTTTAATTAATTGAGCCACTCTTTGTTGTTCGGCATTAGTTAATCCTAAAATTGGTCTTCCAATAGCTAAGGCTCTTTCTTCTCGCATTGCTATATTTCTGACAGTTTTTTGGGCTAAATAAACATAATCTCCTGGTTGCCCATAACGAGTTACTAATGCCTGACCAACTTTTTCTCCAATCCAAGCCATTGGTCTTGTTTTACTTACTACTTTGGCTACTTTAGTAATACCTAACATTTTTGCTATTTTTACTGGCGGTAATAACCATAATGGGTCTAAAAAAACATCACCCAAAACTCCAGGAGTTACTCTTTTTAATTCTTGCCAAAAATTCTTTTTCCAATTTTCTGATGGCTCATAAGGAAATTTCTCTTGAACAATATCTACCCAAGTTGCTCTGTTTTTAATTCCTTCGATTGCTCCTGCATCTGACATCCCTAATGCTTCTCTGCCTAATCCAGCAATAGCATATTGCCCTGCCAAAAGAGGGTCAAAAACTTTCTGATACCAAGCCCCTGTCATAAACTTGTTTTTAGGTGATAAGGTTTGCTGAAGTGCCTGCCATCTGGTCTTTGGAACTACTGCTTGTTGTTGATTTAACCATCTTCCCATAATTATTTCTTAAATAATTGTTGATAAGGATAAGTGAACGGTAAAGTCGTCCATTCAACAGCTTTTTGCCACCAAGGTTTCCCTTTTGGAGTAATTTCTGTTTTATATTGTTCCCTAATCCAATTCTCTCCTAAATCTTTTCCATATAAAGTTATCGCACTTTCGAGAGGCATTCCTCCTTGTTTATCTCCAAAAAATTCAGCTTCTATTTGGGGTCTCCCGATTTCTGGTTGTTGAGACATTAACCAATCAACTTCAGTCCAAAAATCAGCTTGTTGGTAAGGAGCAGAAGGAATATATCTTTCTTGCTCTTCTGGCGGAGCTGTTAAATATCTTTGAACCATACTTCTCATATTAGGAGCAGGCTCTTCCCCTGGGACGATTACTCCTTTTTCTGGCACTTGTGCCATCGCCTTCGCATACTGCCTTCCCGCTTCTATTGGAGGCAATGTCTTAATCTGCTGCATAGTCCAAGATAATGGAGCTTTTTTGCTAACAGCATCAATATACCAAGTCAAATTTTGTTTAATATCTGCTTCAGCTTTATCTCTTTGTTTTGTTAATTCTGTATAAGACCTGTCCAATGCTTTTTGGGTTGTGTTATCTAATGTCTTGAAATAATCCCCATATAAGTCATAAGTCAAATCCCAGTCAGCGATTTTTTGGTTGTAATCATAAATCAAAGCCTGAGTTGTATCTGAAATCAGGCTTCGGGCTAAAGTTATGTTCCCTCTATACATTTCAGCGATAGCGGCTTTTGCTCCTAATTCAGCCGATAACCCCGCCCTTTCAACTGCGATATTCTTTTGGAAAGTTACTTGTTCCCCGACAATAGCGGGTAAACCAATCGGCTGTTGTTCAAGTGCCATCATTCCCGCACTTTCTCTTTGTTGTAATGTAACTAATCTATTTTGTAATCCGATAATCTCAGGAGTTAATTTTTGAATTTCTTTATAATATTCTGGAATTCCATATTGTTCTTGAAGGGCTTTTTGTTTTACCTCCATATCTAATTTTGGTCTTGCTGATATCATCTCTAATTGTTTTTGAAACCAACCTTTTTGCTGTTCAGAAACTGATTTTTGTATTTCTTCCCATTGCTTTCTTTGTGTTTCACTTTCAAATGTTATTGCCCCTGCTTTATTCAGAATACCTAAAACCGCCTGATTAAAAGCTTCAGGAGTTTTTGCTGAAAGTTTAGATATGTCAATTTCTGTGGTAGGAATTTGGGGCGTTCCTATCACACCTCCTCCTGCATGAAAAGCCGCCATTTCTGGATTAACCAAAGCACCAGTATATGGGCTTAATCCTGCCGCATATCTCTGTTCTCGTTGAATATTAATTGCTTTTACTTGTTCTGGTGTGTATTGTGCCATAATTTTATGTTATGTGAGTGAACAATACCGCCAAGTTTGATTCGCTGAATCATAAATATAAAGACGATAAGTAGCACCACTAATATACAAAACTATTTTTTTAAGAGGATGAACTGGAATATGAGTAGGAACTGAACTTACTACTTCAATAATATTTAAATCATCAACCAAATTGGAAAATTTCTCTTTCTTTGATATAAAAGTTTCATCTGTTTTGGCTTTGGTTAATTGTTGAATATCATCTTGAATTTTTTGTTGGACTTGTTGGATTTCTATTATCTGCTGATTTAATTGTTCTAATGTTAGTTCTGGCATATTAAATTCTATTAATAAGTTCGCCAGTGGCGAATAAAGAATCAATATAAGGTCTTGCTGTAGTAGTCAAACTTCCTCTTAATTCTAATTTTAATTTTATTCTTTGGGCTTCAATTCTTTTATCGACCTTTTTCTCAATGCTATTGGCAGTTGAAAAATCGCTGAAAAGAACCGTATAAGAAGTCTGGGCGTCTTTTTTGTAAGAAAGTGTCAGATTACAACCTGCTGGCAAAGTATCCATTGTAATCCCAAGTTGTTCTGTCATCAGTTTTTTATTTTTAGGGGCTCTGAAATAGAAACTTTCATATTCTGCCGTATCAGAATAAGGCGATGCTTCATCTATTGTTTCTTCTCTTTTTAAGTTATTGTATTCAGACCCAGCAGAAATATAATCCCTGAACCCAATATACAAAGTATTGGTAGTTCCCATATTGGCTATGCTTTTATATCTCTCATCATACCCAGTTTTTTTAATCGGGATATTCAAAGCAAACTTACTCGGCTCTAAGGGAAAACTATAAATGCCTGATGGATTTCTATCTACCGAAGCGTCATCTACATCACTCAATCCGCAATAAACCGTTCCTTTTCTAACTGCCACCGCATAGGGATAAACATTAAAATCTTCTAATGGGTCTTCTCTGGTAAATGACCATACTTTTATCGCCTGCCTTGAACCTTCGGCACAAACATAGATATTGCAAGAACTTCCCGCCCAAATCCATAAATAACCTGAATTATAGACCATTGCCTGAATTATATTTTCTGGAATTGGTATAGTATCGTTCCAAGAAACGGCTGTTCTATCCCATATCAAAACATCACACTTAACACTTCCAAAATTAGCCCCAATGACGATATTGGTTAATCCAAATGGTGCTAAACATCTAACTACCCAACCAGTATCTAAATCCAATCCCTGTGCCGCCCAGTTAGTTCCATCATAAGTTGCCACATATTGTCCATTACCAATATACAATTTAGCCGCCTGAATAATCATATGATGCCAATCAACCGAATTTAATGTTTGCCAAGAGTCGTTCCAAGTAGCGTCAAAGTCCCATTTTCCGAGAGCCGTGTCTGTGGCGTAATAAAGATAATCTTTATATTCCGCCAAACCTTTAATCACTGCTCCTGTGATAGTCCTGACAACTTCTAATGTTCCATCAGTTGCTTCCCGATAAATCTTTCCATCATTCCCGCCAAAGTATTTCTTCCCATCTTTTTTGGCATATATCATACAATTAAATTCTGTTGGTAAGCTTTCCGAAGCAGCATAAGTTATATTTTTCCAAGCGTATCCTACTGTCAGAAATCCTATTCTTGAAAAAAAATCTAAACTTTTACCGATATGAAAAGCATCTTCTCGTCCCATTTTATCATTCAAAGTCATTCCTCCTTTAAAATCTTGAATTTGGATTATTGGTTCCTTCATTGTTAAATTATTGTTTCAAACATAACAACATCAGACAAAGTAATTTCTCTTGCCCCTACCGCACTAGAAAATTCACTGAAGTTAAAATAAATAACATTGGCATCGTTTGGAATATAAGTCGTGATTGTCGTTAGTAATTCTCCGTCAATATAAAACTTTACCGCAGATGTCGTAAATTCAATGGAGTATTTTCTTTTTAATTGACTATCCGTTCCGACAATTTCAACTGCTGATACATTCGTTCCATTAGCACATATGGCATATATTTTCCCCCCGTTATGGGCGAAACCGACTCTTCGTGTCACATTCGTTATGTCTCCCAAAATATCTGCGTGGTCTGTGGTTGTAGAAAGCCCGAAAAAACTACGAATATAGTTTCCTCCCCCAACAGATATGGAACATATTCCCATAAAAGCAACCGTTAAATCAATTCCACTATTCCAATTTAATGCTCCGTGGCTATCGGTCTTTCCCGTTAACGACGAACTTACTGCTTGTGGAGCTCTTGGGGCATTGCTTTTATTTATATAAATTCCATTCGCATAATAAATTATTATATCCGCACTAATAGTCCAACCCAAATCAGCATCTATTTTTAAGTAACTCGGAAAATATAACGAGCCCAAACCAACCTTTTCTTCAACATATAATTTTCTTACTGCTTCATTATTCGCAGTCGGATTAGAAGCGGGTAAAACAGGAATAGAACTAAAAGTCTTAACCCCAGCAATTGTCTGGTCTCCTGAAGTATAAACAACTCCAGGAACTATTCCTTCTATTTGAAAATAAGTTCCGTCATAAACAACCGAAACAATAGCATTTTGAGTTATATCTCCTGCCGCCAAATCTTGAGTAACTAATTTCTTAATAGTTTTCAGCCCCAAAGAATTAACATTTAAAGTAGAAGCCCCAGTGTTAGTGTTTGCCGCCTTAAAAACAACTCTCATTCCTGTGGCATAAACGGCTGGAACAGGAGTTAAAGTCACAACATAAGCATCAGCCACTCCTGTATCTGCTGCATAATTATAGCTATCTTTCTGAATATCAGCTTTTTCAGCTTTGTCTGTGTTTAAATTAGAAAAGTTGGTGTTAATTACACCTCTGCTTGTATCTCCTGGGTCTGTTGCTCCTAAATCTGTAATTGTGCTCATAAAATTAGAATAAAATTATTAAGGTTTGGTTCTTTCAGTCCAGCCAGTTGAAATCACTGACCTATCCGTATATTCGGGATTTGTATTCTCTTTTAACCAAGGATAATTAGTTGCTAACCAAGGATAATAATCTGCTCCCCAAAGATAAATTATTGAAGGTTTGGTTCTATCGGTGAAAGTGGTTGAAGGTTTGCTTCTTTTTGTCCAAGAAGTACTACTCATAGTTTTCAATGCTCGATAATGATGAAATTAGTATTTTTTTATCAGCTATTCTCCGAGAATAAAAGTTTCTTACTCTTCCCATTATCCCCCCAGTTGAAGCAGAATCAGCAGGTCTTCCTCCGCTATATCCAAAAAGCCGAATGTTCATTCTATTAGCCAAAGCTGGGTCTCTTGTTTCTGCCCAGTCCAAAACCGAACCATAAACTAAACCCATTTGGGCGAAAGCTCTTATATTAGGAGTATCAGTATCAGCAGTAAAAGAAGTAACATCAGCTCCAGTGGTATCTTTACCGACTATTTCTTCTGAATACCAAATCTTAATTCCAGCAGTTACAGCAGTAATCGTTCCAGAAAAAATAAAGAAACTATCATCCATTAAGGCAATATAGGGTTCAGAATTATCAAAGTTTTCTGCAATATCTGACTCGGAAGCAATAGAACTTTGAATTTCTGATTCATCTATCCAATAAGTCCGAGTCCAATTTGAACCATCTAACATCAAATCAATTCTTTTAATTTTAAGAATATCAGAAGGAAATGAATATTCCCTTTGGTTAGCCGCCAAATCGGCAGTGGCTATTTCTCCCTGAAAATCCCAATCATCTTGGGCATCTATAACTTCTTCTGTAAGAATATGAGCCCAACGAGTAAGTGCCGCTTTTTTGTTAGTAGCTGAATAAGAATCGCTATCGGTATTAGCAATGTCGTCAATATAATCTTGAAGAGTAGTAATTGTCATAGATAATTTAATTTGATTGGACTTTCGCCCATATCAATTTGTCTTATTTTATCTTGATGAAATAGGGGGTTCCAACGAGCACGAAAAGGATGTTTTATAAATTTATCGTGAGCCCATTGAATAGCTTTATTGTCAGACAAAACCCAAAAAGTATATCCTAATTTTTCTGCCCGAAAAGCTATATTAACATTTTCCATTCCCCAGTAATTATCGTATTCCTCATCATATCCGCCAAGCTCAAAAAATGCTTTCTTAGGTGCTATCATCCAATCTGCCTCGCATTCGTGATATTGAATTGGCTCAAACTTTCTAAAAGCCCGCCAGTCCCATTTAATATCTTTCCAATCTTCGGTAATCCCCATTGAGCCAGTAATAAACTTTTTTTCATCTGCTACTTTTAAAAATCTTTCTAATCCATCAGGCAAAATCTTGATATAATCTTGTAGCATTACTATCCATTTTCCCTTTGCTCTTTTTAACATTCGGTTAATGGCTTTACATAAATCATTTCCTTTTTCGGGTATCCCTACTTCTACTAACCATTCAAAGCCTTGATAAGTTTGTTCAGCAAGACATTTCTGGACAATTTCTAATCCTTTTGGACGAATCGTTGGCGTAAGAATTGAAATTAAGGGCATATACTCAAGATTCCTTCCTTCAACTTTTTGGCGTAAATTTCTGCTGAATAATTCTTTATCACCCACTCTCTCGTATTGACTTGTTTGTTTTTCCATTTTTCTACTGCTTTTTGGATTGCTTCTACACTTGGTTCTACTATTTCTCCTATTCCGCATTCTTTTACATATTCTGTAGTTTTATCACTATCTGCCATAACAATTACTGGTATGTTAGTTGCCATTGTTTCCAAGACCGTTCTTTGACTTCCACCAGTTTTATCAGAAGTTATCACGCAAGTTCTGGAAGCATTATAAAGATAATTCAAAGTTTCAGCATCTACATAGGGCAAAACCATTGTTCCTTTTTCTTGGCAAACCTGCCAACATTCTGTTTCGTGACCTTGATATATCCAACCAACTGCTAACCCTGTATTTCCTGTTGCCCCAGCGAATAGATAATGTCTTTTCCAACGAGCAAAAGTAGCAGGAAAAATAGCATCCCAGATTTTCGGTTGTTTTATCGGTTTAAAAAGTTCTGTATTCGTCCCAAATGCTTTGATAACATTTTTTCCTTCGCTTTCAAGCTGATTTTTATAGACCTCTGATTCTACAAAAATCAAATCAAAAGCATCAACATAATTTCTAAAGGTTCCGCCAGCTAAACATAAAGCCATTGGTATTCCTTTCCCAGCTAAATGAGGGATAGTTGGTCTGGTAAAATCAGCAAAGAACAATATTGCATCAGGCTTAAAATCAAGGATTTCTTTTGCTAATAATTCTGGTGAGGATTTCAAAATAATCGGCATATAAGGAGCAGGAAAAACCATATCCTGTCCTATACTATAAACCTTGATTTCCCATTCATTTGATAAAATTTTTAAAGCAGCAGCCAATCCATCTTTCCAATTTGTTAATTGGGGAATAGTATTTGCCCAGTCCCAGACAAATGCTAACTTGATTAACATATTACTACCCAAAAGACAAATTTATCGTGAATCAATTTTGATATTTTATAATTTTTTATTCCAGCTTCTTTTAAATGATTTTCTAACATTTCATAAGTATAATAACGATTGTGAAATATGTGTTTATATCCATCAGCTGAATAATGTTCTTTGGCGGGATTATCTTTTTTTACCATTTCTTCTAAAGTTAATCCTTGTCTTCTTGCTGCTTCTTCGGCTGGCATAAAAGGATTTAATTCTTCTGTCCATTCATATTCATTAGGAACAGTAATCACAATTTTGTTAGCCACCCTTTTTGCCTCTTTTAAAACTTGAATTGGGTCTTCAACATGTTCTAAAATCTCTCCCAAAACTGCTATATCAAATTCTTTATCTTTAAAAGGTAAATTATGGGCATCGGCTTTAACAAAATTCTCTATATCATATAAATCAATATCAACTGAAACTATATTTTTCCTATAAAAATCTGTAAAAGTATATCCCTTATTACTTCCAATATCTATTATTTTGTCAGAATTTGAACATTGATTTCTAATCCAAGTAAATCTGGCTAATTTGATGATAGGAATTCTTTGTTCCATTGTTGACTAACATTATTCCAATTAAATTTTTGTCTTGCCCAATTTTTCATTTCCTCTCTTTCTTTTTCTGAAGGCGGATTTTTAAGAACATTTATCACTCCTTCAACCCATTCTTTTTGAGCATCTATATTGGAATAAATATTTTTACTATCCACTTTTAATCCAAATTGTATTGTCTCATCTAAACAACCAGCAGTAGTAGTAATTGGAATACATCCTGCTACTTGGGCTTTCATTCCGCTAATAAAAGATATTTCTCCAAATTCAGTAGGATAAGCCAGTATGCTTGATTTTTGATATTCTTCGATTATTCGTTCTTGAGAAATCCTGCCGTGTTCATAAACTCCTGGTTGGTTTAATAACTTCAAAATTGTTTCTTTTTTCGCCAGCATTTCTGGATTTTCTGAATGAACCTTATCCCATAATTCCCAGCCGTAAAATATATGTAATTCAGCTTTAGGAATTTCTTTTTTAATAAGCGGAAATAATCTTAATAAAGTTTCAAGCCCTCTGTCGTAAGAACTGGTATAAATTAATCTATAAGGATTTCTTTTAACTTTCTTTTCAAACATTTTCGGCTCAATCCCGTTAGACGAAATCATAAACTTCTCATCTGGGATATTGAGAAATAAATCTCTTTGCCATTTAGAAAGAGCAATAATCTTATTTATTTGTTCTAATCTTCTTAATGTAAATTCCTGCGGTGTTAAAATATCGTGAATCCAGACATATTTTTTCTTGGCATTAATTCCTTCTATCTCAAATATGCCTGGATGTCTCCAAACCACTAAAATATCCTGTTTATCTCTGGGGTTGAAAGACCACCAAGGTTTCCATAAAACTTTACCAAATTTTCTTTCTTTATAACCACAATTACAATATACCGTTACATTCCAGCCCAAATTCGCTAATCTTTTTGAAATATGATAAACCGCTTCTTCTGACCCGCCTCTTCCTTTTTTCAAAATAATATCTGGGTCAAATGGCTCATCTGTCTGATAGCAATAAATCACCAAATCTCTTCCCGAAGATTTATCTTTAATAAAATGGACATTTTTTAAATAAACCAGTTTAGGATGACATTTCAATTCAAAAGGGGCTGAATCAATAAGTTTTTTAATCTCTTCCAATGTTTTGGCTTTTTGGACTTTCTCATAAATTATATCTATCTCTTGTAATTTCTTGATTTCCTTATCTAAAACCTGAATTGTATTTTTAATATCCTGATTTTTAGGATAGAGTCTCAAGCATTGTTCCAAACATTTTTTGGCATCTTCTGGGCGATTCAATTCAAAATAAACTCTTGATAAAATCCTCAAAGGGTTATAATCGTAATCTCTGGGATTCCAGACAATTGCCGTATCTTCAGGAACTGGTTTTGCCATTCCTGTTACCAAAAATTCTTTGGCGTATTTTGGTTTTCCCATTTTGTAATAAATTTCTCCTAATCCCAAATAAGCATCTGGATACCAAGGTCTTAATTTCATTGCTTCCCATTCTGATTCAATCGCTTCATTAAATAATCCCAAATCTCTCATTGCCCCTGCCATTCTATGCCAGGCAAGGGATTTCTCCTCTTCCGAACCTGTTTCAGGAATAAATTTTAAATAATACTGAATTGCCTCTTTATGTTTTCCTAAAGATGAATAAGCATTAGCCACATCCCAAATACATTTTGGGTCATCTGGAACTTCTTTTAATTGTAAAAGTGCTATTTCAAGATTTCTTTCTTTTGCTTCTTCTTTTCTTTCTAGCGGTGATTTATGGATTATTTTTATATTCTCTATGAAATAAGATTTAACTTCTCTTTGGGGCATTAAATCCTCGTGTAATTTTCCTACCCATTTGACACAACCATCATTTTTAATAATGCGGGCTTTTTTGTGTTGAACTACTACATTCCCCCATTTATCAAAATCATATAAATAATCCAATACTCCAATATCTGCTCCTTCTTCTTTCATTCTTTCCAAAACTTTTCCAAGATATTGCCCACCTTCAATTATATCATCACTATCTGCCCACAAAATCCAATCTCCCTTTACTTGACTAAAATTAAAATTTCTGGCTTGAGCAAAATCATTTATCCATTCAAAATAAGATATTTTGGCATTATATTTTTTTGCTACTTTCTCAATTTCTTTATTTTGTTCTGTTGTAATACAAATCTCATCAACCCATTTGTAAATAGATTTCAAACAATTATCCAATAATTTTGCTTCTTTATTGTCCGCTTTTACAATAAGGCAAAGACTAATCATATTGTTAAACTCTTTCTGAAACCCTAAATTCTTTAAATGTTTTTTTAAACCAGTCAATTTCCCATTGCTCTTCAAGAAATCTCGGCTGAATTAATTTCTTATCCAAAATCCTAAATAATCTGGCAGGAATTCTTAAAGTCCATCTCATATATTCACTATCCTTATCTGTTAAACCCCATTTATCTTTTTTCAGTTTTCTCTGAATTTTTACTGATTGGCAAATAGCCATATAATCAACTGGAAATTTTTTAATGAACTCTCTAACAATTTCTTCTATCAATTGTTTTCTTTGTAATTTTGTTAAATCCATTTTGCTCACTGGCTCTCTCGGTCAGGCATTTTCAGAGAGCCTGTAATGCCCGACCAAGTGAACACAAGGAATTCAATTATTTTGTTTCAGATTACTTCAAATATCCGTCTGCAAACCAGTTGCTATCTTTGTTAATGATTTCCAATGTCAATTTTCCGATTACTGCTCTCGCATCATAATCACCAGACCTCGCTAAATCAGTGTCGATAAACGGTCTTTGCAAATAAGCAAGTCTCAACTTTTCTGGTCTAACACCAAGAATTCTGGCATTAGCATCGCCTGACTGTTGGACATATCGGTGAGAGTGTTTTCTAACTTTTCCAAGCCCTGTCTCGAAGACATCAACTGCTGTAACCAATTCTCTGACATTCAGTCCAGTGACAACCACATTGGATTTGTTTGTAAAATCATCCATCGCATCAGACAGAAATGACCCGACAAACACATCAGTCGCCACATCTCCATTGCTGTTATCCCAGTTAGCTTTCATCAAACCTTTCAAGATTGAAGCAGAAAACGCAGTCCCAGATGTCTCAAGGGTATAATTAGTGGATTTTGAAATACCCCTAATTATTCCATCCATCTTTGGAGCTGTTCCTGATGCTCCAGAAGTAAGTGTTGACCTAACTAAATCAAATTCAACAGCATTACCCCAATCCATAAGACCTTTCGTTGTCTGTCTCGCTAACTCATTTTGTCCGTGATAATACTGAACCTGCGATGCTGTTCTGGTTACTCTAAAAGGAATAGCAATAATTTCAATAATATTAGGAACTAATGAAGGAGCACTTCTTTCAAGATTAGTATAATCAGCTTCTTCTGTTACAGCGGCACTTGCCGCAGTGCGTAGCGTGTCTGTCATTGTCTGATGAACAGTAGAAATAGCAGCACTTTTCCCAAGATTATTCAGAAACCAATTTTCCTTCTTTTATGTTTGGACTATCGCATCCCCTTTCGGGGTCGCTTCGCTTAGTCTCTGCACCTGCCCGCAAGTATGAGTGTATGTTTTTGATGGCTTATGTGTTTTATGTAGGCTTTTCATCTCTTGGTATGCCCATTCATCAAATTCTATATTTCTTTTTTTACCTTGTTTTCTTTCTGCTCTAAATTGAAATCTCATTGCCAATTCTGCTTGTTGCTTTTTTCCTATCAAGAAGGGTAATAATTGTTTTAATAATTCGGCTGCTTTCTTGCAATTTATTACCCAATAATACTGTTCTGACTTTCGTTCTTCCGCTAACCTTCTTCCCGTATGCCCTCCGAAGTTTCCATAAAGATAATCTATTATATCACCATCGCACATTTTTACGGCTATTCTCAAACTATAATCAACTAATCTTTTTCTCGTTTGACAATTAGGATGATTTTGTTTCGCTATCCCGATGTGCCCTTCTCCGTCTATTATACCTGCCACATAAGCCAACATCTTCATCCTATTTTTGTTCATACTTGCTGCTTGGTAAGGGTTCCCGTGGTTCCCTTTATCAGAAGCGATTTTAGACCGCCAAGGAAAACATTTTTGTCAATAGCGGTCAAGATTTCTACAAGAGAAAGGACATCTTTCTTAATAACATCCTTTCCAGTATAAGTAGTTAATTCACCTGTTGGCACTTATTTATTTAGATAGCTCAAGGATTTTTTCAACCAGCTTTTGTTTAGCGTCTATTGAGTCTGTTTTTTGAACTTCCTCAATTAACTTGTTAACTCCTGCTGTCATCCCTGGAGCTACCCGTGTTTTACTTTCAACTACGCTACTCTTTTCTTCTTCTTTGGTTTTATCCGCCTCCAACTTAGTAGTTATCAAATCTTTAAGATTATCCTGATATGCTTCTTCTCTTGAAATCCCCTTTTCTTTAGCCACTGCTTTTATTACATCTATAAAAGTTTCGGCTTGGGGGTTTTTCTTGAGAAATTTCATATCGTCGAACTCATCTCTTAGAGAAGAAACTTCTGCCAATTCTGGCATTTCTTTCTCCAGAGGAGGTATCTCTCCTGTCTCTTCCGCTTCATCCACAATTTTATTGGCATCTTCTATCATTTGGTCAAAGGCTTCTGCTTTCTCTTTCAATTCTTTTGGATTCTGTCCCACAAAACTACTTAATTCTTTGTAGTGTTTCTCAAAATCCTCTTTGCCTTTAATGTCTTCTCTCCCAGTTAACTTTTTGTAATATTCTTCTTCCTTCTCTGAAGTTTCTAAGTCTTCAGCTTCAGAAACATTTTCTTCGCCTTCCGAAGATTCAAGCTCCAAATCTCCAGAGTTGGAAGAAGAAAGTTTGTTTTCTTTTTCCATATAAGTTGTTAAAGAGTTTTTTTATCCGTAAGGTGGATAAACCCGACCTTTAAAAATCTTGTTTAATTTCTTTTAATCTTTTAATAATTGAATCTTCTTCGTCAGCTAATTTTTTCTGATATTTTTCTAATTCCCCTTCCTGCCAAATATCAGATAAAGCATTTTCAATTATTTCTATCGCCATTTTTCTGGCGAGGGTTTCATCTATATTTTCCAAAGTGATATTACGAACTGTATCAATTTCGTTTAAGTAAAAAGCCAATCTATCCAAGAACCATTGGGTAGTAGAATCTTTAACCCATTCTTTGATGTTTGCTTTCAAGGGCTTTTTCATACTTTTAACGCCTTTCTACAAATCGCAATAGCCAGAGATTTCGTTCCTACTTTTTTAATTCTTGAAGCATATCTTTTTCTAAAATCTGAACCCGCTATTACTTTCGTAACGCATCTATCAAGCCGAGACCAATTTTCTTTGTTGATTCCAGGATAAGGCATCTTAAGTTCTTTTCGCAAATCCTCTTAATCTTAAAGCTAATAAAGAACGGCGAAGCAATGTTAATTCATTAGCCGCTAATTTACCTTTCTTGGCTTTTGCTCTTAATCTGGAAACAATACCAGTCAATCTTTCTCTTGGGATTTTACCTTTTACTCCTAATTGAACCCGCAGAGCTTCTGGATGTTTTATACTTCCTTTAATCCAAAGTTTTGCCATTTTATTTATCCTATTTTCCTCGCTTACTGTATCTTCCAGGAGGGAGAAAATATAGGATTATCAATATTTTTATTCGACCTTTATCTAATTCCTCCTCGTCCCATTCTTTCCAAAGTCGCAGCTTCACCAACCATTTCAGTTTCTGGACGAGGCATTGCTGGTCTTGGAACTTCTAATCTTGGCGGTCTCATCGTTTCTTCTTCTTTTGAGCGTAAAAAACGACTACCTCCAAGTCCCATCAGGTCAAAGATTTCTTTTATTACTGCTGTAGTATCAATATTAATTCCTGGTATCCTTGAATAAACCATAACCAAATCAGTCAATTGCTTAACCATAACCGCTTTATTAAACGCTTCTCCTGTTACAAACACTTCCACTTCATACTGCCAATTAGTCAACATTCTTTTATTAATTGAAAAATATCTTGTTTTTTGAAATTGTTTCAAATTATCTCTATACATTCCCCGCAAATGTTCAATAAATGCAGGTTTAGGAATTTCTCCAATAAAATTTCCTTTTTCATCTGTTTTTGTCATTGAATTCAAAATATGCCTATTCATTTCTTGGTTTATAAAGTTCTCGTCTATCTCTTTCAATTCTTCAGGCGAACCGATAATAGAAATTACTTCTTTATCTTTAATCGTTTCCAAAATCAAAGGAATAATATGTCTTTCAAAAACTTTTGATAAAAAAATACCCAAATTTTCCTGAAGCAAATTATATCCGCTCCTTGTTGCTCTTTCCTGTAAAACAGCAGTAGTAGCAGGTAAGGAAGCTGGCAACATTTCTCCTCTTGAAACCTCCCAAGCCCCAGTTGTTCTTTGTGCCCAAGTATAAGCGTCTTGGGCGTCTTTATAAGATGAGGGCTTAATATCTGAAGTTCTTAATTCATTAATATCGTCCATTCTGGTAACAGGAATTGCTCCTCCTGAAACCAGAGAACTCAGCAATTGCTGGGAAATGCCAGAACCTTTCCTGACTTTCCATAGCCCCAATTGGGCGATTCTGGCTTGATTCATTCTCAAATTAACAGTTTCAGCAAGATAACTTTGGGTGCTTAATAAAACCTCCCCAACGCCTCTACCGTGCCATCTGCCGAATATCTTTCTAAATCGGCATTCCTCATAGGGCTTAATCCCCGAAGAATTAGGAGTTATTTTATGGGGAACAGGATTAGTATCTAAATTAGAAACAATAGCTATTGCTGGTATCCATTCTCCATTTTTGCCAATCGGCAAATCTCCGTGTCTTTCAAAAATTTCTATGTAAGGAACTTCAGTCGAAGTCACTCTTTGAAGCCCATATAATCTTTCAATACTGGTTGAACCTGTTAAATATTCCAAATTATCCCAAGGATATTTTTTAGCTTCCGATAGTTTTAAAACATTTCTTTCTATAACTGCTCCTGCTTCTTGAATATTGTTTTCCGAGGGGTCAATTAAGAAATTAGTTATATCTGGAATTGGCGTTTTAATAACTTGTTTTTTTAGAAAAGAATCATAATTTTTAATAGTTTTCAAAACAATTGTCCCGTCAATACAGAATTGCCTTAATAACTCATTCAAAACTTCGCCAAAATAATTTTTCCTCATAAAATAACCGATTAAATATCTCAAAATCAGGGCTGAGGAAAATCCATTCGGATTAGTGGCTCGGATTTGAATATCAACAGAATCCAAATCAATATTCTTGACAATCGTTTCTACCATATCCTCTGTTAGGGGAGGAAAGTATTTCTTTTTTCCAGTCACTTCGTCAAACTCCACATCAAATTTTCCAAGATAATTTTTTCTGGCTTTTTGAATAATTCCATCTCTGCCAAGCATTTGATATTTTACCCTGTCTGAAACCCAAACCTGCCCTGTTTCCCATTCAGATTTTTCGGAACGCATAATGCTAATGATTTCTTTTTCTTTTTCCGTTGGATAGTAGGTTAACATTAAAATGTTTGTAAAGGAAATTTTAAAACTTCTGTTTGTTTTTCTTTTAATTCTGGCAAAGAATTATCTTCGAGCTCCCAGCAAGCCAAAGCCAGAGCAATAACTCCGTCATCTGGCATTCCCGTAGGTGCTTGATAAATGATGTGTCCTGTTGGCGAAATAGAAAAGCCAAACGACCTTAATTGTTCTATCAATGATTCTGTTTCTGGCAAAATTGGGATTGAAATAGCCTGATTTTGAATTTTGACAATTAGATTTTCAAGTAATTGTCTTTTGGAAATCCCAGAAAGTTTGTATCCTCTGGCATCAAATCCTTCGTTAACAAGTTGGTCGACATAAGCATCTCCGACAGTAATCGATGTAGCATCTATCAATGACGAACAATTGCCGAATTTCTCTATAACAGAGGTCAACCGTTTTTTAATCAGTTCCCAGTCAGGTTCTTTCCACTGGTCATAATAAACCAGACGATTAGTCATCAAATCCATTACCGCTATTGCAGTAAATGTTTCATATTTCCCCATATCAACCCCTGCCAGATATAAATGTTTCGGATTATAGTCCTCAAATTTTAAATCTGTTTTTAAACACCTATCAAGCCCCCGAAAGACCAAAGCTTCCTCCAAAAACAAAGCTTCGTATTCCTGTTGAAAAACCATTTCTGGCAGGCGTTTCTTTTCCAATTCCCATTTTTCTTTTTCAAAATAGGGGTTTTCCAGCGAAGTCCATTTAAAAGCTCCGTTCTTCTCCTTCGCCTCCCGCCATTTTCTCCAAAACCAGTTTCTTCCTCTGGGCGTAGAAATGAAAAAGTATCGTCCTATTTTCGTTCCTGAAGCTGGAACAATATAAGTATGGTAAATGTTTTCGAGAATTCGGGCACACTCGTCCACAATTATCAAATCGTATCCTGTTCCCAAAATCTGGTCTGGCTGTTCGGTTGATTTACAATCAAGATAAGAACCCCACTTGGTTTTTATTTTGGGAAATGGTCGGTCAATCACTTTCATCTCCCCTTGAAAGTTTTTGGCTATCCAGACTTTTAAATAATGCCTTACCCTGTCAGTCAAGTCGTAAGTCGGGGCAATCAGACAAATGCTCACATTGTCCTTCAATAATTCCCTCATTATCTCGTAAGCACATAAAACCGATTTCCCGCCTTGCCTTCCAGCGTCCATCACGATTTCGTCAGCTTTGCACTCCAATATCTTAATCTGCGGTTCGTGCCTTTTTGGGTGTTTTGGACTCCAGCCAATCATTTCCTGCAATTTTTCATCATCCACCACCCTGTTGATCACTTTTGACCTCTGACTCATCTTTTTAGCCGTCTCTTCAGCTTTTATTTCTCTAAAGAGCTTAATTCCTTTAATAACAGCATCTTTATCTTTACCTTCTATAATATCTCTTAGTTGTGCTTTTATCTTTTTTTCTGTTAAAACCTTAGGCATTGTTTACATCCGCAAGTAAAAATTGATACGCTATGTTTTTTACACCATTGCCATTTTTTGTTTGAAGTGGGATTTGTTATAACAGAAGTAATTACTTTTTCTGGATTTGTAATTACTTCCTTCTTTGGTGTAATTACTTTTGCCTTTGAAGCGATTATTTCCAACTCAATTTCTTCTCCTAAAGTGTAATCTGTAATTACTTTTAAGGGAATATACACACCTTGACTATTTCTTATTTGTCTTAATTTAGCTTTAAATTTCATTAATTTGTTCTCATTTCCCGTTTTCCCAAAATTCTGAGTGGGGGATATATAATCTTAAAAAAAGTTCAGTCGGAGGGGTGGCACCCTCTCATTTGCTTCTATATTCTTCGCATAATAGTCATTTACCGAACAATATACCGAATAAATTAAGCTATCTTGTGCGTATAATTAAGATTATACCCGATTATGCCGTTTTCTGTTTGTCTTGGTTGGTATTTGTATGTGATTTATTATAACTTGTTATTATTCTTATAACTTGTTCTTATAACTTGTTATTATAATTCGTTATTTCTTATAACTTTTATCCTTTTATCTTTTGTCTTTTATGTTTTAGCCCGATTTTTGTTTAGCTCGTTTTAATGTTAATCAATGCCGTTTTAATCTTTTAAAGTGTTTTTTATTGCCTGTTTTTATTCTTGATGGTGTTTTATTTTTAAGCCCCGATTTTTGTTTGTCTTGGGAGTATTATATCTTACCCTGTGTTAATTGTCAATTATTTAATATGCTATAACTGATATTCTTTTTGTTTCTTTTAAATCCATAATTATTTCCAAGCCATTTTCCTTGACACTTTTTACTACAAAATCGTGGTTTTTTATGATGAGAAATTATTGTATAATGACAATAAAAATCCTTTCCACAAGTTTCACATTTGGATTTTCTTATTTTTAAATTATATTCTTCTCTACATTTTTTAGAACAGAAAAACCTTTTTATTTGCCGCGCTGATTTCAATATATCTTTCTCTATACCACAATTTTTACATTTTACTTTAATTGTTTTAGTCCATTTTTGAAAGCCATTTGAAAGTTTAGCAAGTTTTATGTGAAGAAACTGATAACAAGCCCTACATAAAGAAGCGTTAAAATTGACACGCTACAAGGTTTTTATTGATTAGTTGATATAATAGCCGGCTTTGATTATTGCCGTTTTATACATATATTTAACTATTTTTATCTTTTATCTCTGCCTGTGGATAACTGCTATTGACAAGCATTTTACTATTTGCTATTATGGAGTTGGAAGATAAAGTGTTAATAACTTTGTCTTTCCTGCGACACTACCGCATTTATCGTATCCGCTTCGTTTGGTAGTGTCAAGCGAAGCGGTTTAATTTAGAGACCCGCCAGCTCTTTTAAAAAATGAAAAAATGGGAATTAGAACAATTAAGACGATTAAATATAGTTTATGACAATATTGCCAAGTTTCACGCATTACCTTATGGGAAAGCTAAAGATACAGGAATGACAGAATTACAAATGACCCAAGCATTATTAGGATATTCTATGTATAAAACAAGAAAATTGGTTCAAGAATATCTGAATATACTTGATAAAAATTGTAAATATAATTCTTAATAGTTTTTAGCCGATACCCTTAATTCTTTCTGGCGGAAGCGTTAGGAGTATCTCTAAAGATTATTAATTTTAACCCGTTCTTTAAAAAAATGACAAGAGCAAATTATACTTTCATTAAGGAAAAAATTGAGTTTTCTACTATCAGCGATGGCTACCCTGAAGAAATCCTGCCGTGGCTCAAAAAATGTCTCGCTAAAAATATGACAGCTAACCAAATAAAGCAAGAAGTTCTAAATAATAACTGGGGATATGATGAATTAACTGGCAATGTATGTTATTGGTATGTGATAGATACTGAAGCAAAAAGGATTGAAAGCTATCAAACGACTAAAAAGTTTTGGAAAGAATTATGGAAAGAAAATAGTAAATATCCCTTTACTTTTAAAGGACAAAAACATTTATTAAAAGTTGTTTAGTCCTTTTATACCCTCTTATTTACCCGCCAGAATGAACGGGCTGGGGGATAGATAAGAGCTATAAGTGGATTATTAATTTAATGCCTGCCCTTTAAAAATGAAAATTGATTTAATGTATTTTCACCTTCAAGAAAAAGTTAAAAAGCCGAATTTTGTTGCTAAATTATTGTTGAAATATCGAGAATGGTTATTAAATAAAAATTGGTATAGCCTCGTTATATGGAATTTACCTTATCGTTTATTGTCTCCTTTCTGTAATCATTCTTATCAAGTGTCAACGGCTTCTAAAGGATTTAATGAATGTTTATGTTGTTTTAAATCTTTAAAAAATTAGTCCTCTTTCCTTGCCCGCCAGTCGCTATTTAGCAGGCATAGTGATTTGGCGGGTAAGATAAAAAGGATTATTCATTAACCGAGTTTGAGGCAAGCAAGCTCTTTAAAAAAAATGGAAATATACAAAGGAAAAACAGGATTAAAAGAAACTTGGCAAGAAGAGTTTAACGAAACAGAAAAATGCGATAAGTGTGGTGGAAATGCCGAAATAATGTTCGTGGCTATTGAAAAAGAAAGAAAAGATAAAGAAAAAACTTTTATCTGTGAATTAAAGGAAACAACGGGAAAAAAAGGAGGATTATGGCTTCACGATGCTTGTGCCGTTGCTGTATATCTTTGTCAGGATTGCTTTGAGCCAAAAGCAATAGTCAATCAAAGATAATTTAGTTTTCTCTCTGTCCCTGAAAGTCTCTTGCCGATTTTTCGGGGTCAGAATAGAAAATTAAAAAAGGTCGGAGTTATATTAAATTAAAGCCGAAAAAATGTATGAAAAAAGAATATATTTGTCCCGCTTGTAAGAAAAAACAAACTTCAATAGCGGAAAGTCAAACAGGAACGCAGATTTACGAATATGATTTTGAAAGCAAAAGTTGGGATATACCAAGTTATGGAGAGTTTAACGGAAAACATAATGCTTGGAGTTGTCCCAGTTGCGGTCAAGATTTAGATATAAAAAAGGTTTTACCGAAAGAAGTATTAAAAGATTTAATCTAATAAAATGAAAAAACTAATCTTAAAAATTTACACCTATACGGGTTTCGCTGTCTGGCTCTTTATTGCTCTATTCCTTCTGTATTGGTTTCTGTATTGGTTATTTTTTCAGGTGGTTTCGTTTGTGGTAAACCTTCTACCATTGTTGTTGAAATAAAAAAGCCGTTTTCAAGTCATAATTTAAAAGCGGTGTTATGCCGAGACATTATGTCTGCCCGAAAGGGTCAATAATAAAGAGAAATCTTTTTTACGACTTCTGCGAATAGCAGGGGTCTTTTTTATTTCTTTTATTTTCATATTTTTATTTTATTCTTTTAAGTTTGGCGGGATTTTAGTTTTATTCTTTATCTTTTTATCTTGGCTTTTTCTAAACATTTTTTACATATAAAAATTATGTATTGTTGTTTCCCTAAAAGCCGACTAATAAAATCACAATTTTCTCCTTTCCAAATTTCCCATTCGTGTTCAAATGGTTGGCATCTCCAAAATCTTATTTCTTCTTCTTTTATTTCTTTTTTCATTTTTCTTTTTTCTTTTCTTCTTTTTTATTTCACTTTTTTAGTTTTGGGCGGGGTTTCCTCTTCAATCTTAACAAACCCGCTTATAATCGTAAATTCATTAGGGGTAAGTTTTACTTCTTCTACTGCCCGCCAAGGGATTTGCCAAATGTCAATTTCTATTTCAGTTTCTAACAAATCAGCAAATTCTTTGTTAAATCTTTCTTGGTTTTTAAAAACAAACCTTCCCATATCTATTTTAGGATTTCCTTTTTCGTCTTTTTCAGCGTGTTTTTTTACTAATTCAAGCCGTGCTTTGTCTATTTCATCTATTTCGGCATTTACTTTTTTAGCCATTTTTGAAAGAGCATAACTTAATTTTATATCATCGTAGCCCTTATTAAAAAACTTCTCAAAAACGAACTTGGCTTGCCACAAATCTCGGAGTTTTAATTTCATAAGTTTTTGTTTTATTTAGATGCGACCTTTGATTATTTTAATTTAAGTTTCTTTTTCAATTTAGAAAATGTTTTTTCACATTCAATATAACCTTCAACATAACCCTTTTCATATTGTTGTTTCAATATAGTTTTTTTATATTTTTCCGCCAATTTTATTATTCTTTTTTTATGTTGAAGATTCATCTTTTTAATCTCTCTATTTGCGATTTGTAATAACCGATAGTTTGAAACGATGTTGGTCTTTCTTGTGATTTCTTTTTAAGGCGATTAAGCCATTTTGTTCCCCGCTTCTCAATTATCTTATCTTCTATTATTTTTGGGTCTTTAAAATGAAGCAAAAAATGACAATGGGCATCTAAACAAATTCCATTATCTAAATCGTATCTTAAATGACCCGCAGAACTCCGATAATAAAAATGATGAGCAGTAGTGTTCCAGTTGTCCCCACAAACCTCACAGGTTGCGTTGTGGCGGGTTAAAATGATTTCTTTGAACAACTTATCGGCTCTTGCCCGTAATCGTTTTATAGTATTCTTTTGGAGTTTGGGACGGGGGATTTTCATTTCTTCCCCACCAACAGCCATAAATACACCACCACAGGAGTGTAAAGAGCCGCCGCCCAGAAACTAACATAATCTTCAAAATCGCTGCTGACCCACTCAATAAAGCATATCCCCACGGCTAAAGAAACGAGAATTGGACTATACCATTTTAAGAATTTTAGCATAGTTTTTGTTTAGTTAATTTTGCCTCCGACCTTTTTATGTGATACCAAATAGTATTTGAACTCCTTAAACCTACTATTTTAGCAATTTGCCTATAAGAAAGTCCCTTTTTATGAAGTTCTAAAATAGTTAATTCTTTTTTCGTGGGATTTTTGATATATCCGCTTCCATTACATAGGGGACATTTTTTCATAATTCTTTTTTTATTTCTTCTTTATCTTTTAATCGGGAGGTTAATCCACAATCTCTCCTTCCACAATTTGGTCATTGCTTAACCTTATCTTTACTTTTTTGCCTTGCGGTTTTTCTTCTTCCGCCAATTTGGGTTCTCGGCATAAAGTTTCATAGCCATCATTATAAGTTTCTATACTTTCAATCTTTTCCGATTTGCTCTTTGTGTGGTAAAAATATCCTCCTATAAGTTTTTGTTTATAGACCCAAACATCGCCAGAGACCCGAGCATCGCCAGAGACCCAAGCATCGCCAGAGACCCAAGCATCGCCAGAGACCCAAGCATTGCCAGAGACCCGAGCATCGCCAGAGACCCAAGCATCGCCAAAGACCCAAACATTGCCAGAGACCCGAGCATCGCCAGAGACCCGAGCATCGCCAGAGACCCAAGCATTGCCAGAGACCCGAGCATTGCCAGAAACCCGAGCATTGCCAGAGACCCGAGCATTGCCAGAGACCCAAGAGTTATTTTCTTGTGATAAGTTATCTTCTTTTTCCACCCAACCACCTTTATCTCCATTGCTGACATCTCCGAAATCTTTTAGGGCTTCTATTTGGTAAAAAGTAATTCCGAATGCTTCTTTTGTTTCTTTTGTGAGATTGAATTTTTTTGTCATATTTTTTAGTTAATTATCTCTTATGTTATTGGGTTATCCTCTTTATTCTTTTAATTCTGCCCCCGACCTTTAATTCTTTTTTTAGGGTTTCTTAAATATCTTTTTTACCTTTTTATCGCTTTGTTTCTTCCACCTTAATAATACTCCGACCATTTCGGGGTCGCCAGACATAATCAGTTTTTTACAATGCGGGCAAGTAAGCCATTCAATCAAATCTATTTTTGATGTTGTTATTTTTTCTTTCTTTTTTTTCTTCATAATGTGTTTAGGTTAGGTTAAAAGTAATCCAAAGATTATCCCCGTTAAAATTGTCGCTATGGCTAATAATAACGATACCCACCACGGCCATTCGCTTATTGAAGTATATTCTTCTTTTTTCATTTCTCTTTTACTCTTTTAATTTTGCCTCCGAGCTTTTTTATTTTTCATCTTTTACAACAATTCCCAAACTTTTAATCAAATCTTCTTTTTGGGTAATTTTGATTTCTGCTCCCCAAAGGTCTGCTCCCCGAAGGTCTGCTCCCCAAAGGTTTGCTCCCCGAAGGTCTGCTCCCCAAAGGTCTGCTCCCAGAAGGTTTGCTCCCCGAAGGTCTGCTCCCCAAAGGTCTGCTCCCAGAAGGTTTG
>Ga0210043_1000713_pt1 | contig 34260 bp, 58 predicted proteins | sample CryGeymet201501t_FD_183990 | JGI IMG/M metagenome (GOLD analysis project Ga0210043, IMG submission 183990) | Groundwater microbial communities from Crystal Geyser aquifers in Utah, USA - Crystal Geyser metaG 2015-01t (SPAdes) (version 2) | ecosystem: Environmental > Aquatic > Deep subsurface >... | reverse complement strand
ATAGTGAACAGATAAAAATAAATCCCAATCAGTAGAACCGATTGATTTATCAGTTTTATAATCATCTGCTCCAGTTTCTTTTACTTCAAAACCTCGAGAACGGAGAATGGAAGCTATTTTAGGAACAATCTCAGAAGTCCATTTTTGTTCACCTGGAGCACCTGTACTTCCAGTTGTTCTTCCCTTATGACCAGCTTGTAAACAAATTTTTTTCATATACTCCTATTATAGCTAATGTTATTACATAAATTCTTGTACTAAAAATCCAGCACCACCACCCAATGCAGATGCAGTAGCCATAATATATTTAACTTCAATATAAGCAGGGATAGAACTTCCCGAATCAAAAACGATATTACTATTTGCGTATGTTGCTGTTTGGCTGTTTGTACTTAATGTATGTGTATGAGGAGATCTTCCGCGATATGATCCATCTCCTGTTTGATATGTTGATGGAGAGGCACTATTTGTTGTACCAGTATGACTATGAGAAGATGAGGTATGTGTATGATTGACATTTGCGTGAGTATGAGTTGTTGCTCCACCAGTTGTTCCTGCAGTAGCACTCGCCATTACATATTTACTTGGCAAATTTGGAGTTCCATTATTTCCATCACAAATTAGCCATCCAGTTGGAGGCGTTGATAGTTTTGTTAAAGCAATAGCCCCCTCTTGTAATGGAACATTAACTCCAGCCATATTTTTAAATGGCTTTAAAGTGTGATAGGGGGGGTAAACTAAGGTATCCCCACCACCAGATCCTGAATAAGAATTAATAGGAGCAGTTGTTGATCCAGTTGTGAATCCGTGAGTATGGGCATTAACACCATCTGTTGAATCAGCACCACCGTGACTAGATGTGTCTCCAGCATATCCACCAGAAGTTCCACTATGAGTATGAGAAGCACCAGAAGAATGAGAATGGCTTACATCGTGAGTATGATTAGTAGTTCCACCTGCTCCTCCAGCATTTCCACCAGCACCTGCACCCTTTAAAAACTTTCCCTCTAAATTAGGCGTTCCACCATTTCCATCACAAAGATCTAAATTACTTAAATCTGTTTGACTAAATAAAATACCATTAGGAGGAATTAAATTATATCCAGTACTTCTAATATAGATAACTTCATAATAAGGAGGTAATGTAGACCCAGAACCAGTAGTAAAGCTATCACTACTGGAATTAGCCGAACTCATTGAAGAACTTGTTACACTTGTATGATAGTGTCGTCTTTTTGGATTAGCATTAGCACCTGCACCACCACCGCTTGCTTCTTCATAATAACCAAAACTAACAGTATGAGTATGATTATTTAAAGCGTGATTATGACTTTGGGTGGTATGGGTATGAGTATTTGATCCTCCAGTAGCACCAACTCCAGTATTTGAATGAACAGGAATACGATCATCAAAATCAGTATCCCTAACCCAATTAGATGGGATATTTGAATTTAAATCATCAAGAGGGATAATTATATCTGGAGTAAACATATTTTATCTTTTTAGTTCAGGATCAATCTCAATTACTCGACTAACCCTAAAATATTTCTTTTTAATATACTTTTTAGCCTGCGTGATTGCTTCTTTTTCAGTTTTGGCAAATACCTCAACCTCTACACTATCACTCAATCTTCCACTCATAGGATCATTAGCTTCAAATCCCTGAACGATATAAACTACTTTCATACTAACCTTTCGTGGCCTACTGGCCTAACCTTAATATTCTTTACCAACCAGATATCCCTCATAACTCGATGTGCCAACTTTTTTAAAGGCATATACGCTAACCTTATTGGCAGTTGAATTAATTGAATAATCTGCTGATAACCAAGTAATACCACTAAACCAAGTAACTGTTCTTCCACCAGTTGCATCTTGGATTAATTTAACCATTAAATAATCTCCAATTACCATATTGGTAGGAGCATTAATAGTTATATTTCCAGCTAAATCAATTTTTTGTTGATCTCCATCCAAATAATCTGGCGTAATAGTAGCAGAATATTCTAAATCAAAAGTTGGTTTAGGAGTTTTCATAAAAACTCTATCACAGGCTCGAGCAATATTAGCATTACTAATACCACTTGCCCCATTTGCGACAGTTACATTATCTAAAACAATATAAGGATTACTTGATCCAATGGCTGATTCAATCTGAGCCTCTAATGGAGCAACAGGACTAGCTGCTGGAGTTCCTTGAACAGCAACAATAGAACAAACATCATCTCCTTGGGAGGTAGTACCATCTGGGATAATAGTTAAATCTAAATAGGCAACAATAGAATCAATACGAGGATTACCACTACTGTTTGCACCAATACTAATAGTTCTTGTATCAGTATTACGAATTGGATAAGCGTTTCCACTTTTCTTTATATAACCACGACCAATTTCAACATCAACATTTAATCCACCTCCAGATGGCTCAACAGTAAGTAAATCGGTTTCAGGATTTAATACTCCACCCTTACGAACCATATCAGTAAGATGTTCTAGTACTGTATCTTCTGGATGTAGTGGTGCGCCTGTTCTAATTGTATATAATGACATATTTGATTTCCTTATCTTATTATAGCTTTTTTATACTATTTAATTCCTTTATATATTTTAAGTAACTGTACCATCTGGGAGAGTCCAGTCTGTACCATTATCAATATTTAATTGTCCATCGTCTGAGTTATAAATAACACGACCCTCAACACCTGCTGTTGGCCTTGTTGCATCAGTATATACGACTGACAAAAGATTATTCAGTCCACCAGTTCTTTCAAGAATAGATAATCTTCTCTCAAGTTCTTTGATGTCTTCAATAATATCTGTTGGTTTTTTATTTACTGCCATTATTCAAACGACAAATCAACTGTCGCCCCTCCTGAATCATCAATTTGTATTGTTCTTTTATAAACTCTTAGTTCTTCATCATAAGATAGATCACGCCTAATTGCTCTGACTGTATCTCCAACACTATATGAAGTTAAATCTGGAGTACCATCTTGATGTTTAAGTGAAATACCATCGGTAGAAAAAGCATTATCATTAACAAATTGTTCTCCACGATCTTCTAACTCAGATAAAGTTCCAACTCCTTTTTCAGATAAAACATCTTCCAATAATCCCCAAGTAGTTTGAGAACCAACACTCTCTTTTGTTCCGACAACCATATCATCGTCATAACCTTTTCCAAGAACATAGACTTTATTAGTTAGTTTACCTTGTAGATTTCTATTATTTTGAAATGATGTTGTATTAAATTCATCAAGGATAATATATCCTCTGACCTCGCCTTTTGGATAATAAAGATTAAGACTTTTAGTTACATCTACATCCCAATCATAACCATCATATTTTTTAAGAGCAGACATTGAAACAATTTCATCTCTGATATTTGCATATCTGCTAGTCTGATCTCTATTTTTAGTAACAGGTTTATTTCCCATTACAATTCCAGTAGGACTTATTGCATTAGTATAATCAAGCATATCCTCAACAATATCTGCTGAGTCAGTTGATAATCTTTGCCAAAAAACATCAGTTCTTCGCTTGTTTAATAAAAGAGAAAAGTCTGCAATATTTACAACTAAAGAAGTTAAGCCAGTTGCACCACCAGAAATACGTCTATCCATTAAGATTCCACCAAAGATTTTAACTTCATTCTTTCTTACATACCACTCTCTACTTGAGGTAGCAAAAATATCATCAGGAGTTAAACCAAAGGCATCAGCATATTTTTTGATACTTGGATATGAAATAGTAAAGCTACCGTCGTATCCTTTATTCAATTCTTCTTTTATTGTGATTGAATCATAAGGAGGACGAAATACTGTTGAGTCATCTGGTGATTGAATAATTAAATCGTACATAATTTATAATCGTTATAAACCTCTATAAGCATCTTTATAATCTTGGAACTCTGCGTTTCCACTACCACTAGAAGTAATAAGCAAAATCTCATTATTTCCAGGCTGTAACCACCACCAATCTCCAGAAATATCAGCAAGTGCATTACTCGTTCCATTGACTAATGCTACTCGGTTATACATATCTAAAGTTAAATATTGAGAACCAGTAAGTGTTCCATCATAGTCAATTTGCTTACCAGTTGTATTATTTTTAAGAACAAAACCCGTAAATGGTCCATTGACTTTAATTGTTGGGAAATATTCAGCATTTCCTCCGTTATTTAGAATTAAAGCAGGTCCACCAATAGGAGAAGCCATACTCATAGGAACTGGCATAGGAACTGGCATTCCACCACCCTCATAAACTGAGATTGTCTTATTTGTACCCATACTACTGGTAAAGTATTCTAATTCTGTTCTTATGGTTACACTTACGACTGAATGTGAGAGATTTGCCTGAGTAATATCTGATCTAACATCAGAGATAATGGCAGGAACTTCTTTAGTTACTCCATTACTCATCTTAAAACCAAAGGTCTTTTTTTGTTCAACATCTTTATCAGTAACCAATCTTAAATAACCAACAAAATTATCTCTTAAAGTAGTTAGATCATCAGATGGAGAAGTAGCAAAGATCCAGAACTCCATATTGATTACAAAGTTTCTATAAAATGGAGTTGAGAGGGCTACACCTGCACGACCTCCTCTTTTATAATCTGATACATCAATACCTGCATTGATTGAGTCTCTAACAGAGGATATTCTTACATTACTACTCGTGATTTCTACTCCGTTGATATAAACATTACTTATCATATTAGTATGCTCCTGAGTTTGCTAACTGATTACCAAGAATCATTGCTAATTCTTGAGCATCCATTTCACTATTGATTGTTGCTTCTACATTGATGGTGTTTGTAGTCGTATTATTTTCACCCATAACTGGAGTTGAACCAATACCACTTGATAATGGACCAAAACTTGGAACACCTGCTAATTCTTGAGCAGATGGGATATTGATACGATTAAGTGAGGCATATTCAGATTTAATCTTACCCATACCAGATTGTACTAACTCAACAAGAGATGGACTTTCTTTATGGAATGGAGAGATTTTTCTAGCTGCTTCTTTAATCTTACTAGCGATTTCCTCAACTTTTCTTAAAGCTCTGATAAATGGCTCAACAATAGCGTTATAAATTGCTTCGCCAATAGATCTGATAGCATTTTTCAATGCTTCCCAGATACTAATTACCTTTGCTTTAGCTGATTCAAACTTTTGAGATACAGTTGTATATATTTGAGTTGCAAATGTAACAATTGTATTCCAGATAGATGACCAGATTGCTTGAGCAGAACTCCAGATTGCAGTAAAGATAGAAACAACGCTATTCCATAAAGAAGTAAAGATACTTACGATCTGTTGCCATACCATAGTAAAGAACTCAACTAATGCAGTCCAAACCATGATAGTAAACTCTTTAATCGTATTCCAAACGAGTAAAAATCCTTCTTGCATAATCAATAGGATAGGTTGAATTGTCTCTACCCATAGTGCAGTAAGGGTAATCATAAACCAATCTCTAATGGCCGTGAATATCGTTACTAAAGCTGTCCAAAGAACAGTAAATAAAGTAACAACAGTATCTCTAATCATTGTAAACACAAGAACAAATACATTATAGATTTCGTATAAGATTCTTGACACGATAGCAAATGCTAAGAATAAAAGAGGGAAGATTATATTTTGCCATATCCAAAAGGCTGGCATTAAAGCCATTAAGATTCCATCTGCCATAGTTTGAAATGCAGAAATAAGCATATCTCTAAACATCAAAACATTAGCAATTATTGGAGAGTCCTCACTTAATCCCAATGCTCTACCAAATTCTCCTGTAAAATCTCCTTTAAGTAAAAGATCTAAAGCACCAATAAAGATTGTTTTTATTTTATTAAATAGATTTGTAATTCCAGTTTGAGCACCAGAGGCAAGATTAGTAAAGAAGTTACTAACTGAACTTTTACCTTGTGAGATACCACTTGATATGCTATCCCCGATACGTTTGCCAAAGTTACTGATTCCCTTAACCATAGATTCAAAGCCCGATTTGATACCACTCCATAATTCAGAGGCTTTTGCTTTTACAGTATCCCAATTCTTATAAAGTAAAACTCCAACTGCAATTAAGGCCATTACTGCTAAGATTACTAATCCAATAGGACTTACTAAGAATGCTAATACAGCACCAAAAGCACCCATTACAGCAGTTGCACCAGTAGCAACCATACCCAAAAACGGAATAATTGCACCAACAGCCATAATCATCTGACCGACAAAGATTAAGATAGCTCCAAACACAGCAAATGAAGCAACTAAGGCTAGGATACCGACAATTAGTTTTGGATGTTTTTCAGCAAATTGTGAAAACTTTTCAATTAGTGGAGTAAGTTTAGCTAAAAAGCTATTGATAGTTGGAAGAATTGAATTACCAATAATAATACCAATATTTTGTAAATTATTAGCAAAGATTTTAGCCTGAAAAGCAGCACCTTTTGCCTGTTCAGTAAATGCTTCTTGGGTAGCACCAACTCCCTCTGTGGCTCCCTGCATAGCTTTCAGATCTTGGCTAAATCCAACAGCCTCATCTCCAGTTAAAGCTAGAACACCTTTTAATGCACGAACATTACCAAAAAGATCATTGACAGTTGCACCATTATCTTCTGCGTGTTTTCTTACAGCCAAAATAGCTTGACCAAGATCCATCTCAGCCAACATAGCTTGACCAGATTCATATCCTAATGCACTCATGGATTCAGCCATTTGATCAGATGGTTTCATAAATCCTAAAATAGTAGCATTTAAGGATGTTGTTGCCTCAGCCGCTCCAATACCTTTTTTAGTCATTCCAGCAATAGCAGCTCCAACCTGATCAATTCCAACTCCCATATTAGCCGCCGTACCTAAAACATCTCCAATAGTTCCACTTAATTGCTCAAATGAAACAACACCAATATCAACAGTCTTAAAAAGAGTATCAGAAACATTTTTAGCCTCATCAGCACTCATTCCGTAAGCATTTAATGCCGATGTGATCGCATAACTTGAGGCTTCGGTAGTAGTTAAACCTGCCGAGGCTGCTCTTGCAGAGGCATCAAGAACTTTTAAAGCATCAGCACCTGCAAATCCTGAACCCTGAATATTATAAAAACCCTCTGCTAATTGAGTAGCAGTTTGTGGGAGTGTTTTACTTAATCCAATAAAGGTTTTTCCCATTCCTTGGATTTCAGCTTCAGTCATTTTACTAATGGATTGGATATTTCTTAATTGAGAATCAAAATCCATAGCAGATTTTGTAGCTAAACCTAATCCTGCAACTCCAGCCGCTCCAATTTTAGCAAAGCCAACTCCTGCATCACTTATACTACGACCAACATTATCAAGGTTCTTTCCAATATTTTGTGCTTCTTTACCAAAGTTTTGTAGAGACTTAGTAGCCTCATCTTTAATCGTAAGTAGATATTCTAATGTTTTATTTGCCATGACTTCATTATAGCTAAAAGCTACCTTCTTCTTCCTCTGTGTGTTGATGATCCTGCTTTTTTTTGTTGCTTCTTGGCGTCATCAGCTTCAACAGAGTTTTTAGTAGTTACTATATCTAACATATCATCAACCCACCAACTTGGTTGATTATTTAACTCACTAAAAGTAATCTTGAGGATAAAACACAAGTAGGCTTCGCCATACTCGTTTGGAAATGGTACTCGTCCTTGTTTTGAAGCAAAAAACCGTCTTAGACTGCGTTTAGCTTCAACGGTTCTTTTTTTTCGCTGTCTCCATTCAAGGAATTATTAACCACTTCAAAAACAGCATCGCCATCTTCTTGGTTTGTCCAATTCATTACTGCTTCGTAGAGGTCTCCAGTTACTTGAGTTCCATCAGGATTCACAATAGATTTAAGGGTTACTTTAAGAGCTTCGTCTTGACCTGAAAAAATCATGCCACCAGTAATGGAAATATCTTCCTGTTTAGTACCAGCTTTAATAGACATATCACGCATCATGGCTCGTTGGATAGTCCTACGATCACCATACGTCAATTCGTCTTGATTCTTAAATGTTACTTTATACCCAGAAGGTGTAGTTATAGTCATACAATCCTTTATTCTCTGCCTTTCGGCTTATACTTTTTATAATCAGCTACCAGATTTAGTATGAAGCAACTAAATTAGTTAAGGTAGCTTTAATCAAACCATCAGTAGCATCTTGTCTTGCAACAAAATCAGAAGTAACTTCAACATATCCGGTATCAATTGGATAAGCATAGGTATTTAAAACAACCTTTGGAACAGTAATAACTAATTGATTTTTACTTGCAACACCGATTGTTTCATCAGCTTGGATAGTAATAATCAAAGCCTGTTGAGTTTTAGCTTCAAATACAGCTTGTAATGCCTTAATATTTGTATCTAAGTAAGCAGTAATAGAACCAGTAACTTCACTTGGCTCAACATATATATTAGTTGGCTCAGAATCTCCACTTAATCCGTGGAAGTTTTGTAAGTTATTGGTATATTCAAGACTTAATTCACTTAAAGCATCTTTAATATCAGTACCACCAAGAGTAATTGATTGAATATCAGTCCAGTCAAATACTGGAGAATCTTCATAAGAAGCCGTGATAGCAGTTGCAGTAGCTTTACTTAATGCTTTACCTTCAAAAGTAAACTTAATTGGCTCTCCAACCGTGATTTCAATACCAAACTTACTTGCAACGAATCCTGCAAATCTTTCAGTAATTGAACCAATTTTTTGTTCAAGAGTTACAGAGGTTTTAGTTACAACTTCTACAAAATCATGATCATAAACAATGGTTTCTCCACCAGCAGCAGCACTTGATACTGAACCAAAGGCAGAGGCCATTAGATATCCAATTGCTTGTGGGAAAGCGTTCATTTCAAAAGCACCGTTGTATTCACGAATACCTTGTACAAACTCTTTATTAAGAGCAGGAGAGGTATCAATTCCCTCTACACCGACAGCTTCTTCTTCTGTTACAACACCATCACTAGGCAATACTGCCATAGAGATACTAGGAACAACAGCAGTTCCAACGGTTGTCTCTTTAGCGAGACTGATTTGGGTTAAAATTCCTTCGTTTGCCATGATTATTTCTCCTTACTTTCTAATTCTTCTTTTTTCTTAGAAGATTTTGTTTCTACTTTACTAATGAGGGGATGAATAATCTCCTTATCAGATTCAAATTCTGATACAGGTTGTACAATGCCGACCCCGTAAATCTTTATAGCCGTTTTACCTTTGTATTTGTATTTCATATAACTCCATTATAAATGATTTAATTATTATTATTCCTGTTTGTTATGAATACCTATTGAATCTCTTTCTTACAGTATACGTTATTTCACAACTTCCAAGCATTGTTTCTTTCTGATCAAAAAAGTATTCGCCTTGAGTTAGCCGAGATGAGTCTACTAAATTACCAAGAGTAATATTATCTTGATCTCCTAAAACTTCTCTAACTGCTTTAACAACAGCTCGTAAAGTATCTTGAGCACCTAAAGTATTGGTAGTTAGATTTACATAAACAATAACTTTAAAAGTCATTGTTACTACTGTATCTCTTTGATCTGCAAAAGCATCTTCCCAACTTGCTTGAGTAATTACAATAGATGGATATACCTCTAAAGAATTTGGAACACCTTTATAAACCTCTTGAACATTAGAAATAGAACTTAGTAGTGGATCAAGTGCATTAATTATTGCTTGTTCATCAATCATATTTGGCATATTTATAGTCCTTTTTCAAGTTCATCTCCAATTATTTGTGAGATTACCCCTGTTTGTGTTAGGACAAACTCAGAAGCCTGTTGCATAAACTTCTTTGGTCTAACACCCTTTACACTTCTAGTATATATTATTTTGCCTGATTTACTCTTGAATCTCATCATCTTGCCTTTTTTAGCTGTGATTGGCTGTCCTTTAGGACCATAGATTCCAGTACCTTCCTCTTGATAGAGGGCGTAATCTAAATCAGAATACACACGACCATTATCCCCATCTGAGGATACTTCAGTCATTATAGATTTTCTTAATGTACCTTTGGCTATCGGGGCTTTTTCAACTGCTCTCATCTTAAAGAGATTAGTTGCTTTAATCATTCCAGCCCTTTTGGCTTTATTTACTACCGAGGTTGATTCAGATAGTTTTTTTAGTAATGATATTGTTCTTGCAGTTGGTTGTAGATTTACTTTCATGATTCTTTTTTATAACAAAGACCAGTTAAGTAAAACTTTCCACCAATCCTAGTTCTTTTAGTATCAGTCATAGTTATAAAAATATCGCCATTTTCAAAGTCAGATACTTGTTTTGCAGTAACAGTTATTTTTGATTGTTGTTTGAGATTATCTATTGTGTCAGAGACAATGTTAAATTGAAACATTTGTCCTTGAGGCATAGCTTGATATAGGGCAACAGCCTCATTAGAAGCTGGAATTAGAACAATACGAGCATTTGTATTGGTAATAGAATAAGACTGATTCGTAGATGAACCAGATAATTGAGAGATAGTAGCTAAAACATCCATCATCATAAGCGTAGTAAAGTATAGTAACTGATAATCTTTTCTTTCTCACGTTGATATTGAGAGACATTAAATGTCTTGTTAAGATCAGAAAATCCAAAGTTACTTACTCCTACACCTGCATTTTCAGAGTTTAGGAACTCGTAAGATATCCATTTCTTTAATAGTAATTTAACATCTTCTCCCCAGAATTGACGTATCTGATATGTAAGTTTAACTCCAGTATATAAATCAGCACTTGTAATAGGACTTTGGAACTTAATATATAACTCATCCATAACCCAATAGTCTTCAGCCAGATCATAATTTGCAGTAACATCAACACCATCAACTTCAATAGTTGTTAGTGAACTTACAGGAACATTAGCAAGGTCAAAGTTACTATGACCAGAACCAAATTCTTCATAATAATCAACACCAGATTTGAATTGTCTATTAGTCATCTGACACAAAGATCTTTCAACCTCAGTAATCAGAGAAGTAACTAGAGTTTGCTCATCCGTTGTAAGAGTACGTTTTAGAAATGTGGCTATATCTGCTTGAGTAAGTCCAGAATAGCCAGTTTGGTATTCAAACTTCTTAAATGACATAGATTATTTTTTCTTGCCAAGTACAGGCATTCTTTTAGCTTTAACTTTAGCAAGTTTTTCTTCTTCTTTTTTAACATCTTCAACTGATTGGGTTTCATATTTTCCCTCAACAGCACTAGGAAGATCTTTTTGAGCCATTACATACTTCTGGCCTACTAAATAAGACTTGCGTTCAAAACCAAATGTTTGTTTGGGAATAAGAACTACTTGTTTAGTTTTCTTACTAGATTTCTTTTCTTCTTTAGGGGATTCAACAGTTTCTGGAGTCTCTTGAGTTTCTTCAACTACTTCTTCTACTGTTTCTTCATTTGTTTGTGTATCTTCTACCATAATTATTTTCCTTTTGATCTATTTATAATCATTATAATCTCATTTGTGGGGAGGGCAGATTGCTCCACCCTCCCCGTACTGATTCAACTATTAAATTGCAGCAGTAGTAATTTTCACAAATGCTTTGGTTGGTTGTGCCAACTGAATGTCCAATCTCTCAGACACTTTAACAGCGACATAATCCTGTTCAAAGAGGTTGATTGCTGTTGAACCGCTAGATGTAACAGTAGCCTCTTTACTGAACTCAACCTCAATGCGTTTACGATCACCGATCATCAAGTATCGTGGATCATAAGCACCCATGAAGCTCTTGTTTGCTTGAGAACCATCACTGGTTTTAGGCATAACAGTAGACTTCAAGTAAGGGAGTCCCCAGATTGTGTTTGGCATACCAGCACCAGGATTCTGGAAGATGTATTGACCATTGCTGTCTTTAGTACCTCTCAAGTCATTAAAGACTGAGAAAGAACCTAACCATTTAAGGCTATCAACAACACCATCATCTACCAAAGCTAATGCACCTAGCAAGTCGTCAAAATCAACTGATGCGTAAGTAACATCGCCAGCTCCTAAAGTGTATTCAGGAACACCTGTGGTTTGGAAAATACCTTCACCTGCACCAAGACCTAAGAAAGCCCACTCGTCTTCTTTACGAGCAATGCCTTCTCCAGCAAGTTCAGCAACCCATTTGATGATGTCCACATTAGCATCTTCAATTGCCTCTTTGGTCATAATAACCATAGCAGTCAATTTCTTTGCTACGAACTGAGTCTGATCAGTACTTAAACCAGAAGCGGTGTAAGCTGACTTTTCATCAGTACGATATGCAGTTACATTACCAAAACCTGGCAAGTTGAAAGTCTTTCCTGGCAAAGTGATAACTCGTGAGTTATTACGAGCAACACCGACCTGTTGAGCGATACGAATAACCTCGTTACCGAAGTATTCAGGAATCAACTCAAGACCAGAACTTGAGGTAGTTGTGTCAATATCTTTGTTAAGAATCTGTTTGTTATAAAGGTTTTTGAATCCTTTAACAGTATCTTCCCAAGCCTTAGCTTGTTTTTCCTCATCAGGAGTGTTAGCAATTTTAAGGTCTTTCATTTGAGCCTCAAACTTACCAAGCATCTCTTTGCTGACAACGCCAGCAACTTTTTCTGATAGGGAATCACTGAGTTCAACACCCAGTTCGCTTTTCACAGAGTCTTTAAGTTCTGCTAGAGCTTTGGCAATCTCTTCTTTATTCATGAGAATTGTCCTTTCCTATTAGTTTTAATACTTTATTAACCTGACTTAGAGTCTTACCGATATCCTTATCTTCACTTCTTAGCTCCGACTGGATGTCATTAAGAGCAAGGAAGACATGATCTTCGGTAATTTGTTCATCAGATTTAACTTGATTAGTAAAGTCTACTATATTTTGTAGGCTTTTTTCTTGTGTCTCTTTAATTTCTTTAACTTCTGCTTCAAGAGAGTTTAACTTATCCAAGATCATTTTAAGTTTATCCTCATCTTCTGGGATGACTACGTCCTCATCATCAATCTTCTTTTCTGGTGTCTCTGGTACTTCTGGTGTCTCTGGAGTTTCAGCTTTAGCCTCATGTTTCACACCTTTAGATTCAATAAGTGATTGTAATGCTTTAAGACTTTGTGCTTGTTTAGGACTCATAGCATCAGGATTTGCAGGTAAACCAACCAAACTTAATTCTAAAAGTTCTTGTTTCATTATGGTATATTCATCTCCTGGTCTGCCCCAATCTAAAACAATAAAGCCAACTGACCATGCTTTCATTATTCCTTCTTCAATTAAACCCCAAGCCTCATTTGCTTGTTCTGTTTTAGTTGAAAATTGAATATCAAACTCTAGGCCATTTTCTACTTTTCTTACTTCAATAGCTTTTCCAACTGGCATTTCCCAAGAAGCGTGATTAACGAAGATTACAGGGTTCTTTAGGAAGTTATCAAGTAACCATCCATCTGGATTTACTGTATCGCCATGACGATCTAAGTTACCAGTAGTACCAATAACACCACGAATGATGCGTGATTTTTTATCAATACTCTTTACATCAATAACCATTGATAGGGTTTTGATTTGTTTTTCTAACTGTTCAGATTTTTTCATATATAACTCCATTATAAAGTATTCCTTAATAATTATTCCTTTATGTTGCTACTACCATACACATACAGTTGATATGAGCAGGTTCATTGGTATGACCACTTGAGAAAGACTTATTTAGTTCTACTTCCTCTCCACAGTTAGTTGCACAGATCTCGCAAGGATTTCCACCACAAACCCACTTTACTTTTTCAACACCATTTTCTTTATAGGTTTTCATTTGAACCTCAGAATATGACCAAGCTAATTCAGTACGAGCAATCTGTTCTGCTTTCCAATCTTTAACATCCCTCATATTATCAACAACAATATCTTTAATTTTTCTTAAATCAATTTCTCCATTCTTTACAGCATTATCAATTGAAGTTCTGATTTGTTTAAATATAGTTGTACTTACAGATTTAGAAGTAAAGTTGGCTCTATCAGAAATAAAGTTAGAGACTAATCTATCAACCTCAATTTCTTTATAACCATACACATCATTCATTTGTTTAGAAGCAGTTTTCCAAATCTGAGTGTTATTTTTAAGTATCATTAAGAAAAGCATTGTCTTCCATTGCTCAATCTTCTCATCATCGGGAAGTATTTTACTTTCAACAACTTGTGGCGTGAGTTCAAAGTCTTCTTCAATACCCTTAACCATCTTTATTGATTCTTTTTTGATATCACGAATTAAAAAACTAACGTGTTGATTAAGTTCTAATGCAAATTTCTTTTCTTTTGCACTAATATAACTATTACGTCTTCGTGTATATTCCCTATCTTTTTTATTTGATTGGTCAGATGGCTTTGGTAATTCCTCTAATTTGGTCTTATGATCCCCTTTGTTACAGTCTGTACATTCTTTTTCTTTACTCCACGCCTGGGCGAGGGTTTCTAATGCCTTATTTTCGGCTTTATTTTTATCATCGGATGTATCATCCCCTGAAATATCCTCATCACTTGAGGTATCAGCAGGATTAAAGCTAAAATTAGTAGCAGAGTCTAATCCATCACCACCTTCAATAGGTTCTAGTCCTTCACTTGCACGAATTTCATTTGGAGTTCTCCATTTTCTAACTGATTGTACTTTTTCAAGTAGTTCAAACTGTCTATCAGCAGGTACTACACTTTCAAATCTTAGTTCCATTCCCTCAGTTCCTTCAAACATTGGAAGATAGAATCTATTTAACTTATCAAAGATAAATCTTAATCGTGGTTCAACAGTATTTTCCATGAAAGCACGAAGTTCAACTTCTGCAACTGCTCTATTTGAGTTTTCACTTACAGCAATAACAGACCCAGGCACTTGAAAGATAGATAAGATTTGATCTCTGTTTAATTTTCTTTGAGATACATATTCCATATCTCTTTGAGTTGGTTGAATAGCTTTGTAATTAGCACCATGAGTTAAGAACATTACCTTATACGAATTCTTTACACCTTCATATTGTTGTTTAACTCTGCGTTTAATCATGTCAAAGGTCTTTTGATCTACTGCACTATCTGTTGAAATGACACCAGATGGAAGACCACCATTTTCATAAAATGAAGCATTGAGTTTTTGAGAATTAAGTTCGTTATCTCCCTCGTATTTAGCCTTTTGAATAGTAGATAGTCCATTGATCATATCAATAGGATCAGGACGTAAGATGTTTACTAACTCTTGAGGTTCAAAGTCTCTTGTTTTAGTACCAGTTTTCCATTTATAACCATCAATAAGATTTTCATCACTTGGGATTGTATGAACATTACTTGCATTAAGTATTCTTAACTCAACAATGTTTTTAGAACTCATACAAGTTCTGATAGGCCATAAGAATGATTGACCATATAAATCAATATGACTTGAGAAAGTATATAAGAAGTCTCTGTCTGAATGAATTACGTTTGGAGTCTTTAATAGTTTGATAGCAGGATGATCAGTAACTTCCTCGTAATCATCTCCTTTTTTTTTATAAAGTCCGTACTCTACGTTTTGAACAGCCTTAGCGATTGCATCAGTAGCAGAAAAGATAATACCAAAATAATATTCTTGATTTTTCTTACTTACATATGGAGCTGAGGAATAAAAATAGTTCCAACCTCCATTGCTCTTGCTAAATAATCCTGAGATAAAGTCTTTGATTGTCATATATAACCATTATAAAAGATTTGTACTCTTTTATTCCTTAAAGAAAGTCAATGAATGGAACATCAGAATCCACTGCACTTGCTTTTATTGCTAATACTAAACCATCTGCTTGGTCATCATGTTCTCCGAATGGTAGAGATAGAAGTTCATTTAATAATAAATCAAACTTTTGTTCATCACCACTATCATACCCGATAAAGATCTTTTTATTCTCAAAATGTGGAGCAAGATCAACAATAAACTTCTCAATCTTATTCTTTAAAGTCTTAACACCAGATATAGGAAGATTAGTTTGCTTAATCATAGTTTGAACAGTATCGTATTGAAAAGTATTCTCCTCAATAGCAATCTTTAGTGGTTTCCACTTATTAGCCTGTTCTGTGATTGCTCTTAAACGTGCATCAAAATCAAGTCTTTCTCTAAACACATCTAATACATATATTAGCATCATCTCATCAATTTTCTTAACACCAATAGTTACACCACCAGTATAGTCTCCCTTTTCAGGATCTTTACCAACAGATAAGTCCCAACCTTGATAGATATCCAATCCATCTGGAATTGTTTTATATCTCTGAATCCACTCTCTTTTGATAATATCTCCCATCGCATTAAATGGCGTATTCATATACTCTTTAAGCCAATATTTCTCTCCAAACTTCTCTGATATATCAGCCTTAATCTTATCCAATGCTTCTAAACTAAATAGTTCTGGGGATAGTGGTTGTCCATCTGGTTTTATGGCTTTATAAACTCTTTTATGAAAATCAGTAGGTAAAGAACTATATAAATCGTCTTCTCTTTGAGCAGTACCAATGATAATGATTTTCTTTTCTTTATCGTCTTTACTAATTTGAGGATAAATATCAGAGTAGAATCTATCAATTGCTTTATTATTACGATCATCGGAGTAAGCAACACGCCTATCAATAACGTCATCAAGAACAATAATATGTGGATGTTTACCAACAGAACCTTGACCCCAACTCATTGGCTTCATAACTGTACCATCCAACAACTCAAGATGTGATTGTGTATCCTTTGTTAGATCTTTAAGACCAAAATTATGAGCAAGTAATGGACTTGATTCAATAATAAGCCTCATCTTTCTAAACTTTTCCTCGGCAATTTCTTTAACTAAATGATAGTAGTTGATTTCAATGGGATAAGTTCTTTCAAAGATCTTTTTGATTAGATAAGAAATAACTGATGTAGTTTTAAGATGTTCACGAGGAGCCATGATACAACTTTTAGGATATTGTTCCCATATATCGTACATATCATCCTGCAACTGAGTAGATACCCAATTCTTTTCCGTTGCTTCTGGATCATAATCATTGATAAAATAATCGTTGAAACGAGCTAGTTTGTTACCCTTTGATATAACAGTTGCATTATCAAAAAGATTTTTTATTTGTCTATGGTTTTGTTTAACAACCTCATCTTGATGTTTAATAAGAATGTCTTTGTACTCCATTTGTAATTCTTTCTTAATCCGATACACTTGAGCCTTACTAATATTTTCAAACTTAGTAATCTCAATGAAGTTGTATCCCTCTAATAATCTTTCAACCACAATCTTTTTATCGCCACTTACTCGGCCTAACAACGCTTCTCTTTCTAGTATTTCCTCAAGATTCTTCATCATCGGGCAATTTCTTGATGTTTTCCATCATAGATTCAAATGATTTCATAAGTGTATTTATTACCCTTGGATCATTTTTTACTATTTGTACGCTTCTATTATCCTGCTTTATATCAACTAAAGTATTGGCAAACTCGTCTTTTTTCTTTCTCTGTAAATACCATTTAGCAGTTTCAAGATCATCAAGATTTTTTGTAACTGTCTGTTTAGCCTTTAATATTGGTGTTTGTATTAACTCCTCAATTTCATCCGAAAACTCTGGGTTTTGATTTATGTAGTCGTATAAAGTAGACTTTCCAATTTTTGCATAAGCACAGGCTTCTTTTTTAGTACAACCAATAGCAAAAGCACTTCTTAATCTTTCTAAAGTTTCTGGAGTCATTACTGTTGGTCTACCATTTGGATTTGCAACAGGTAGGTCTTTGTTTGTCATTTCTTTATTCTCGTTTCATACTTAGATACTGTTTCATTAAATAAAAGTGGAGGATCATCTAATTGCCAATCAATATCTAATCCACTTTTTTCTAAACCTAAATAACTATCTGCTATTCTATTTTCTCTATTATTAGTATCACTCAAGGTGCTTTCTCTCCAAGCAAGGTGTTCTACTAAACTAGGTGCTGTGATATATGTTTCAATACCTTTTGTATAAAAATAGACTGATAATCCTATTTCATCTTGGGTAACTGTATCTATCAATCTAGGACTAAACTCTAAAAATCCTTTGGCAATTTCTCTTGGAAGAATATATGCAACTGCTCCATAAAAGAAGTTAGCCTTTGCAAATGTTTGTTTTCTTTTTAATGCTCTGGTTACTATTGGGTATGCACTAAATAAAGTAATTGGTTTATCTGGAATTACCTTAATGATCTTTTTACAGGTAGCGATTAAATCCTTAGAGGGTAAGCAATCATCTTGTAAGACTAAAATATGAGTATCATCACTACCTATGGAACTTAAAGCCTTTTTACAACCACTTAGTGTGTTGGTAGTATCCTCAATTACCTCAACTCTTGTTTCATCCAATAGATTTTCTAATAAAGCTAAATGTCTTACTCTTGATGGGTGGTGTTGTATTCTTACTGCTAACTTCATAAAATCTTATCAACCAGTTTCATTGCTGATTCAATGGTGTCATCCATATCGTAGTATTTGTATTCTCCTAATCTACCTGCAAAGATTATCTCTGGGATTTTCTTTGCTTCCTCAAGATATTTAGCATAGATTTCTTTATTTCTTTTATTACCAATAGGATAGTATGGAATCTGTTTAGGATCATTATGATTAAATTGGCTAGAGAACTCAAAACTTACTACCGTCTTTTCGGTGGGTTTATAGTTGAAATGTTTATGTTCAATGCTTCGTGTATAGGGAATGTACTCACTTGGATAATTGAAAACTGCATTGCCTTGATGATTATCCGTATCATAGATATTGTGTTGAAAATCAAGCGTTCTATATTCTAAAGCCCCATGAATGAAGTCAAAAAACTTATCAATCATTCCTGTATAGATTATCTTATCTGCTGTGATTCCATGATTTGATTCAAATGGAGTATTAAGAAACACATCACTACCTTCTAACATTTTCTCAATTATTGAAGTATACCCATCATTTGGAATACCCTGATAAGTATCATTAAAATAATTATTATCATAAGTAAATCTAAGAGGGAGTCTTTTAATAATTTCAGGAGGTAATTCAGTACACTTCTTGCCCCATTGTTTTTCTGTATATCCCTTGATAAAGGTTTCATAGATAGTCCTTCCCACCATAGATAATGCTTGATCTTCTAAGTTCTTGATTGGTTTATCTTTAAACTCTGCTTTTTCTCTCTCAATTATTGCTTTTACTTGATCTGGATGGGTTACGCCAAAAACCTTACTAAAAAGATTCATATTAAATGGCAGGTTATAAGTCTCTCCCTTAACAATAGCTATTGGAGTATTCTTAAAATCATTAAACTTACCAAAAGTATTGATATAGTCCCAGACAATCTTATTTGAAGTATGAAAGATATGTGCTCCGTACCAATGAACGTCAATACCCTCTACTTTTTTTGTATAGATATTGCCGCCTATATGATCTCTCATTTCAATAACAGCACATTTTTTACCATATCTATGGTGTGCAATAGAAGCAAAGGTAGCATTAAATAAACCAGCACCAACTAAAAGAAAATCATATTTTTGCATAGCTCTCCCTGAGTATCTTTGGTACAACACCTCGCCAATTTACTTCATGATGATATCTACCATACTTAATTTTTAACTTACAATGTTTTGGTTCAATTAAGACTGCATACGCTGTTTTTCTAACTGTTCCTGATAATTCATAGATATCGGTGTTGCCTCCTTTCTCAGATTGAGTCGGGGCAAGCATTAAAGTCATAAACTTAAAACTCATCTCATATCTACCTGTATGAAACACATCTAAAGCATTGATAAGATCATCGTTCATTCTTCCACGCCAAGTATTAAACTTCTTTGGATCTGTTGGCATATTATGAGCATTAAAGACTCTTTTACTAAATGTCTTAACCATCTGAGGATGTGATTCCATTCCTAAACTAAAACCAACATTAGTTAAACCTGCTTCATGAGCAAATGTAGCAATCCTATTTAACTCATACTCAAAAAAACTACCATCAGTTATGGTTTCATTCTTTTGTAAATCTTTATTGATATGTCTAAAGCTAGAGTAATCATCATCAAATTGCCAATGGCGTGTTTCTCCTCGTTCTTCGGCTATTCTTCGGGTAGCATTTCTAACTGGAACTGCACCACTACTCATATTTTCTACACCAAAGTTATCTAAGAGGTTTGATTCTTTAACTTCTTCTTCCCAATTAAATAGTAAAACTCTATCTTTACCCCATTTTTTTACATATTCAGTATGTTTGTCATCATTAGTGCCATTTACAATAAACCATTCGCCAGGATAGTTCATTTTAGTAAGTGTTTCAGCAGTCTTACAATGTGGTCTTCCTTTGGAAATAATGTAGATTGTGTTGAGTTTTAGTGGGGTTTTGGATTTATTTTTAGCCATTATTCTCCAATTCACTAATTATCTTACTAAAGCCATTTTCAATGAGTTGGTCTTTATCAAGTAATACTAAGGCCAACTTCTCCATTATGCGTTGTTCCTCTGGTGTTGCTTGATATGCGTAGTAATCAGCAATCTTTGGAAAGTCAAAGTTAGAGAAATAGGCTACACGATGTCGTAGCATTTCTTTTATCTCCTCATTTTCTAAGGATTCAATTTCTTTATCAAACTTATTTTCTTTTTGGAAGATATCACTAACTTTATGATTGGTTTCTTTTGGTTCATAAACCACTTCTCCTAATTTCTGTGAGTAATCATCATCAAGGCCATCATCATCCATTAAACCTTGTAAAGATGTTTGTTCTCCTAAATCAATAGAATAAGTAGTAAGTTCTAAATCAGGATTGTCTAAGACTAATTGCCTAACATCAGCTTCAATATAAAAACCAGCCCTGTCATTATCTGATAGAGCATACTGGATTTTTTCTTTTTCATTCTTTGGATAAATAATACTAACAGGAACTTTACCTTTAATACCAAGATCACGACAGGCTTTAAGCCTCATATTTCCACCAATGACAGTTCCATCTTCTAAGATAATGAATGGCTTATAGATTCCTAATTCTTGAATCTGGAGTTTTAGCCGAGCCAATTCTTTATCATTGATATCTCTTGGGTTTTTATCCCAATTAGATAATTCACTTATGTCTTTGTAGTCATGTTTGTAATCCATAATAGCCTTTGGTCAGCTCTATGGTGTTACTAATTTCGTCCTTTTATTTTTATACATAATTGATATGTCTATATAATCTTGAGTTGTATATTTAACTGTTCTTTTCTTTTTAGCTAAGAACTCGTTATACATATCTATGCCATACATTTCTATGAGTTTACTGGCATATATTTCATATTCGCCTCCATGAAATACATTACAACTATCACATTGACCATTTACCAGTTTTTCATCAAACAGAATAGAATTGGTTCGTCCTCCGATTCCATGTCCTGCGTGAATCCTCTTGTATGGAACTGTTTTTCCACAAGTTATACACACACACCTTGTTAAAGTACTCGTGGTCTTCAAACTATCTCTCGTCCTGATATAGTCTGAAAATGATCTCCACGCTTTATCTTTCGCCTTTTGTTTATCTGTCCTAGTTTTTCGCTTCTTTACCTTTGTCTTTACTTGATTTGCTTTTGAATAGAACATTTTTATAACGCATTATAAGTTTTAGATTCTTAACTTGCCCTCTTTACGAAGATCTTCCACTTTATTTATGAAGTCATCAATCTCAGTTTGGGTATAGATAGGCATTTTACGAGTACCACGCATAGTATATCCACTAGGTTGGATAAAGCCCTTTTTCTCCCACGCCCAAATGGTTTCGTATGATACATCAATGGAGTATTTATCTTTGAGGATTCGGTGTACTTCTGTTTTTGTATAATATCTAATCATGATTTCCTTAATACCAGTATTATACTTTATATTTAAGTTTCTATAAAGTATTTCTTACTGATACAATTATTCTAATTCTTGAATTATTTCACTAATAAGGGATTCAAGTTCTTGTTCTTCTCTATAATTAAGTTGTTGAGTACCCTGTAACTCATCTTGGATCATTCTTAATCCTTGTAAGATAAGTTCAGCCTCACTAATCGTTGGGTTTAATTGTATCCGTACTGCCATATAAGACTTCTCCTGTTTGAGTATTCACAATTGATTCCATGCTTTCAGGATCAAACTCAAACTTCCACATACCATTCTCTTTATTTCTAAATAACTTTGGTCTGGCTTTCTCAATATTTCTTTCAACTACTTCAATATCATAATCATAGCTAGTAAGTTGTCCAAGATCGGTAATAGTTTCCCTAGCCTCATCATCGGGCATTTCTTTAAGGCTTGGAAGTAATCGCATAAGTCTATTGATAGGGATTTCAATAAGCTGTTCTCTGGTTATTTGTAACTGTTCAATATAGTATTCATATAATCTGATATAGAGATAGCTTGTTGATGGTCGTAATCCTAGTTCTGGATTAGCTAAAAAATGTTGAAAAGTTGAATATCCACCCTCACCGAGATACTTATATAGTTTATCGTCCCGTATATCTTTAAGTTTTTTGCCGATATCTATAAATAGAAAAGCCTGAGTTACAACAGACTGCCGTAAGGTCTGATACATTTCCCATGCTAATTCTCTTTTCTGCTCAAGTGAGGGTAGATTATTCATCATATTAAAGTACAGCCTCTTTCACATCGTCTTGGAACTTTTGTGATGACTGTTTACCTACAATTAGCTCCTCAAGATTTATTTCAGTAGCTTCTTTGTAGGCAGTTTTTGTTTCCTCAGATAATTCTTTTGGAACTCCGAGTCTTTCTAATTTGTAATAGTCTTCTTCCCCCTCTGGGCGAGAGAGTTCATAAGCAGAACCAAGAACTTGTAGTCCTTTTTTATGGTCTGATTCTAATTGCGATCTTACAGATAAAACAGTTTTAAGAACTTTTGGTTTATCAGTTTCTAAATCAACAATTGGATAGAAGAAAGTAATTTTTGCATTAAATGATCTTGCCTTTTTAAGAGTTGCTTTCTTTTCATCGCCCTCTTGATCTTTAGCCTCTTTTCTCAGATCAAAGTATTTCTGACAAAGATCACATGGATTTGCTTCCATGATTCGTGGACAGTCAATAATATCCCAACCACCCTCCTCAGTAGCCATGAAATGTTTACCATCATAGTAACCACCACCTGCTATAAGGAACTCAATACTATCGTCCTTTTCTTTTAACTCTACAAAAAATGACCTATTATCAAGATTGGTCTTCTCTCCGAAGTTTGCACTTGGCATATTTACTCCTTTACGCTTTTACTATTGATATTATCGCCTACCCTTTTGAGGTAGGCCATAATACTTATTATTATAATAACTATATTAAATAACTTTGTAAACTATATCTTATTGATTGATTGTAGATAGTTTTCAACATCAACTTTTTTATAAGATGGAGTTCCTTTAGTATTTACATTACATCTTTTAAAAGCACCTTCTTTTTCATATCTGCGAACAGACATATCGGATACTCTTAAATAATTAGCCAGTTCACTTCTCGTTAGAGTCTCTGGCAGGTTGGGATTCAGGATTGGTTGAATCATTTTTCTCCTTTTGTACTTGTACTGCTTGTTCGTGTAGTTTTTTAGCCTCTGGATTAGATTTAAAGTATTCTTCTTTCATCAATGGGATATCAACTTCATCAAAGACAATCCCATAAAGAACCAACTCAGCACGTCTAAGACGTGGGATTAAGTTATTATTGATATGATCTGTAAGGATTTTGTTTTGATCTTGTTCCTTACGCCACATTTTTTTGTAGTCTGTTTTGCTCATATAAACTTTCTAAAAGAGGCTATTAAATCTATAACTCTTGCTCTAGCAAAACCTCTATTTAATGCTATTGCCTGTCCTGTATTAGCATAACTCTCAGCTAATGTTTCTGCTATCTGACTGTATGGGATATTTTTATTATCACTTGATAGAACTAAATCATTAAAGACTCTTACCTCTGATTCCCAATCTAATTTGTCTTGACTAACTTTCCAACCAGTAGTAAAACCAAACCAAGTCATTCTTTCAAATAGGGGAATTGTTTTCCAAGTAAGTTCTATTTTATTTCTTGGTTGTTTTTTTGCTTTTGTCATTTTTTTCCTTTTTAGTTTCGCCTAAATGAAAATGTACGTCTATATTCTTAATATTATTATTACGTATATCAACAAGTACATCAAGTAGAATAAACATCATCAAAAGTATCGTTACTGGATCAACTGAATTAGTAAAGACATCAATCAAGATTGTTATAAAAACCAATATATTTACTAATCTGATTACTTTTGGATGTGTAATTAGGCTTACTATCTTATTAAATAGTTTCATATTTATTTCTTTCCCCAGTTATCTGGATGATATTTATAAAAATAAGATGGAAAAGCATCTTGAAGTTTTGCAAAGTTAAGAACATCAGAACGTCTGACTAACTCACTCAATGCTTTAACAAAGCTACCTCCGTATGTTTCCATATTATTAGCAATCTCAATCTGATTTTTTACCATAGATTCGCCTATCTCTGGTTTAGCTAAAATAACTGCATCAAATAAAAGTTCTTTTGTTGATTCAATACCGAAGTTATCTTGGTATCTATTAAGATCCATCATTACATCTCTTTTTAGAATATCTTGCTTTGTCATAAATACTTTCTTTGGCCTAGGTGGTTTAGAACCCATTAACAATAAATTAACACAAGTACAATTTGTCATAGTTTATTTGCTCCTATTCTCAATAAATCAACAGCCTTGATAATAAGATCATTGGCTTCATCAAGTATTTCTCCTGCCTCCATTGTTTCCAAGTGAGGGCGAGTAACATTTTGAATATCATTTACAAACTTAATTAGTTTGTCCTTATCAGGTGCTAGGAGCAGTCTTTTCTTTTCTTCTTCTTCGGCTTTTATTCGTGCTTCCTCAAGTTGTTTAGCCTCTTTTTCTTTAAGCTGTTGTGCTAATTGTTCTTTCCTTATTTTTTCCTGTTCTTTCCTTAACTTTTCTTCGGCTTCTCTTTGGGATTTTTCAGCCTTTTCTTTTTCAGCTTGGAGTTTCATGTTCTCAGCTTTGATCTTTTCTTGTTCAGCAAGATATTCTTCTTTATCATCCTCGGCTTTTTTAAGAATAGATTTGTACTGATCTTCTGTTGTATCAAGAGTTAGTAATTCAAAATCAACAAAGTCTGAATACATTGAGAGAGATAATTTTCTGCTCATGTAGATTTCTTGCTTCTTTTCGTTCTCAACTCTCTCTTTTTCAGCCTGTTCTTCGGCTTTCTTTTTAGCTTCATAAGCAAACTTAGAGTTTTCAAGTAACTTTGAAAATGCTTCATCAGATAAGTTATCAGGGTGTAATGAATACACATCAGCATCTTCAACGTATTTAGATAGTTCAATATTTCTTTCACTCTCAATTCTGCTATCTGTTTCAGCTTTAAGTCTTTCAGCATACTTCTCTTGAGCAAGTAGGTGTTCTTCGGCAGGAACAATAAGTGCTTTGATTACATTTGATATACCATCAATGGCTCTACCTTCTCTTAATGACTGTTCTTTTAGGGCTTTTCGGGTTTTTTCTGCTTCAACCCTAATATCTCTTAAGGCTTTTCTTTTAGTCTTGGCTTCGGCCATTGTTTCAATATCATTTTCGTCTTTAACGATGATATCTTTATATCCTTGAGCTACTTCTTTAGCCTCGGCAAAATAACCAGTAAATTGTGTAAGTAATATTTCTGCCTTTGATTTTTCTAATCCTGATTCCTCGGCTATTACTGTAAGTTGTGTTGTATCTGTCATATTTCCTTTCAATGTTTATATTTTTAATGCCCAATAAATAGCTACGATAAAGTTTATTGTTGGGATTTTTCTTTTGATATTTATTGCTTTAACTATTACCAAAAAAAGTATCAATGAAATAATTAACCAAATTAGATTCATTTAATCCTCTCAATAATACTTTGTAATTTAGCTACTCCCATAGTTAGTCCAACTTGGATTTTCTTAATAGCAATCTCATCACGATCTATTCTTTTGATGATAATTGGTTGGCTCTTAAATAAAGGATTGTAAACCGTGTAATCACACCACTTGCGATCTGTTACAAACATTTGCATTTGCATTTGATTAAAGTAACTAGGATCTACTTTTCCAGTAGTAAGATATTCATAATAAACTCTAAATGATGGGCATTTAATTTCCACTAATCCCTCATTACCTATCATTCCATCTGGAGAACAACCTACATACTGATCTAATTCAACAAAGCCAACTTCATGTACTATATTTTCAGTCTCAAGTTCGTATAAGTTTCGGGCTTTGGGTTCAAGAAGATTACCTCGTTCCATATCAGGATTCTTATATCCCTGTTTAATTTCTTGAGTGATAAGTTCTTCGGCTTTTTCAAATACAAGAGTATCTAATCCCTTACCTGCTGTTGCTATGGCCGAGGCTTGGGAAGCTGTGAACTTCCCTAACCTGACCCGTAGCCATTCGTCTGTACCTTGTACTAATTCTTTATGAACTATCATTCTGCCTCCACAATTTCAGAGATTTCTTCTTTTCTTCGGGCATACTCTGATTCAAGAGAATCATGGTAGTCAGCATTTACTTCGGTCTTAATTGTTTTACATACACCAATTAGTTCTCCGTGAGTTTTGGCTTCATTGATTCTTTTAATGAATTCATCATCAAGTTTTTTCTCAGCTACAACTTCTCCAAGTTGAGCTTTTTCAAACTCTTTAGGACTCATTGAATCTTGATATACCTCTGCAATTCCTTGAGCAGAATCCAATACATCTGGTAATTGAGTTTTAAGCATTTTATTTAATGCACCATATCGGAGTTTTAAGATACGATTAGTACCCTCTTTCCAACCAAACTTTAATTGACCAGTATTTGATTTTGTGTAGCCTGATTGTTCAGCCTCAGCAAAGGTCATTGATTCGGTATAAGTTTCGCCAGTCTTTTTATGAGTAGCAGTAACAGTTGTCTCATTTTCTTTATCTTTATAAGAAAGATTAAATCCATGAACCTTGAATCTCTTTGGAACTGCCTTCCCCCAGATAGTGATCTGACCATTTACCATATATAAAGAATTAAGAGCCTCCATCGGCTTCATTCCCATTTCAAAACCTGATTGCATAACCACAATCGCCTGTTCTTTATTTTTGATATAGTCTGGCAATGCTCTTGATTTAATAAGAGTCTCAGCCATTCCGTTGATCTGCTTCCATGCAATAGGATCAATTACACCAGTCTTTTCGGTATTTACTCTCATTGATACTTCTGATGGCTGTCTTGGAGGAGCAACTTCTGTATTTTTAATTTCTTCGGTCTGAGTTTCCTCAACCTGAACTTGGGGTTCGTCTGTCATAATGACATCCTTTCGCTTTTACGTTTTTACTACTATTTAATTATATTATTATCTATGATCTAGTAAACTATATCTTTAGATATCAAAACCTAACTCATCGGCTATTTGTCTTGCAGTTTCTTCATAAGCAAACCAAGCACCAGTATTTTTAATGTTATTATCTTTCATTAGATCAACCTCAATGCCTTGTTCCTTATATTCATAGACTAAATCCATAATGTCGGAGTAGTATTTATCAAAGAATGCGTAGGTATCTTTGTAGTAGATTAGTTCTCCAATAAATCCAGATACACAACCACCCTGAAATAAGTCGTTAAAAAATTGTTCTGGTTCATCGTATCCATCTAAGTGGGAGATTATTGATTCTGCTACTGCTGTTTTAAGATCTGAGGATTCAATGTTATCTGCGATCTCTTGAAGTTTTTTGATTGTATTTTTCATATTCATATTCCTTTTAATTTTTATACTATTTCTGCTAACTTACTTTCATACCTTTGGATATTTTCTTCCTCACATTTAATGATTTCGTTATAAAAATCTAAATCATCTTGATCTGTTATACCCAATGACTCGTATGATTTTAAGCTGTTTTTAGCGTTCTTGAGTCGTTTGGTGTAAAACTTTACCTGATCTTTATAAAAGTCGTATATTTTTATATTCATATTAAGCCCCCATCTTTTTGATAAGTATTTTTAAGCTTTTGGTTTCAGGAGTTTCTTCGCCAAACTTCTTTTCAATCTGCTTGATTCTAATGTTCAAGTGAGCGACAATTTTCTTAATATCTTGGGAGTTTATGTTGTTCATATCATCTTTCATATTTATTTTTATTTAATATAGTTATTATATAAACAATGATACAGTTTGTAAACCACCAGTTTGATATATCGGAGTATATCAATCAGAGTCAGTTTCAACCTCATCGCTGACTTTTTTCCATAAAAAGTAATAAAGCGTATAGGTAGTATTTGGTCTAAACTTATCGTTGAACTCTCTGGTCGTAACTGATTTGGTCTTATCAAACTCACGAACTTCATTATCAAAATCAACTTTAACTTTACCTGCGATAAAATATTTATCAGGAACACCAACATACAGAGAAGCATTTTTCTGACCGATTTTATATCCTGTGAAAAGTGTTTTAGGTTTGTACATAATTCTCTCCTAATCTCTTATATTTATATTTATTTGAATTACTTGAGTAGAGACTGACCTCTTATAATTCTTTAAACCATTTATAGTAATCGTACTTCTCATTCTCATAGATAATATCTATATCCAATCCTGCTTTAACTCTCTGCCAATTCATAAAGATACGACCAGTTCTTCCATTACCATCTACAAATGGGTGTATTCTTTCGTACTCAACATGGTGGAGTTTTATATCATCCGAGATCCTAGATCCAGGGTAGTGAACCATTAAGTTTGATCTGGTAGTCCAAGCCTGTAATGCACCTCTTAATTGAGAATGGTGCATAGCTTCACGACCACCAATATACACAGGCACTTCTCTTAGATAGCCTTTTTCATCTGGAAATAGTGGCTGATGTAGCATGAGTATTTTATGAGTCTTTAATATGACTCCGATACTTAACTCATCTTGAGCAATACAATATTCCCAAGCAAATAATGCTTGATCTAGACTTTGAGCATCATAAACACCCTCAATCTTATTTGATTCATCCAAGAATTTAGTTATTTGTATGGTATTCATGCTGAGTAAATCCTATTCTTTAGCATTTTCATTGCATTAAAGTAAGTTAGTGGGCTAACAAGTAGATCACTTGACCAATAACTATTGATCGCTTCCTGCAATTCTTTTGTTTCTTCAAAGACAAACTCAACTCTTTTAGGATTAGATTTATCCAATGATATTAGTGGTATTCCAACACTAACCATTGCTGAGGCTAGTCCAAGATCTGATGTGTAAAAGTTATTCATATTTATTCCTTTAATTTATGTCTTCTGGTCTGGCAAAATCAAAAATTGGTACCATTCTTCCGTCATTCATTTTTAACGTAGCACCTGAGATTCCACCATTCTCATCAAGATTAAGATTGCATCCAACAGTAGGATCAATCCAACCAATACATCTACAAAATATAGTGGCGTAGAAATATCCCTCTAATGCTGAATACTTTTCATTCAATCCATGAACAGACTGGATTATTCCACAGCTAGGACACTTAAACTTCCAATCCATTCTGTCTTCTCCAAAGAGTTCAATTCCTTCTTTTACCCAATCATTTTCAAGTACAATTTTACTTTTCATTTATATAACCTTTCAATTTTTGATCAATTAGTTTTAAGAACAACTTATCTTTTTTCATATTTTCATTATTCACTCCAATGTTAGTTTGAGCCTCAACTGCCTCTGGTGTATTTACCTTTGCAGTTTTTAGAACCTCAGCCCAATAGAGTTTGTTAAGTTTGTTAGTAACTATTCTTTTAAAGACTTCATCTCTTGCTTCTAAAATTGCTTCTTTTTCTGTTTTCATAAATACTTTCCTGTTAAAACTAGGAGCATAATCATAAAGAATATGCAGACTAGCATTTTAATAATAAACTTTAACTTACAATCTTCGCATGGTTCTATCTTTCCAGTTACAGGAAATTCCCCTTTAAAGACTGCATTTGTTGCTCCAATCTGACAATCTGTGTTGTCATTACAATACCTTATATTTATTTGGGCATCCTTAAATCCTCTATACTGACCAGATACAACATCTATTTTATTATCAGGTCTTTCTTTGCCACATACATGACAATTCCAAGTCATATCTTTAAAAATATCTTTTGTTGCTTTTTTAAGTTTTGTTTTCATTTATTCATCCATTCTTGATACAATTTGTAATGCTTCTAATAATCCGTTTGTAAACCCACTATCTCTCTCAGACCATTTAAGTTTATCAATACACTCAGATAATGGTTTATCTTTTAAAGAATCCAATAATTCTTTAACTGATCTTTTTTCTTTATCAAGAGCATTCTGTGAAGCTAATAATAATGCTTCCATTAGTTTAATTTTATTCATCGTCTTCCTCTCCACACCCACAATCTCTTGGGTATCCTGGCTCATCGCCATCTATTAAACATCCACAATATTGACAAAATAATCCGTTGATCATTGCATCTGCTATATCTCCCATATTATTCTCCTTTATTTAATGCTATTGCTAAATGAGTTTGTAAAATTAAATCCATATTTCCTTTATCGTCATACTCAATTCTATTTACATTTCCATACATATCTATGAAGTATTTATCAGCATCATCAATTTTAATTATTACCAATGTTTCTTTGTTATAGATCTTAAAAACTGTGTTCATATTTTTATTCCTCGTACCCACATTCGGGGCAATGTATTTTTGTAATTTCCCAATGTTCTGGTCCATTCGGCATTGTGAATCCATTATTTTCATATTCAAAATCAAGTAGTTCTCCACATTCTGGGCAGTATTCGTCATCATCGTAATATCCTAATCTTGGGGAGTCTGTCATTTAGTACCAACCTTTCTCATCGTGAAATGCTATGGCATTTTCAAAGTTTCCGTACCTATTTTCTACATACTCACCAATCCATTCTAGTTGGCAATCTACATCTGTAAGATCACAATCCATCTTTTCACAAGGTAATGCTTGAGCAAGGCCACAAGCACCTGATGTTGGATTGATTGCTAAAGGATTAAAACTTGATTCTCTGGCTATAAGTTCTCCTGCTAGGATTGATTCATCTCCAAAGTGTTCAACGATTTTGGCATATATATCTGGTCGTGCCTCAGAATGAGCAATTAGTCTTGGAGATGGCGTTAGGCTAACTTCTTCAACGATAGGTTCTTCTTCTTTGGTGGTTTCTGCTGACTCTGTGGCGTTGGAAACAGCTTCCACACCTATTGGGGATATATATTGGGCATCTGTTCTGTTCTGGACGAGAATCGGGCTTCTAAGAACGATTGGACTTTGAAAATCCAGATAATGTTCCATGAAGAATGAGTTTATTGCCACGGTGGCAATTGAAGTTAAGAGAATCCCAGAAGTTATAATCGTTATAACTTTGATTGTTTTCTCCTTATTTGGTTTGGGCAGAGATATTTTCATATTTCCTTTTTTCATATTTATTTTTATATTAAGTCTATTTAATACCATTATTATGTATGTGTAAATAGGGAAAACTAACTTTGAAACAAATCAAATACAGCACAACTGTTATGCTCGGCAGAGAATAGGATAATCTGCTTGGCTATCATTCCTTTCTTTTTACTATCTTTCCATTGAAATAGTCCTGTAAAGAGATATTTAGTTGAGGTTCTAAACATTGGATCGGTGGTCAAAGACACCATTTCTTGAGGAATTTCCCACTCGCTATAATTTGTATCTCCATGAGAGTACTGTTTAACTTCGTGAAGTTGCATAATTGATTCAACCTCATCCATAAATTCTTTACAGAGTAATTTTCTTTGAAGGCTACACCACTCTTGATCTAATACTGCATTTTTCATATTTCATCTCGCTTTCTTTTTTCACCAGTTACTTTATTTACTATATGAACTCCATCTGGATGGTAGAGTTCTTGTATCCCTAGAGGTTTATATTTTCTTTTCATTGGATCAATCCCAGAGATTGAATTGACCATGACTGTGTGATCTCCTATTCTTACAAACTTTTTACCTGAACCCATTGCCTCCTCAATAAACTGTCTCATTTTGGCGTTTACCTCAATAGAGGGAAGATTGATTCTGTGAACAACATAGTTTTGATCATATTCATTACTGCTAGTAAGTAAACTGTATCCTCCCTGAGTAGGCGATAGATATTTATTCCTTGTAGTAAGAGATAGTGCTTTTTGATTCTCTTGACTCATTGTGTTCCTTTCTTATTTTTAAGGCATTTCTTTTTACAAAACTCATTAAAGTTCTTTTAAAGTCTGAGTACCTTTTATTCTTTGAATAACAATAATTTATAACGCTATCCCATTCACTTAAAACAAAAGCTAAAGGAACTTGGTATTTTTCTGCTACATCTTCAAAGTCTTGTTGCGATAGCTCATCTTCTTTTGGGAATCTTAATCCTTTCTTTGTTTTTTCTTTTTTATTTATTTTTTTAATATTCTTTTCTTTACTTTCCTTTTCTTTAGCATAAGCCTCCCCATTAGGGGGGCTATTAGGGTGGCTATTTTCCTGCCTTGTAGACCAACGGGCTTTTGCACCCTTTTTACCTGCCTTTTGTAATTTCTGTCTAAAATCTAAGTGTTCCTGCATTCTTTTGCTTGTAAACCTATTTTCCTCAAGTGTGAATAGATTTAACTCAATACATCTATCAACTATGGCTAATAACCTATCTTTGGCTATGTTATAGCCTAGCGATAGCCCCCCCATAGCCTCCCTATTAAGATATCCATCGCTTGTTTCACTCATACTCTCAAGAATCATAAAATAAATTGCATAAGCCTCATTTCCAAAATCACATCTTAGCTCAAGGACTTTTTCATCATTTCTTGCATTGCTGTCGTGTTGAAAATAAAAATTATTCTTCATATTCATCTTTCTCAATAACCATATTTCCAAAAGTATTTGAATACATCGCTAAATGTTCATCAGTAAAATTAGGAACAATAACCCACCCAGAACCATCGCAGGAATGACATACTTTTTGTTTTTTGCTAACAGTTCCAAAACCAGAGCAAACAGGACATTTTTCTGCGTGATTCATTGGAATTACTGTTTTTATTTCTATCTTTGAAGGCATTTTGCCCCCTTTCTTGTTCCTTAAAACAGCCCTGGCGAACAACGACGAAGACCAGAGCTGTTTGAAAGATTGAATACTATCTATTGAAGTGTCGTTATTGCTTCCATATATCAAATCTATAACTAATACTAGTATTTGTAAACAGTATCTTTATATCTCAAACTGTATCAGCCTGATAAACCACAATGCTTCTTGGTTGAACTGGAACAATAGCAGTTTCTTCGGTATTTAAGAGGAGATATCTTTGATACCATAGTTCATCCCCACCCTTATCAACCCACTCGCTTTTTGCTGTATCTCTGTCTGTATGACCACCATATTTATCTCTATTGCGATCTATTTTCATTCTCACAACCTCATCAGCATTAAGTCCAAGTGCATCACATAATTTCAAAGCAAGGTAGATTACATCTCCGATTTCTCCTGCCACTTGTGTGAGGTCATCGGTTAAAAATGCTTTTTCTATTTCATCTCTAAGTTCTTGAGCTTCTTCTAAAATCATCTCGGCCGTATACATTGGATCATCAGTTTTTACAAATAGGGGTATTTCATTATTTTGCTCTGTTACTTCTCTAGTTAGTAGTCTGATATTCTCTTTCATAATCCCTTTTTATACTCGTTATAAAAAAACCTCCCTGCTGACGAGGCAAGGAGGCTAAAGCTGACCACTTTAATAGTAGCACTATTATTAAGTACGCTCAATATACTCAATGACTCGCCTTAACCCACCAATGATGTTGGCAATTCTTTTATTATCCATCTGGACACCAAAACGCTTGAAAAATGTTTCAATTGCTCTTAAATCGGTTATTCTTGCTTGTAATATAGCAACACATTCGTCTTTATCTTTATTCATATTTCCTTTAAGAATGGGTTATTAGTAATGCTACCCCAGCACCTATAACTGCGAGTATTACATACTCAATTACTTTATTTAAGATATTAGTACTAGGCTCTGTACGAGCATCTTTAATTCTTAAATCAGTTAGTTTTGAATAAATATCTCCAGTTTTATCATTTAATAATTTTGTAAGTTCTACATTATTTGACGAGATTGATTCAGACAAAACTCTTAATTGGTCGTTTATATGTAAGAGATGATTATTTTTAATCTCCAAAATAGATTGACTAATCATATCAATCTTTACATTCGTAACAGCAAACTCCTTTTGTAAAAGAGTTATATCTTTTCTATTTTGGTTCTCTGTATTTATAT